>Ga0209208_10011563_pt1 | contig 11284 bp, 9 predicted proteins | sample S1TSphfallax_3_FD_187694 | JGI IMG/M metagenome (GOLD analysis project Ga0209208, IMG submission 187694) | Host-associated microbial communities from peat moss isolated from Minnesota, USA - S1T2_Fd - Sphagnum fallax MG (SPAdes) (version 2) | ecosystem: Host-associated > Plants > Peat moss >...
GAGAACGTCGCCGCCAATCGTGCAGCCGGTGGAACCCAGCGCCAGATAACTGGCCAGGCTTCCGGTGATGCAAGCTGCGGCGGAACAAAGCTGTGTGACAGCGAAGAGTGCTGCCCCTAAGAATAAGAATCGTTTCACGAGTTGGCCACCTCTGCCCGTATACTTGCCGAACACTAGACTGCTTAGCGGTAATTACTTACTCATCAGTAGAATATACGGGAGTATAGGCAATATGGATGTAGCAAAATCCGGTTGATTTCCGAAAAAGTACTAGACCTTTCCGCCTGGTCCTATGCTCACCTGATGCGCCTCCTAAACTAAGAAGAATGGGTCCAGTCCGCTCGCCGCTATACGTCACCACCCTGATTGCGGGGGCATTCTTCATGGAGAACCTGGACGGCACCATCATCGCCACCGCCTTGCCCCAAATGGCGCGCAGTTTCCATGTCGCGGCCGTGAATCTGAACATCGGCATGACAGCCTACCTGCTGACCCTGGCCGTGCTGATTCCCATCAGCGGCTGGGTGGCGGATCGTTTCGGATCACGCTCCGTATTTGCCGCTGCCATTGCCGTTTTCACCGTGTCATCTCTGCTCTGCGGCCTCTCTCACACGCTCACGCAATTCACGCTGATGCGCATTCTGCAAGGTCTTGGTGGCGCCATGATGGTGCCCGTGGGGCGTCTGATCGTACTGCGTAACACGCCCAAGCATCGCCTTGCCGCCGCCATTGCTTACATGACCTGGCCAGGGCTGACCGCGCTCGTCCTCGGTCCGGCGCTGGGCGGCTTCATTACCACCTACGCCAGTTGGCACTGGATCTTTTTCATCAATCTGCCGCTGGGCATTGCGGCTTTCGCGCTGACGCTGCTGTGGGTGGAAAACGTGCGCACCGGTGAGCGCCATCCCTTCGACTGGCTTACCTTCGCGTTCGCCGGATTCGCCTCCAGCGGAGCCGTCCTGGGCCTGGAAAAGCTGGGCGAAAGCATGCAGTGGCAGCCGGGCGGCCCGATTCTCGTCATCAGTCTGCTCAGCGGCGGCCTTGCCATTCTGGCCGCGCGGCGCAGACCGGCAACCTCTTTTGTCGATCTGGCATCCATGAAGCTCAAGACCTTCTCGCTCTCCGTCTACGGAGGAAGCGCTTTTCGCATCGCCGTCTCGGTCCTGCCGTTCCTCTTGCCGCTGATGTTCCAGATTGCCTTTGGCCTGACCGCCTTTCAATCCGGCCTCTACCTGCTGGTGATGTTCGCCGGCGACCTGAGCATGAAAGTCTTCGTCATCCAGGTGCTGCGCCGCTTCGGCTTTCGCCGCATCCTGATTGTGAACGGATTCATAACGGCCGCCTCCATGATGCTGTGCGCCATCCTCTATCCGTCGACTCCCAAGCTGGTCACGCTTGCCATTCTGTTCCTGCACGGCGCCTGCCGGTCCATGCAATTCACCTGCATGACAACCCTGGCGTACGTCGAGATCCCTTCAGACCGCATGAGCCGCGCCAACGGCTTCCTGAGTGCGGTCATGCAGCTCAGCATGGGCTTGGGCGTCGCGGTGGGCGCTATCACGTTGCGCTTCGTGGCGCGCGCCTATGGGCATTCCGCCGTTACTCCGCAACTGCGCGATTTTCACGCTGCCATCTTCCTCATGGCGCTGCTCTCCCTCGGTCCGGTGTTCGACGCGCTCGCGCTGCGCGCCGATGCTGGCGCGGACACCAGCGGGCACCGGCAGCCTGTGCTGGAATCGGTAAGAGCATGACCTCCATCCTTATTACAGGAAACATGGGCTACGTCGGCCCGCGTGTGGTCGCGCATTTACGCCACTTGTATCCGGGCGCTAGACTGATTGGCCTGGATACCGGCTTTTTCGCCGCCGCCATCCTGCCCGGCCAAGCCCTTCCCGAATGCCTTCTGGACGTTCAGTACTTTCACGACATCCGCCAGCCGCTGGGGCTAATCCTCTCGGGGGTGGACGCCGTTATTCATCTCGCCGCCATCTCGAACGATCCCATGGGAAACAGTTACGAGGAAGTAACCGCGGCCATTAATCACCAGGCCACCATTCGTTTAGCCCGCGAAGCCAAACTGGCCGGTGTCAGCCATTTTGTTTTTGCTTCTTCCTGCAGCGTCTATGGCTTGGCGGAAGAAGATGCGCGGACTGAACAATCGGGCGTCAACCCTCTCACCGCTTATGCGCGCTCCAAGGTAGCCTGCGAACAGGGCTTAAAGGAACTGGCAAGCGGCACTTTTGTTGTCACCTGTCTGCGCTTCGCCACGGCCTGCGGTGCCAGTCCCCGGTTGCGGCTGGATCTGGTGCTGAACGATTTCGTGGCCAGCGCTGTCTCTGCCCGCAAGATTGAAATTCTGAGCAACGGTATGCCGTGGCGTCCCTTAATCGCCCTCGACGACATGGCCCGCGCTTGCGATTGGGCACTAACCCGCAAAGCCAGCCCCGGAGGCGAGTTTTTGATTGTCAACGCCGGCTCCGACGCCTGGAATTATCAGGTTCATGAACTGGCATCCGTCGTGGCCGAACTGGTTCCGCAAACCAGGGTGGAAATCAGCAGGAACGCCGCGCCGGACAATCGGTCTTACCGTGTCGATTTCTCGCTCTTCCGTTCCCTGGCCCCGCATCACCAGCCCGCCGCTTCCCTTCAACAAGTCATCGCCAATCTCCGGAATCTGCTGGAATCCTCCGGCTTTAACGACGCAAATTTCCGCTCATCCGGCCTGATGCGGCTCAACATGCTCACAAAACTTGTCGCGCAAGGCGAACTGACTAAGAATCTGGAGTGGCGCTCCCGCAAGCGATTAACGGGTTAACGCCCCTCCGTTCCCTCACTCCGCCCTAAAAAATAAACTTCAACCCAAGCTGCAGAATTCTCGGATTGTGCGCCCCTCCAGGATGGAGGAACGTGGAGCCGGTGGTCGTCGCGTTCCCGTAGACGCAGGTGGGATCGCCAGCTGAATTGTCGGTGCCATAGCAGGTGGTTCCGCTGTTAACACCGCTCCATTGCGTGTGATTCAGGATATTAAACCCTTCCGCCCGGAATTCAAACGCCCGCGTTTCCGTGTGGCCAATATAAAAGCGTTTGAAAAGTCCGCTATCCCAGTTGGTGCGCGCCGGGTTGTTCAGAATGTTTCTGCCCGCGTTGCCAAACGTCAGACCTGTCGGATCTGCAAATGCCCCCGGATTAAACAGCAGCGGACCCTGCACTCCCGCGGTTTGTGTCTGCGCCGGCACGGCGAACGGATTGCCAATCACATCCACGTACGACCCGGTACCGACGCCGTTTCCCACACCCGCGTTGTCCCCATAAGTTGTGCCGTTGGTAATGCTGAATGGCGTGCCTGTCTGATATTCAACCAGGCCCGACACCTGCCAGCCGCCCAGAATGCTGTGCAGCAGACCGGCCTTGGTGAAGAACGGCAGGTCATAAACATAGCTGATGTTCAGCAGTTGGCGCTGGTCGAAATTGGAACTGGCGCGCGTCGAAGCCAGATCATAGGAGTTGACGAAGCTGCCGTCGTAGCGGTCCGAGGAGTCGTCAATCGAGTGGCTCCATGTGTAAGCCAGACTCATCGTAAGGTGTCCCACGTTGCGGCGCGCCGACACTTGCAGCGAGTTATAACTGGAGTTTGCTTCATCCTCCAGGTTCGTGATAGTGCCAAATCCCTGGTAGGGCCGGTAGATGTTGGGCGAAACGTTTCCGCAGGCAACATTCAGGTTCTGCACGGCCGCGCCGCTGACAGGCATTCCATTCACCGTCAGCGTGCTGCAGTCGTTAGCCTGAATCACCTGTCCGGGCGCATAGGGATTCTGTGAAGCCGGTAAGGGCTGCAGTTGGTTGATATTGGTCTGGTCCGTCAGGTGTGTTCCCTTGCTTCCCGCGTAGGCAACGGTCACCAGCGTGTCGGAAGGAAAATCGTGCTGGACGCTCAAATTCCACTGCTGCACATAGGGCCAGATCGCTCTGGTCGGGATCGCCGTGACATTCAGCGGGCCGGACACCAGGCCGCCGGAAGTGATGCTCGTATAACTCGGCAGGTTGAATTCGGTGACGTCCTGCACATAAGGCGCGCTTCCTTCCAGCGATTCCGTGTTGCCTTCGTTGCCGTTGGTGTGTTCAAAGAAAATGCCATATCCGCCGCGGATCGAGGTCTTGCCATCGCCGCTGGGCGAGTAGGCAAAGCCAACGCGCGGAGCCGGGTTGAACAGGTGTCCCTTCAGACAGCCCGCCGGTTTGCCGGCCGAACCGCACTGAATAATGCCGTCGAAAGGATTGCCGCTGATCAGACCGTTTGCGCCATACACGGGCGCGGTGGCGGGATTGTAGGCGGACGGCTCAAAGTTGTAAGCCTGCTTGTACTTTTCGCGATACGTTCCAAACAGACTCACGCGCAGGCCAAGGTTCAGTGTCAGCTTCTTGTTGACGTGCCAGTCGTCCTGGAAATAGGGCTCCACAATCTTGTAGCGGTTATAGTATTTCGCTTCCTGATTGGTCTGGTCGAACGCCGCAATACTGCCCACTAAAAAATCGGCAAAGCCGTTTCCGGTGCTGTACGTGCTCGGCGGCCCAAAGGTCAAAGTGCCCTGCACGTCTCCGGTGCTGTCTTCGTTCTTTTGCGCGGCCACGAAAGATCCGCCAAAGAAGAGATTGTGGCTTCCAATAATCTTGGTCACATTGTCTTTAAACGTATAAGTGGGGTTGGCGTTATTCCACGGAAAGTAACCCGTTCCGGCCGAGAAACCGCCGCCATATTCGCCGGTGTCCTGAATGTTCACGTTCGGCAGAATTCCGTCAAACCCATTGTTGTAAATGCCCGGCATGTCAAAACTGGCGGGGCGAGTCGGATTGGGAACCGCCGTCAGGAAAATATGATCTGTCGTGTAGCCGAACATGAATTCATTCACCAGTGAAGGCGAAACCGTGGAGGTCAGGTTGGCCACCAGCGCCACGCCCGGTCCCACGAAGTTGGTGCCCACCGTGGGAAAACTCCCCGACCCCCAAAGTGGCGTCGCCGTGACCGTGCTCCAGGAGTCGTGAATAAAGCGGAAAAAGAAGCGCTGCTTATCGGTGATGTTCTCATCCACGCGCACCAGATCTTCGCGCCAGTTGGTTTGCTGGGCTGGCGAAGCGTTGAAAAAGCCGCTGCTGGTGTTAGGCAGCGGGATAAGAGGTAGAATCGCCTGCGCCTGCGCTGTCACGGGAACGGTGTTGCCCGGATAATATTGCCCGGTGGAGGGATTCACCGGGCAGTTGGGATAATCCACCGCATCCACGCTGCTGCCCGAGCCGGGACAATCCGCGGAAAAATTCCCCGCCCGTTCCGCCGACGAGGGAACCTGCTGGTTGAAGATCGTTCCCGGAACCAGTTCCTTGCGCCAGTCTTCCGACCAGAAGAAAAACGTCTTCTGCCGGCTGCTGTTGTACAGGTGCGGAATAAAAACCGGCCCGCCCAGCGTGAATCCATAATCGTTCTTGCGGTAGATCGGTGTCGAATCGGCAAAGAAGTTGCGCGCGTTGAAGTCTTCATTGCGCAGGAACTCGAACAGGTCGCCGTGGAAATCTTTTGTGCCCGACTTGGTGATCGTCTCCACCGTCGCTGAACCGTTTCTGCCGTATTGCGCGCCGTAATTGGAGGTCAGCACTTTCACTTCGGCGATGGCGTCCACATTCGGGTAAGTATTCAGCGTGCTGTTGCTGCCGTTGTCCATGTTGTCGCCCGTCCAGTTCCCAGTTGTTATATTCCGTGCGTCCGCCGTTGACGCTAAACGCCACGCTTCCATATACCCCCACCGTGCCTTCGTCCTGCCCGGTCTGGTTGCTCACGCCCGGAATCAGCGTAATCAGTTGCGTGAAGTTTCGGCCGTTCAGAACAAGCTGGTCAATCTGCTTGCTGGTCACCACTCCCGATAACTCAGCCGATTCAGTCTGCACCTGGGAAACATTGGCGCCCGCCACATCCACCTCGGTGCTGATCTGCCCCACCGCGAGAACGGCATCGGTGCGCGATTTTTCCGCCACGCGCAGAATCAGCGCCTTCACTTCGTAGCGCTGAAACCCAGCCGCCTGAACCTGAATGTTATAGCTCCCCGCCGGCAAGCCGGGCACCAGGTACTCGCCGGTCGAGTTTGATTTGACTATTCGAACCCATCCCTGATCGACATTGGTGACAGTTACCATCGCATTAGGAATGACCGCGCCGGAGGCATCGTGAACCGATCCGGTAATCGATCCTTCCTGTGCGAATGAAACCGTGGAGATGGCCAGAACGGCGGCCAGAAGAAGAATGATTCGTTTAAATGCTGTCATCGTCGGTAGATCCCTCTTTTGTCGCTTCATACGAAAGTAATGAAAAGTATCGATCATGTTAACCCCACTACACTAGCCTTGACAATAGGGAAGCAGTAACTTTCTCAGGTTGAAGCGATGATTTTCACAAAAGCCGCCTTTTTTCTCTTACTGTTTGCAGGTACTAACCAGAACGATGCAGTACGTCTGGCTTATCAGTCCGGTGAAGCGGCAATGAGACAGGCAGATTTAAGCGCTGCCGAAAAGGACTTCAAGCATGTGCTGGAACTGGTTCCCCAGGACATCGGTGCACGAGTAAATTTGGGCGTGATCTTCATGCGCCAGGAAAAATGGAAACTCGCGCTTGAATATTTGAGTCAGGCTGAAAAGCTTGCACCGCAAGTGGCTGGCATTCGCCTGAATGTAGGTTTGGTCCACTACCGCCAGGGCGACTATGCGGCCGCTATTCCGGAATTCGAATCGGTGCTGCAACAGCAGCCCGCCTCCGCTCAGGCACAAAGACTGCTGGGACTTTGTTACTTGTTCGAAGAGCGATATGCCGATGCGGCGCGTGAACTGGAGCCGCTATGGCCGGCATCGAATGGCGACATCAGCTACCTGTACAGCCTGGCCGTGGCTGCCGGTAACGCAGGCCGGCATGATTTGGAAGAACGTGCCATGAGCCAGTTGGTGGTTACCGGCAAGGATTCACCCTTGATGCATCTTCTGATGGGCAAGGCTTATCTCGCGCACGAAGATTATCCGGGCGCACTGACTGAGCTGCGCAAGGCAGAACAGGGCGACGCTGCTTTGCCTATGCTCCATTACAACCTGGGCATCGCCTACCGGCATTCAGGCGAATGGGAGAAGGCGAAGACTGAGTTCTTGGCTGACGCGAAGCTGGAACCGAATGTCGCCTATAATTACGATCAGCTTGGCTTGCTCGCCAGTCTCGCTGGAAACAGCCAGGATGCCGAGGCTTACTATCTGGATGCCGTCAAGCGGGACCCGCGTTTAGGCACCGCCTGGTTTGGCCTCGCCAAGGCGTATCGGCAACTGAAGCTCCTGCCCGATGCATTGCGGGCTTTGCAGCGCGCCGGGGAACTGGATCCCGGCAGCGCCAGCGTTCATTATTTGCGCGCGGAAGTGCTCTCCCAGCTTGGGCGCAAAAATGAAGCACAGGCCGAATTCGCAACTGTCCAGCGGCTGAAGAAGGAAGGCGTTGACAAACTGGAGCAGGAGATTACAGGCGCGAAGTATCACGACCCGGACATGCGGCATTAGGCGCTAATAGCTCAGAACAGTTACTCCCAAACCTTCCACGGAGCCCGTCCCGTCGACCACAAATTCTCCAGGTAATTCTTTTCCCGCAGCGTGTCCATCGGCTGCCAGAACCCATGGTGCCGGTACGCCACCAGTTCGCGCGCTTGCGCCAGTTGTTCCAGCGGTTCGCGTTCCCACACGGTGGCATCGCCCGCAATCAGCGAGAGCACGCTTTTGGAAAGCACAAAGAAGCCGCCATTGATCCAGGCATCACTCTGCGGCTTCTCCTGAAACCCGGCCACCAATTTCTCCTCCAGATTCAGCGCGCCAAAACGGCCCGGCGCGGTGGCCGCCGTGATCGTGGCGCTGCGCCCGTGCGCGCGATGAAATTTCAGCAGCTCACCCACATCGATATTCGCCACGCCGTCGCCATAGGTGAGGCAAAACGTGTCGTCTTCCAGATACCGCTCAATGCGCTTGATCCTGCCGCCCGTTTGCGTCTCCAGGCCCGTCTCCGCCAAGGTCACTCGCCAGTCCTCTGCCGTGTGTGAGTGAGTCACAATGCTGTTCTCGCGCAAGTTCAGCGTGACATCGGATGCATGCAGGGCGTAATTGAAAAAAAACTCCTTAATCACATACCCTTTAAAGCCCAGGCAAATCACAAAATCGGTCAGGCCGTAGTGCGCGTAAAGCTTCATGATGTGCCAGAGTATGGGCTTCCCGCCAATCTCCACCATCGGCTTCGGGCGCGTTTGGGTTTCCTCCGAGATGCGACTTCCCAGCCCGCCCGCAAGAATAACGACTCTCATGCCTTGTTTTAAGAAGCTAAAGCATAGCATGAGAATTCTGCGCTTATCGAAGCAGGATAAGTAGCCAACTGGTCAACTCTGCGCCTTTAGGCGCCACTAAACACCGACAGACTCTCCAGATCTCAGCAATGCGCGTTAAACTTCCAAGTGCATCCATCGTCTGCCCGAACGCTGAGTTACCATTCCAGTCGACAAGCCGACTTTTCGTTTCTAGATCGTTTGCAGGTCCTTGTTAAACGACTTCATAACCATCATTCTCCGGGCTTCTCTCAAAACCCTTAAAATTTGTCCTTTCCTCTGAAACGTGCAGACCCAAACTAATCAAACGCCCACAAAGGAATTGACGGAGTTTTATATTTCTGTAATTATAGAAGCATCGAACCGCTTCATGCCGAAAACGAAAACTGAACCAGACGTAGCGCGGTATGCCGATATGTTCTCGGCTATGGGAACCGAAGCGCGGCTTCGAATAATGCGCCTCTTGTTGGCGGCTCATCCCGAAGGCATGATCGCCGGGGAAGTAAGCAACGAATTAGACATACCGGCTTCAACGCTCTCGCATCATCTCGACAAGCTTAAGAACGAAGGGCTTGTGAACGTGCGCCGTGACAGCACTTTTCTTTGGTATTCGGCCAATACAGACGGCTTGCGGGAATTGCTCGGCTTTCTCTACGCCGAATGCTGCACCCGCAATAAGGCAATCGAGCCAAAAACGATTGTTCAGTGTTGCGCATGATTTTCAACGAACTATTTCAAAGGAACTCAATTTATGGACACAAAAGAACTCGTCAAAGAAAAATACGGTGAGGCGGCGCGGCGTGTTATTGCGGGCGAAGGCTTACCGGCTGATTGCTGCTCCAAGACCTCGTGCTGTGATGGGTTGGCAGCGGCTTCCTGTGACCCAATTACATCGAACCTGTACGACGAAACGCAAGCGGGGCAAATTCCCGAAGAAGCCCTGAAAGCTTCGCTTGGCTGCGGCAATCCGACCGCGCTTGCAAAGCTCAATGCGGGCGAAACCGTCCTTGATCTCGGCTCGGGCGGCGGAATTGATGTGCTGCTTTCAGCGCGACGTGTTGGACCAACCGGCAAAGCCTACGGCCTCGATATGACAGATGACATGCTGGCTCTCGCCCGCGAGAATCAGCGAAAGGCCGGTGTTGAGAATGTCGAATTTCTCAAAGGCGAAATCGAGCATATCCCCCTGTCCGATAACTCGGTTGATGTGGTGATTTCCAACTGCGTGATTAATCTCTCATCCGATAAGGACGCCGTTTTGCGCGAAACCTTCCGCGTTCTGAAACCGGGTGGGCGCTTTGCCGTGTCCGACGTGGTGACACGCGGACAGGTGCCGGATGAAGTGCGCAAAAACATGCTGCTGTGGGTTGGCTGCATTGCCGGGGCGCTTGAGGATGCAGACTATAACGCCAAGCTGACAGCGGCGGGTTATGCCGGTATCGAGATTGAGCCGACGCGGGTTTACAACGCGGAAGATGCAAGGGCCTTTCTTACCGGGCAGGGTGTCGATGTAGATGCGATAGCGCCACAGGTTGAGGGCAAATTCATGAGCGCGTTCATTCGCGCCACAAAGCCCGCCGGTTGCTGCGCTCCGGGCTGCTGCTCATGACAAAGCCGCGGCGCATTGTCGCGGAAGCTGTCGGCACGGCGTTCTTGCTTGCTGCCGTGGTTGGCTCCGGCATTATGGGCGAACGTCTGGCGGGGGGCAATGTCGCCCTTGCGCTGCTCGCGAACACACTGGCAACCGGCGCAATGCTGATAACGCTTATCCTCACATTCGGGCCGATTTCCGGTGCGCATTTCAACCCGGCTGTGACACTGGCGGACGCCTCGCAAGGCGGCTTGTCGTGGGCGGAAGTCCCGGGATACATAGCGGCACAAGTCGCCGGGGCCTTTGCGGGTGTCGCGGCGGCGCATGCGATGTTTGGTGAAGCTGTGTTTAGCGCCTCGCGTCATGTCCGGTCCGGGGCCGCGCAATGGTTCAGCGAGTTTGTTGCTACTTTTGGGCTGCTGTGCGTGATTTGGGGATGTGCGCGGCTTCGTTCGTCGGCGGTGCCGTTTGCCGTTGGCGCTTACATCACCGGGGCTTATTGGTTTACGGCTTCTACGTCTTTCGCTAATCCAGCCGTAACACTGGCACGATCAGTAAGCGACACCTTTGCAGGTATCCGCCCTATGGATATTTCGGGCTTCATCATCGCGCAAATGGCGGGCGCGTTAATAGCAACGCTGTTGTTTCGTTGGCTTGTTCCGGCTCTGGCGAAGGATGCCAAGGCGGTTGTGATGTCTCACTCCGATTGAGGTTTATGAACGAAAAGAAACGTGTGCTTATTCTCTGCACCGGCAATTCGGCGCGTAGCCAGATGGCCGAAGGGCTGCTGCGCCACGATGCCGGGGAGAAATTCACAGTGGAAAGCGCGGGAACAAAGCCCGGTACGGTTCGCCCGGAAGCGATAGCGGTGATGGAGGAATTAGGCATTGATATTTCCGGGCATCGTTCAAAGCATGTTGACGAATTTGATGGCCGGCAATTCGACTATGTGATTACCGTCTGCGACAACGCGAAAGAAAGCTGCCCGCTGTTTATGGGTGCGGTGAAACGGCTGCACCACAGCTTTGAAGACCCGCCGCCCCTAACAGAAAAAACTGAGAGTGAGCGCATGGAAATCTTCCGCAGGCTGCGAGACGAATTGCGGCTGTATCTGCACGACTTTGCAACACAAGCATAGTCTCAAAGCTTAACGCTATGAGACATTGGGATCTGACCGCGTGAAGCATAATCGCAATAGCTTCCAACCACAACGTAGATTACGACTGGTAAACGCCCATCAGGTCTGTAATCCATATGGACGTGTGGTCGCCAAGCCGTCCGGTCGGCCGTCTTCGGCGCTAGGGCTCAATGCCAA
>Ga0209208_10011565_pt1 | contig 11283 bp, 6 predicted proteins | sample S1TSphfallax_3_FD_187694 | JGI IMG/M metagenome (GOLD analysis project Ga0209208, IMG submission 187694) | Host-associated microbial communities from peat moss isolated from Minnesota, USA - S1T2_Fd - Sphagnum fallax MG (SPAdes) (version 2) | ecosystem: Host-associated > Plants > Peat moss >...
TGATGAATTCATGCACACACAAAAGCAACTATGAACACATTTGTTTTGCTATGCATGTATAATGTATGTAAACAAGCATACATTTATGCCCTTGTGATGTGGTTGTTAATGGTTTTACAAAATTAGTTCCATTTGTAACCCACCCCCACAATGGCCAATGCAATAAATATAAAAGTAATGAAAATAATTTAAAATATATTTTACCAAATTTTGACATGAATGCTTTGAAAACTTTAGATGTTAGGTTTAGAAGATTGTGATAAATGAATAGATCGGTAAATTCAAGCCAATAATAGGAGCCAATGATGCACCCCTTTGAGTCCTTTTGGGAGTCCATTTAAATTTTGATGGGCTAACATGGCAACTCAAGGATTAGTCAAATAATGTTAAAATTTTGTTAAAATTATGTTTTAAAGAATTTGTTATAATTTTTTTAACATTTTTTAATATTAATTTATATTCATTAGATTATTTTCAAATATATCCAAATGTTACATTGATCTATTAGAAATGTTCTAATATGAATTCATTAAGCATTCAAATCATTATTGCTTTGCATAATCTTGAACAAATTTAAGAGATTGTCTATGTTTGCAAGCCAAGCAACCCCATTGTTTGAATTAGCTTCAAATAACCTATGGCAACATAATAGAGCATTTCATGAAGTTATTGTTCATTTGCAAGTCAACCTAGCCCTAATATTTAAATCAACTTACAAAACCTATAGAAATACATGTAATTGACTATTCACACATGGGGGGATAACAAGATCGATAAAGTGATGATAAATTGCAAGTGTCCATATATAATGATCCTTGTTGATAACTAGATGACATGGCAAGATGATATGGCACACTAACACACTCCCTATCTTTTCCATTAGTGAATGTTGATAAATTAATAAGCTTTCATTACAAACCTTCAAAAATTCATAGGTTGCTACCATTATCAATGGTTGTAAGTTATCACCCTAAAACTACAAGATGTAAACTATTGACTATTGTCAGGCTTCGAATTTCATCACCATATCCAATGTCCATCTTCTAGAAAGTTTACAATGCACCAAGGAGTCTCACATGCACCTTGAGTTTCCTTTCCTCACAAATTTTCTACACCAATCTTGTTGGCAACAAAATTCTTGTTGTCATTGTTTTCCAATCATCAATCTTGATTTATTTTTATTTTCTATTATGTTGGAAATGTTGTGGTCGGGGTGGTATGCATGGGGGCATGTGAGAAAGAGGAAAAAAAGAAGGTTGGTGATTCACAAGGTTGCTTTGCGTGGGATGGATGTTTGTATACAATGAAATTTGAAGGTTTTCATATGAAGATGTTACAATAGGTTGCTTGTTGTGGTCTTCTTTTCTTTATTTTTGTGGCCACCATGATTTTCTACAGGCTATTTTTTCAAGTCCAATTCCACAAGAACCTATACATTCTTCCAAAATGGTAGATGTCTGCAATGCCAATCTATCAAACCCTAATTCCCATCAAACAACCCAACCCATGAGAACCATCACTAAGATCATCTACACTTCTTTTATATGCACACTTTCATCATCACACCCATGAGAACCATAGTTTTATCTACAACTTTTTTTTGTGTGTTGGAATATTGACCATGAGGGTAAAAGGTTAACTAACAAGATGGGGGGAGGGGGGGAGGGGGAAGTTGTCACAAATGGGACCTAAAATAGGTACATAGTTTCCTCATCTTGTACTGTAGCAATGGGATTATGATACACCTAGTAAGTACCTTCCAACTATCCCTAATTTCTGAGTGCAAATTTGTCAAATTTGTACATCATTAACTTGTGCAGAAGAGAGAGCTGTCAAGTTCTGTTTTTCTTCATCATTTCCCAAAGCAATTTTGCAGGCTGACCCATGCTTTTTTTTCCCCTTTCATCACTTCCCCCCAAGCAACTGTCAGACTCTCCTAAGTCTTTCAAGAGGTGCAGCAAGCAAGGAAGCAAGCAAGCAAGCAAGCCAGCCAGCAGGCATGAAATTTGAAGAGAGGCAAACTAATAAGTCTAAATAGTTGGGCAATCAGACATAGACAGACAGACTCTCCCATGAGTTAATTAAGACTCCAAGAGTTGACAATGGGGACCACCACTGAAGGAAAGGAAGGCCCTTCCCTCCTCAGCAGCAGCCAAACATTCAATTCATGAATGGGTTGGTTACCATGATGATGCCAGGGATACTTAAGAAGTCTCTCTCACCTCACCTGGAAATGCCAAGCTCATCTATCTATGAAGCAAGGTAGTTTGTTTTGTTTTGTTTTGTTTGTCAGGCTCAGATCTCTCAAACCATGACACTTCATGTCGGGCTCTTGGTATTTTTGGAAAGCTATCGATGCTGCATCGACTTGCATCAACTTGATTTGAGACTGTTTGGAGCTATGGTGTGGAAGCTATTGATTATTGAACCCTTTTTTCTCAATGAAAACTAAATCAAATCGTTAACTGAAAACTGTATTGGAATTTGGGGGGCGTTCGTGGTGTTTCTGGAAAAGCCTCTATGTGAGTCAGATTTAATAAAATAGAGTTCAATTTCACAATTTTCAGAGCTAAGGTGTGGAAGACATTGATTTTGGAGTGGATTTTGTTGCTGGAAATTCAAACCAATTTGATTAATTTGGGTTTGGAATGGAACAATCTGATGAGCCCTCAATGTGTTCACATTGCTGAATTTAGAAATTCTCAATTGTGAAAATGTGAAAAATAAAGAATGTGTTCACACTTGGGCCAACACCACAGGCTACACTAGAAGCAACCTAAAAATAAGTTGTGGGTTTACCCATCATGGTGGGTTTTAACCAGTGTTGTCCCGTTCTTTCTTTTTGCAAGAACCTCTCGTCCCCATTCTGACATTTTAAAATTTATGTGACGATTCTTTGGGTACGAGTTTGAGCCAGGTTTTTCCAAAATTTGAAGCCTTTGGTTTCGGTTCTATCACATTTTTTTCAAATTCAAAAACCTCTGGACTCAACTCAGTACACACACTACAAATTCCTCAATGCTAAAAATTATGTGAGTCCAAAGTTTTACGACAAATTAAAATAGAGGTCTATATAAATATAGACTTGAACAACTAATTAATAATTAATAATTAATTATAAATTTCAATTTATTTATTGACTTTTGAAAAGAGTCAACCTTTTTACATATATATATCCTTTACCTTGTTTTCAAAAATATTTATTTTTTCATGATACCAGTTTGGATTCTGGATCCAACAAAATATACATTTTTTCCAATGTCCAGTTCTTGTGCTGTCGGTTCCAACAAGTTGATGTCAACTCAGGAGGTCTGGGTTACAACAACCTGACTCTAAACTGTCGAGTTTTACCCTTCAATCCACATACCCTCACAACACTGGTTTTAACCGGAGGTCAAGCTTTTCTTTTTTTGAGGCAGGGACTATCTATCGTATCTAAACCCTAAACCCTAAACCTATTCTTCGATCCAACTTTTGGAAGTTTTACCTTATTAGAACCGGTTTCATATTTGGTGAACTGGTTTTTTTGGTGAAAGTGTTTAGACTGTTTAGATTGGAACGGATTGTTTTGGTGTGGTGTTCAGAGTGTGAACACAGTAGGTAGATGTGCAACATCTTGCCTATTGGCAGGGCCAGTGTGTTTGTGATGCCTTGTTTTGCAGACTCCACAAGTCGCCTCTTCAAATAGTCGATTAGTGATCAGGGTATCACTCAAGGTATCTTTATAACTTATCTGCCAATTCGTAAATTTGCATGAACCCAATTAGAAAACCTACACACGGTTGTTGGTAGTTAGCATCCTAAAGAGAATCATCCAAAAACCATCTGAAAATCATCCAAAAATCATTTTGAAAATCATCCAAAAACAATCAAAATCAAAGATCACCCAGTTCTGGTTTCATTATAAAAAAAAGAATAAAAGAAGTGCCACCCCCCCCCCCCCCCCCCCGGGTCTTTGAAAATTTTCAAGGAACATCATACATATACATGCAGGTTCCTTCAAAGAATCAATGGTCGAGCTAGGTTCTTTGACTAGTTCTTTGATTTTTGAAAACCGTCGATTAGGGTTCTGTTTACCTGGCCAAAAATTGATAATATATGGTAATACTTTGATAGTGAAATTGGGTGAAAAAAAGCATCTAATTTTTTTTAATTTTTCAAAAATATTGATACCAAAAAAATTTAAATAACCTACTGGGTTCAGTGAAAAAAAAAATTGGCGTAAATTCAACATTTTGCTATATAAAAATAGAGCCCCAAGCAACATATTCAGGAGAATTTTTTGGAAAAACTTTCAAAAAATATCACCACATTTGGAGGAAGAAAGTGTAACCAGATTTGGCTAAATCCTCATGTGACTGATTCATCACTTTTCGGTGCAACATGAGAAATTTTTTAAAAAATTTAAAAAAATTTAACTTAAAACATGACTTTTGATTATTTCTATTAAAAAGTAATAACCAACTGACACTAGTAAAAACTAAAAACCCTTCATTGCTTTCTTGTGCAATTTGCATACAAACAACATAGAACCCTCTTACTTAGAATTTTTGTAGTATAACCAGAGGGCACATTATAGTGTGCAATTATTCCTCGGCCCCTCAATGACAAGCTTTAAAACATTTTTAAAAATGTGTGAAAATGTATGTGTGTGTGTTTGGAACTACAATACATCAAATGATTTCACTGGATTTTGAGTGTATTCATAATGAACAAGACCTAGTGAGGAAGCAATGAATTCATGATCTGGTGAGCAAGGACTGATGAACTGCACCCACATTTTGTTATAAGATTTCAAAACATAGAAATGTGTTTTTGTAAGTGTTGGTTCAACCTAGCCCACTCAATCCCTCTTAGTGAACTGGCACTTCCTGGTGAGACTTAAATATCCCTGGTAGCCTACCCATGAATCCAGAGCTTTGCTTCTCAGTGCATTCAAGTAACCCAAGTGTACTCCAGGGTCAACTCTGGAGTCTGAATTTATGGAGGTCTTATCTGATTGATTGCAAACTAACTTCATTATTTTGCCTCTCTTCAAAATTTCATACCCAGTTGCTTTGGGAATTGATGAGTCAGTAGTTCCTTGGGAATTGATGACCCAAAAAAAAGCAAGGAAGAGTCATTGAGAGGCCCATTATGGAAAGCTTGGTTTTTTACTTTTTTTTTTTAATAAATTTATTGGGTCCTTTTAAATAATTTGGCCAAAGTGAAATCACTTCTTTGCGAAGTGATTTTACAAAATTCACTTATGAAATTGTTTTTTCATACGCTTTTGGATGTTGCCTACATTCGATGTAGGCAAATGTAGATGTAGATTGTGAGTTCTCATCTCTTTATCATTTTCATTTTTTTATGCCTATTTACAAATTAGTCATGTGTTGTATACATGTAATAATAATATAACCAACACACTTTCCATTTTTTTAAATTCTTTTAGAGCATTTCAGAATTTTTTTTTACTATTTTGGATGATTATCCATTTTGGTGTATTAACCTAGTATAAGTGTATTAGCCACAAAGTCTAGATGGTCTTCTTCGACCCAAGTTGAAGTAACAATTTGTTGGAAATGTCAAATGTGTCATAAAACTGCCACCAAACAAACAACTGTCGATGCCAGCCCCCATACCATTCAAATCATAATTCAGGTAACATTGTTGTGAGGGAGGACATGAAAATTAACCATGGTTTTGTCAGACCACCACCTCACCAGTGTTTTCAGTGTCCCCTTCTGACCTTCAGACCTCAACCTCACAACAACAAGAGAGAGAGAGAGAGAAAAAAAAAAGTAAAGTAAAGTTCAAAACAATACCTATTTAATGTCATGCATCAAATGGGTTGTTTAATTGGTGAGTAGCCTTGTTCCCACCATTCATTGATTTTCATGAACACCAAAACTCATCAAACTTTAGTAATTAGTTTCAAAAACCACAACATGACATGGGTTTAATATGGGTTTAAACATACAGGAGAAGGCCTTGGCTCATGATATATATAGATGTGTGAGGAAAACTGTGTGATTTCATCCATTATTTCAATGTAAAATACATGTGTATATTATTATTATTATTATTATTATTATATATCAAAGCTTGACATTAGTGTAAGATATGACACACTACTAGTCCAAGATTTTTCATGAACACCAAAACTTGTCAAAATTTAGTAATAATTCAAAAATCACAACATGATATGGGTTTAATATTATGGGTTTACAATGGGTTTAAACATATAAGAGAAGGCCTTGGCTCATAATACAGATGTGTGAGGAAAACTGTGTGATTTCATCCATTTCAATGTTAAATACATGTGTATACATACATGTTATTATGTATCAGATTTTGGCATAAGACACACCACTAGTCCAAGGCCTATTGCTGTAAGAAAGAAAACCCATATCCTGTTTCTTTCGGTGCTAATTATTATTATTATTATTATTATTATTTTCCTGGATCCCAATTTCAGTACCCATATGAACATGAATGAATAACTAGAGTCCAAATATAGTATAAAAGTCTAGAGAGAGAGAGAGAGAGACTAGTACCTATTTGAATGCCACTAAATGAAGAAAGAAGACAGCAATTCTCTTTCCCTCTCAGGCCTTTTTGGATCCATCATGATTCCTTGTTGACACTCCAAAAGGAGAAGATGGAATAAATAAACCCAATAGCTAGCACCAGGACAAATTTGATCATTCATATTTTGGGCTTGAGAAAGAAAGTGTTCTGATCTAATGACAATTGTCAATTTTTGCACCTGTTGGAATCACTCTTCATGTTGTTGCAAAAGATGCACTTTGAAAGTAGGACACTGTACAAAACTTGGCTGGCTCGGTTTCCTTCATCCTTTTGTAGTTGGATTGTTGCTTCCTCTTCCAACCTTGGGTTTCTTTGCTTTTGAGCTTGATAACTGACATTGGGTTTCCTCCACAACCATAACACCCTATCTAGTTTTTGACCTAATCCTAATAGACCAAATCCTTTGGTTAGGTTAACTTCACTCTCTCCTTCATTTTTTTTTCATTTGCATATACAGAACAAATTTGTTCCTTTTAGGTCATTTGTTCACAAACTTGTGTTGTTTGCTGATCCCAAGTCCAAATGACATATTGCAAGAAGTCCAAAATGTACCGATGATGATATCATCATCTTCGTAACTACCCATTTTGTAAATCGAAATGGAAATTTATCATGATGTTGAATGCCGAAATTTACCAATTTTGTCTCCATATTAATAATGGGTAGGCCAAGGATAGAACATAACAAAATAAAAGGACAAAAGTTTCCATATATTTGGCTTCTTCAATGGTGCCTTAACAAAAAAATCAAAAATCAAAAGTGATTTCATCCATGTTGCCAAAGTTTTCAATGAAACCCCTTAAAAATACCAAAGCTAATAATAATTCATAACATTCCCACCAAATAACCATTACACATCCAATAAATTTCCCATATGATGTTCAAAGTAAGCCAAATAGATTATACTTGGTTCCTTTCATTGTTCCCATTTAATGTTCACAAAGCTCCATTCAAGTTTACCATTTGTGTTTGTAACCAGCTTCCTGTTCTGGAAGTTTCAAGGATGAAGGGAGTTCTGGGGTCCCCCAAAAGAAACAAAATACAAAAGTGGTCATGGGCAACAAGAAGTGAGCACTAGACGATGATATTGAATTATTATGTCCCTCACATGGTGTTCCCAACATGCAAATAAAATGGGTATTCTATCTTAGCATTATAGGAGGCCATAAACAAGCTTCCCATTTCAACAATATGTTAGATATAAGAACTTGACCATAACTTGATTTCGTGATTCATATGCAAATTCTTCTTATGTTGAGTAATGAAGTTATGGAGTAATGAAAAAACTAAAGTTCAAAATACTCAAAAAAAATATTATTATTGAACAATAAGGAACATAATGGGTTCTTTTTAAGACATTTGACTAATTTTTGGAAATAAACTTGTTCGCAAATTCAATTGACATCTAATGCTACCATTTTAACTATGAAAAATATAAATAATCTTCAATCATATGCTAGTAAATGCACCAAGATATAAAGGTGCTCATTGACACCTTTGTGGAGTGGGAAGGATTCCCCATTGCTAGCTCCAATAAAATGATATGTAATAATTGATGGGATCAATGGTAGGTGGCAATAGGGAAGCAATGAGAAGGAATAACTGGCCATTTATTTGTCACATCTCACACTCATTTGGAATTACTTGGAGTGATTTCACACATTATTCACATTCATAAATGACAATATCCAAAGAACAACTCAACTAGATTGGGGGGTGATAGATTTCATTGAAAAACACCTTAGGCTGAAATTGAAATATATAGCTAACTTCCCAAAAGAACATTGTTACAAACATTTAACTTCATAGACTCATAATCATCAAACTTGAAAGTACCATTATTTTTTTGTCTATTTGAAACACCAAGCATTATTAAACTATATTTTAGATCAAAATGATATTATGTATATTGTATATAGTCTCAAACTTATTATGATGACATTAATGGGAAAATTATACAATATCTCAAAAAAAGAAACCATATACCTATGAGACATGGCATGATTTGTGCCAATCATTTGAGACATATATGTATGTGTAATCATTGTTCCTGAATTCTAAAACAAGAATATGAAATATCTTCGGTGAATACCGGGCATTTCATTGGCCGAAGGTTTATGTACCATATCACATTAGAAGGCAAATCGATTCTAATGATGGAAATAATCAAAAATGAAGAGTTAGAGATTAAATGAGCATGTTGAAGGTGGAGTAAATATGAGTGGGAGGTTGAGAAATATGATGGAATCCAATTTGATTTAACTACAATCAATGAAGGGAATGTTAAATAATGGATGTGGGTTCACCTTTGCAATGAACATGTACTCAAAACTAGATATTATTAGGTTATTTGGAGGATGTCATTATTGTTTTCTTTATCAAGTTACAACTTAAACATATGGAATGAAATACAATGTAAAGAAATGTATGAAACTTTGAAAAACATTAGGTTTACCCAATATTGAGTTTTAGAACATTAGACTATTGGGCACACTTCTTTCTTTATGGAAGCAAGTCCTAATGACATGACAAGTCGAATGGCAATGATGGCGTGTAATTCAAGCTAGCAATAGAAGTCAAATGGTGTGTTTAGGCAAGATACATTTGAACTTGTTGGGCTACAATGGAATGTCACATCAAGTTGACTAAACAAATCATGAGGATTGTTATTTCCGATTGGAATTATTTTATAATATTGAAAGCTCTAAAGCTATGTGATTCAAAGGTTATGTGCATTGTGATTTGAGGGCTTTAAAGAATAGCAAGTGATCTTTTATTCATTGGGAAAATTTTCAAAATGACCACAACATAATAGGTTCACATTGCTAAAACAAAGTAGGTGAACCCAAAAGTTATGTCCAATTGAAAAGTCATAGTAGTAATTGTCAAAAAGAGTCCCAAACAAATGCAAACACAATCAAAGGAACTAGAAACAACCACATTTTGAAGTCTACAAATTATGGGAATTGAACTTTATTTTCACATTCTTTAGAAAATCACATTGAAAATAAATGAAATTTTTTTTTTTATCAACATTGTATCCTCCATAAAATCTATTCGTGTTTTTTGCCACATAAAAATGAATTAGTTTTTGTTAAGATACACATAATCACAATTTGTAATTTAAAGGGCCAAAAGCATGTGTGAACCAAATGAATTGATATGTGTAAAAATTTACCAATCTCAACTCCTTTTGTTCATTTAACCATCAACATGAATATGATGTCCAAATTTGGGAATGAATGGTGCACATTTAATAATCAAAAAGGATGTTCAAAATTTTAAAAGTAGAGTCCACTCCAATATTCTATCCTTTCAATGTTAAAAAAAAGAATTTTGAAACAGCATGGATTTGCATGATTTTATCCATGGTTGAAACTTTGCCAATAATGAAACCCTTTTCACAAAACAAATTAACATGTTCAATATTTTGTTCCCATTGTGTTGTTTCAAAGATATAAAAATACAAATTTGTTTTTAATTTCCACCCTTTTGAGTGGCTCCTTTAATCATGTTTGCATTCAATTGCTCATACATCAATTTGAAGGGGGAAATGACATTAATTGAAGAATTTGACAAAACATTGGAAAGCTATACACTCAATGACAAACCTCACATGGCTAGGCTCTAGGTTAGCGAACAAAAAAAAAATGAAAGTCTTAATTAAGGTTTCTAACAAGCAGATATAATAGTTGCCATGGAGCCTACAGTGTTTTAGTCATTGTAGTGATTGCAGTCTTTCAAATACATGCCAAAAAAAAGGGCCACAAAAGTGGACTATGTTTTCCTTTAAAGGCCACTCTATCTAGGCCCTTGGATAATTAGTCCATTAAAGGGTTGAATTAAGAAGGTTTTTCCTAAACATTTTGTTTTGTTTTGTATCATGTTTATGACATAGGTAGATTATGGGAACCAAGCAATAGGGGAAAACAATTGAAAGTAGTAATTATATTTGGTATTAGAGTGTTTTTACAAGGCAAATAAAAGCCAATGCAACATAAAATACATATTTCGTCAAGTCACCAAGCCAACCAACCAACCAAAAGCATTGTGGTGCATCTTAAAAACATGTGAAGACACAACAAGCTTTTCATCACAAAATGAAATATCACTTGAAACTTTGTTGTACATAGCTTGTGAAATGGATTGGGTTTCTTATGAAGAAGGTAACCAATTCACTAAAGTCATTTTTTTTTTAAAAATTGTGTGACATTACTTGTTTCAAATCCTACATGATTAGGGACAAGGGGTGAAACTTATAATATTTTGGTATTCAAAGTGTCTAAGTCATGTTGAACCCAATAAAATAATGATCATAACACCCAAGCCTATAATGAAATTAAAGTTTGGCTTCAGCATAATGCCCTAATTAAGGACCCTTAGAAGGTTTCCTATCTTTTTCCTTTTGATATGTTGAGCCTTATGTGATTGGCTTTGTAAATTTAATATTACCTTATAATAATAGGCAATCTTTAAAAAGTGGGGCTTGTGCTCTTAATAAACCTCTTTCTTCATGGGCACCAAACGTGCCATGTCTCATAATTCATCATGTTTCATCAAACCTTGTAATTCCCAATTACCCATTTGCCTTATCATGTGCCATCATAAACCTATCTTCCACCCCATCTCCCATGCAAACCATAAACCACCCACTAATTCCCTTTCCTATTCTAACAAACCACTTAATAGTTCATTTTATCCACCCCC
>Ga0209208_10011566_pt1 | contig 11282 bp, 11 predicted proteins | sample S1TSphfallax_3_FD_187694 | JGI IMG/M metagenome (GOLD analysis project Ga0209208, IMG submission 187694) | Host-associated microbial communities from peat moss isolated from Minnesota, USA - S1T2_Fd - Sphagnum fallax MG (SPAdes) (version 2) | ecosystem: Host-associated > Plants > Peat moss >...
AGAGTTGGAGGTCTATTACCATTGTTGTCATTGTCATTGGTGTAAAGGGATTAGGGGATAGCAAAGGTGAAAAGAATTGTTGATTGTAGATGTAGAAGGTGAATATGACCAAAACATTTTTATTCTTGGTAACAATTTCAAAACAAAATATGAACAACTTCTTGAGGCATACAATGGAGGCCATTGTGCAATGATTTTAATCAAGAATGTGACAATAACAACAAAAGGAGATCGATATTTGAGGGCACAACATTACATAATTTTAACAAAGGTTTTTGACAAAGTTACTCAAACTCGCCTTCTATAGTTACACAACAAATTATTAAGTGTTCAATTTGCATTCAAAGAGGTAAATTCCTTTCCTTTCCTTTGCATCATTTAATTTCTTTTCAAATTTACACATAAAACATTAAATAGAAGCTAATGTTCATCTCATGATCAACTATATTAAAAATGATAATGAAAAATTAAAAAATTATTTAATGAAAAACAAATTTTCAAAGTGTTTTTTTTTTAATGTCGAAGAAATTGGTTATTCAATTATTTTTGGAGGTGGTCCATCAAGTGGTCCCTAGAAGTCTAGGATGGAAACCACATGGGTGACCATTAAGTGTTTTTTTGTAGTCCCCCTTATAATCCAAAATCAAAACCACTTGGTGGCCATTAGATCCTTTGATGTGGGATTACAAGGGATGGCATGGTGGCCATTTGGGTTCCACGTTAAACTATGAAGGACAACTTGGTGAACCTTAGATTTTTTTTTTCCCTTGTAATCTTTCACATCAAATGACCTAATGGCTACCAAGTCATCCCTCATAGTCTGGTGTTGAATGATTTGGTGGCAACCAGGTGTCTACGCGAAATCACTATTTAAACAAAAAAGAAAAGTTTAAACTTAGATTGCAAAGGATTTGGTGGCCATTAAGTCTTTGTCAAACAGTTTAATGGCCATTAGATCATGTAGTGCTGGACTACAAAGGACAACTTGGTGGCCACTAGGTCATTTTTTTTTCCCGCTTGGAGACTTGGTGGCCACCAAGTTGTTTGACATGATGGATTGTGAGGAAAAAAAAATGACGATCTAACAGCCACCAAGTCGTCCCTCATAGTTTCACGTGGAATGATTTGGTGGCCACCAAATCGTCCTTCGCAATCTAGGTTCAAACATTTTTTTTCACGCTTAAGTAATAAGAGATTCAAGTGCTTAACCCAATTTTCCTCTTCCTAAGGAAATTCCTCTCTTTTAGAAAGAAGACCCAAATCTAATGTAAAAAAAAACAAAAACAACCATTTGATTCTTTCCTCCTTGATGAATGGAAAACTAGGCAGCCACATAATGTTTTCTACTAAAATGACCTATAGAAAATAAAACTACATTGATATGACTTTTCTTTAGTAGAATTCTCTAAAGAACAAAAATCCATGTTCTACTACATACTAGACATATAGTACAATGTTACACCGCTAATACCTCCACAATTCTGCCCAACGCAGAGGCATCACCACGGAATCGATGCCTGAAGGCCACTTCAGGGACCTCGGAAGCCGACCAGGATATGGCGGATCCAACAAGTCCACTAGGTCTCAACTAGGTCAGGCCTAACACAAGGGTTGAAACTCGTCCAGCAATCGCCCATCCTCAAGCAAAACAACCCAATTTTGGCTACCGGATGGCAACCCCTCATCAGACTTATCTCTCGGCTACCAACGCAAATCCATTCACGGCCTTGGAAGCTCTCAGCCCAGAAGCTGAGGGTCCCAAGGACGCTCAAGGGAAACTGGGAGAGACTTGGACTTTCTAGGCAAGCAAGAAGCAATCCTTCAGGATTGTCTCACCAAGGCAAACTCTGCCTCAGTCTCCAGCTCCCGCCTCAATACAGGACCTTACTCCAGGGAGTGGAAGAAAGAGAATGCACTCCAAGGTTCACAGTTCCTTTTTCACTTCTCTAGGCATCCCGGTGCCCCCGGGACAAGAACACGCCAGAGCAATAGTCTGGCCAGTGCTGTCCAGAGAGAGAAACAACCAGAAGGAGATCCTGGTCAATGTTAAGAGCAATGACTCGCCAAGCCTCTCGTTGCACCTCAGGTGCATAGGGACACCTGAAGAGGAATGGACCCCTGTGTCCGCTCTCGCGGACTTAACCAGGAACGTCGAGGCAAAGCTCAAGGGAAAGATTCTCAGATTCAGCCTGAATCTCAAGGGGCGCCTCGCCTTGGAATGGAGCTGGCAAGAAGATCATGTCAAGGGAGGCTGGGAATGCACGATTCTGGCTCACATCAGCACTAGCCTCAATGCTATCAATGCGCAAAAGAAGAAAAATATGCACTGGAGGACGCCCGAATCCATGTCCAGCTTGAACAACGATGTTGTCTTCTCGGGCCCGGCACACAGCCTCTTGCTGAAGACCGGTCCCGCAAGCACGGATCGCCAAACGCGCAAAAGCATGTCAGCAAGCCTACTGGCATCTCCACAAGCGGCCAGAAAAAAGAAAAGATACGTAAAGCTTGACCTCTTAACGCTGGCGCCTCAGGACCTGATAAGCTTTCCTCAAAACGAATATGATGGATTGGGATCGATCGGCTCACCAGCCGCCCAGGGTCAGCAAGGAAATGCTTGACAAGGCCCTTACCCTGGCGTCCCTCAACGCGAGAGGCTTGGGGACCAATTCGCCAAAGCAGAAGGCGATAAAGCTCTGGTTAGCCTCTCTTCCTTCCCCCCCCCCCAAATCCTCCTCATCCAGGACACCACCTGGGAAAAAAAGGTTTAAGCAGCGCTGGAAAAGGAATCGAGTTTTGGAAGGGAGCTTCCTTCTGGAATCCAGGGATCCCCATGGGAACCTCACATAGAACTTGCGCTGGCACTGCCATCCTTCTAGACAGAACCACAGCTCCCCTGGTGGTCGACAGTGGGATTCTCGTAGAAGGTCGGGCGCAATTCGTCAAACTCCAAGCGACAGACGGAGTCACGCTAACCGTGATCAACGTTTACGCAGCCCGAACCTCCAGAGAAAGAGCTCCTTTATGGAAAGCCATAAGTAGAGCTGAATGCAATTCAGACCACACCATCATAGGGGGAGATTTTAACCATATGGTGGAAATCCCCTGCGGGGGTCTAGCTGGTTATAGAAGAATGCACAGGAGAGAGGCAACCTCCTGGCATCAAATGATGACCCAATGTGGATTGTCCGACGCCTGGGTCTTAGACAATTTCCGAAAGATGTCAAAAAAGGCGTACACTTTTGACAATGGGAGATTTGGATCCGGTGCAGCCGTCTCCAAAATCGACAAATACATGATCTCGCAAGGCTTGGAATCAAGAGGAGGAAGGATCGAATCTGTTGCCTCCATTGAAAAAATTTCAGATCACTCCCTGTTTCTCATTTCAATTTGGGGTCAGGCAACTGACCCAGTCAATCCATCCTACTACTTCGACACCTCCTTCCTGGAAGAGGCGGAGGCCAAAGCGGAACTACTCCAAGCTTGGTCAGGGGACCTCCCGACCCCTTCCAACGACCAGGATTGGACTCCCTGGCTGGAAGCGGCCATTGGCAGGGTAATGGCCTGCAACAACCGCCTAGCCAAGGCAAAGAAGCGACTCAGAGGAGCCATGATCAGAATGAACACAAAAAGAGTTCAACTCGCGGAAGCTCAGCTTCAAAACAACCCGACCAACGAGGAAGTGAGGGGCGTCCGATCCGACTCACAAGCCAAGCTGGCAGAAATTTTTCAAAATCAGGTGGCGCACAACCAACACCTCTCCTCTTCGAACTGGTTCAGGTATGGCGACACCTATTCCAAAACCTTCTTTGACTTTCACCGGGCAGGGCAAAAGAAGACCCCGATGAGGGAACTGGTCATCGACAATGGGCCGATCAGAAGGCAAATTGACCTCACCAATCACATCACTGATTTCTACACCAAACTCTATACCTCGGAAGCCCACCTGCCTGGGACCCAGGAAGCCCAAGCCTTCTGTTGGGACAGTGTCCCGGCGAGAGTCTTGGCGGAAACTAATGCCTCCCTCACCCAGAGCCTGACGCTAGAGGAGGTCGTCAAGGCGATTCTTGCACTGCCCAAAAACAAAGCACCCGGACAGGATAGAATTCCCATTGAATTCTTCCAATCTTGCGTCAATGAGGTGGCACTTTCACTCCTCATGGCATATACGGCCATGCTGAACTCAAGCGAGGCTTCGGCTTTCATCAATAGGGGTTTAATCACCCTGATTCCAAAAACAGGAAATCGCTCCAAGTTGGGAAATTGGAGACCGATCACCCTGTTGGGATGCATCTATAAAATTCTTGCCAAAGCGCTCGCAGGAAGGCTACAAACCTTCTTCCCAAGCATAATCAGACCGAACCAGACAGGATTCGTGGAAGGCAGGAGTATTCTGGACAACGTCTTCATGGCCCAAGACTCTCTGAGCTAGGCCGAGGAGAGCAACCAGGACTTAGTGCTCCTCCTCTTGGACTTTGAGAAGGCCTTCGACAGAATAGAATGGAATTTTCTTTTCTCTGCCATGGACCACATCGGATTCAGCAACACCTGGATAAAATGGGTCCGCACCTTGTACCGAGAGGCGTCCTCAGCAATCAAGGTCAACGGTGTGGTAGGACCAACCTTTCAGCTCACCAGATCAGTTAGGCAGGGTTGCCCGCTAGCACCTTATCTCTCCATAATTGCAACCGACATCCTGGGGTACATGTTGGCAGATCCTAGGCACGGGATTGAGGGCCTAACGCTGCCCAAGGGGGGCAGAATCAGGGACCAAACCTTTGCCGATGACACAACATTGTACCTCAAGGGTGACCAGGAAAACCTCGACAGGGCCCAGGGTGTACTTGAAGTTTTTTGCAAGGCCTCAGGGGCCAGGATCAACTGGAATAAATCCTCCGCCATATGGGCGAGCAGGAGAGAGAGAATCTGGGACTGGGGGCAAGAAGTCGGCCTCAAATGGGTCCCTAGAGGCGAGGGTATCAAATACCTAGGGGTTCAAGTCGGATTCCACCTCCCAACAGAGGCAAACTTCAACAAGATGTTGAGTGCATTAAAAGGAAAGCTGATATGTTGGAGCCACAACAACCTCTCCCTCGCGGGTAGGGTACTAATCGCCAACCAGGTGCTACTGGCCTCTACTTGGTACCTGGCCGCATGCTGGAACCCTAATCCCAGCATGTGCAGCCAAGTGCGCGGAGTCGTAAGGAACTTTATTTGGGGGGGGGAAGTCGCGCTCACCCGGGCCAAGGTGAAATGGGACACCCTCACCCTGCCCATTGCTAAAGGCGGACTGGGCATAATCGACCCCAAATCGCAATCGGAAGCCCTCCTCGCGAAATTTCTGGTCAGGGGTCTTGCACCCGGAGGGGAACCCTGGAAGGAATTGATCAGGCACCACGCTGATCAAACCGAGCTCCCTGTTCACGGCTCGACACTACAGACATCCACTGGATTTTCGCTGCGCCCAAGCTAAAAAGGGTGCCTTGCTCAATGTGGAAGAGCATTCTGGGGGCTTGGATGAACATTCGTCTTGGCCTCGCCAAGAAGGAGCCATCAAATCTGGCGGAACTGATGAGACAACCTATCTTCAGTAATCCATCTCTCACCAATGTAAGGGGAGAACCCCTTGGAGTCAACGGCCACAGCGAAGGCTGCGCCTTCGTGCGGGCCGGACACACCAGAATCAGGGATATCTGGAATGGCGATACTCAGGACTAGAAGAACCTCTCAGACCTGAAAATGCACCCCCACGCATCCAACAAGTCCTCCAAAGACATCATCATTGGGAACATCCTCTGGAGGCCAGACTCTTTCAGCCCTTGTGCGTAGCCAGGGGATTGGGTAAGTACTCCCAGCTCGGGTACCCCCCTGGAATGGGTATACTACGTTCTGGAGGCGCTCGCGGACAAGGTCTTAGTGCTAGAATTTAGAAGAATAGCTAGCAGCGGACAGATCCGGGCAACGAACTTTCAAAAACTCATCATCTGCCCAGACAATTTATCCCTGATCAGGGTCCTGTCGCGCGAGAGACATGGAGCGCCTCTCAAAGTCACCAACGACCCTCCACTTGCCAACTAGAGAAACAAAACATACTGGATCTTTGAGTCTGGCATCATCAAAAACCTCCCCTGGGACCCAGGGGAGTGGCACTGGAAAGAGGTACACCCCTTGGGCGATGCCCCTTTCTTTGGATACACGGCCAAAAGGGGATACAAGAATGTGAAGAGCTCCTCGCGCTCCCCGGGAATCATCACATTCATCGACAACCTTAACCTCAGGAACTCTTCAATTTCCCAAGTGGTTGCCAGGATCTGGCACAACTCCCGGCCTAGGAAAGTTGGCACTCTGATTTGGCTAACCCTCAATCAGGGCCTCCCAACTGGCACCTGGCTACAGGTGATGGGAATCTCTCCCACCTGCAAAACTTGCAGCTCAGGGGCTCCCGAGTCCCCCCAACACTGTCTACTGGACTGCCCCCCAATGCAACGCGCCTGGGGCGCTTTCAAAAGAGTGTGGGAGGAATGGAAAGCCCCCGAAGACGTCATCTTCAACTGGCCCTTCGCTTTGCTGGGCAAGGCCTCCATCGAGCACGAGGAAGACCCCCTGGGCTTGCACGCTTACCACCCAAGAGGATACACTTACCTCAGGCAGCCGCTTGACATTTTACGCACCTTCATCCTATACTACCTTTGGTCCGAGAAATGCCGTAAGCACTTCGAGGATTGCTACTCCATCGACAAAGTCCTCTCGCAAGCCTGGGTGGCCACCGTCGAAGTCGGCATGGCCACCTGGAAGGCCATCAGGGCCTCTCGGCCGATCAACGACCCTGCTATGCAAGCTAGGATTGAGCTCGCCTTTAGATCTGAATGGTTTCATATGAACATCTTTGGGAGTGATAGCGCCACCATCAGGTGGCGCTTCCTCCCGCCTTTGTACTTCTCTAATTTTTCTAATGACTGATGGGGCTGTTGCCTCCCTCCCCCGAAAGGGGTTCACCCTGTAGGAGAGAGCCAACAAAGCGAAGCAAAACGAAAGAACCCCGCGCGCTTGTCCTTTGCTGTGTTGGACAGGTGCAAGAAGGAGGACATTCTGTGTGGAATGTCATATTAGAATGCCCCAGAACCGCATAATCTAGTGCGGCGGAATCACCGAGGACTGAGACCCGCCAAAACAGGTGTGACGGAATCCACTGGCCACTCCCGGTCACCACAGGAGTGTGTGCTCCATACCAGTCACTCCAGTTAACGCTCAGAACTGACCGACAGGTCCCGGTTACATTCACAGAAAGAATGGGCGCGTGGCGCATGGCCACGTCGTGGTGCATGGACTCTTTTCGACACCTCAGTTCAGGACATCGAATCAAAGCCAAGTCTGCAATCTCTCGCTATACAGAAAACATCTAAACTGAGATGTCGAAGCTTTTCGGGACCTCGGATATAAGCCAAATTCAGTGTGGAAAAGTGTTGCAACACCACCCTGCTACTAAACTACTGGCTGGTTCGAAGTCCGGAGACGTCGCAAGTGTCCCCTCAATTTTGGGGACCTGAAATTTGGGGATGTCGATTCCGGGACCTGACCCGGACCGAAGTTTACGCCTGTCCGTCCATTTTCATTCAGACGGACTCATCAACACAATGCCAGCTTTTTTGTTTTGTGGCGAGTTTTTTTAATTAAAAAATTCTATCAAATATTCCCATTTTCAAAAGAATTCGCCAAAAATCGAAAAACAATCAAAAAAATAAAAAATCACCATATTTTCTACAAATTGATCAAGCTAGTAGCCAGGATATAAAAGGATTTTAATAAATTTCTATTTCATAGGTTGTCTATAGCCAAACTTGGCTAAATCTTCTTGTGGATGATTACCAGTGTGGCTATGGATTTTAGAAAAGGAATTTATTTGAAAACGCTGCCAGGGCCCGAAACGGCTTCTTCCGGTCTCTGTTGGGGATGTCGATTTGGGGACCGGGCCGAAATTCAGGGCTGCCCGTCCATCAGACGGCCTCAATCGAGGGACCGAAACGGAAATTAGGACCTCGGTTTTGGGGACTTGGATCTGAGCCACCTTCTTCCAGTCTCTATATATAGCAACAGAGATGGGCGTCTTCCCTGGAGAAGCTTGCGGAGGATCATCGTTGCCTGCAGCGGTTGCTCGATCTTGTTGTAGACAGGAGCAGTGTGGAGAGAAATTGCAGAAGAAGAAGAGATTTGAGAGTCTTGAAGCTCAGGAATTTGTGCTCTGACTTTGTGAATTTTGATATATTGGCAGGAGCTTCCGAGATGGGGTCTGGATCGAAGCAGCCGCTACTAGTCGGGAGGTCGTACTCGATGCAGGTGCAGCAGCTGTGCATGGTGCTGCTGGTCATGTTGCTGGTCGTCTGCTTCAGTATGATTGTGAGCGTGGAGGCGGCCGCATCATCATCATTATCATCAAGCAGAAAGATGGCGGCAATGGATCAATGTGCACAGCTGCAGCACCATAATATTGGCCTGCTGAAGCCGCGACATGAGTTCAAGTCTGTCGTTACCGATTGGGTGATGGAACTGGTGAAGCCATTGATCTGCTATCAACGCCAACACGTCGTCCATCACCATCGATGCTATGGTCGTCAATGGTAAGCAGCAGGCTCAGTTTCTGTCTCTGTCTCTCTCTCTCTTCGATCTGTTGGACATCACCTCAATGCAGAATGGCAGCAGCAAACACATTAGACAGGAATTTCCTGCAACCATGTAGGATATGCAGAGGCCGTTCCTGAATCTTGGAGCTAGGACGCCCACATGCTCTCGGAAGTTTTCGAGCTGCATGCAGCACTTCAAGGAGGAGGTTTTCTTCTTCTTCACATAGGTCCTGCAGGTTTGTCTATATAAATTTGTGCTGCGACGTGCATGCTTGTACTATTGCAGGGATTTTGCAGCGACTGCAGTCATGCAGCAACCCGGGGGGGACAGCGTCGGGGCGGCGATGTCGATCCGAGCAGTGTGCATCCCCAAGACTCAGTCTTTGTTGGAGAAACACGAAGGACGACACGAGTGCGCTTACAACAAGAGTGACGGGTCTAGAGCTGTAGGTGTAGGTTACAACTTGGATGATGATCCCGACACTCGCCGCTCTGAAATCTCTGGAGTTCTTGCTAATTACGACAAGGTACGTCAAAGACTACTAAACCCTAAACTTGTCCAGAGACTTTGCACGTCGATGTCGCGCGAGATCTGCAGCAGCCAGCTTCTTGATGCGAGAATTCTTCTGATCGTCAATTCTCGGAGTTGTACTAGAACGTTTCCTTCCAGAAATGGGGTCATGTACGCTGCTACTGATCACCTTAAGTTTGATGGAAATTGCATGAGTCTTTTGCGGGCGTTGCATGCAGGTATATAAGGGTGAGGAATGCTTGAACAATTTCCAAATCAGTGCGCTGCTGGCTCTGGATGCAAAGCGTGTATTAGACCGAGCTGCCAACAGTGTTGCATCACTAGATGATCAATGCTGCTCAGTGATGGCTGTGTTTGGTGACATCCAGCACTCTGCCGGTAGGTAATAATAATAATGAATTTTAGCAGAATCTGCAGCTCCTCAGATCATCATCAACAACAGCAATTTGCTCTTAAATCTCTAGAGTCTGGACTATAAGTCTACTCTCTCAAGTCCCAACAAATGTTGTGCTTTTCATCATATGATCTGAACCCATTTAGTAAAGCTCGAAATTAGCTGCTGCAAAGTGCCAGGGTTTAGGGTTTTGCTGACAGTTTTGCAATCATCAGTTAATAAATATTCGTGTTTGGAAGTTTGGATTCAAAAGACAATTTAGAACCTGGACTTAGACTTGGCAAGCATATGATTCTTTTTCTTCTTCTTGTTGGCTTGGTGTGTTGTGCACTGTGGTGCAGGAAGTGAAGCCTTTGAAAGTAGCGAGTTTGAGGAGTTTGTGGAAGCAGTGAGTGCAAAGAAGTGGGAGAAAGCTGCCAAGAAACTCAAAGAGACGAAGTGGTGTCAGAAGCACAAGCACCGTTGTGAGGATGATAGAGACATAATCCGAGAAGGGTGTGATGGATCTGATGAATCAATTGCTGCCGCTGCCATCTCTATGATCACTGCTGATGCAACGGGAGTATACTAGATCGGCTGATCTCAGGCTATGCACAGTGATGGCTCATCATCAATTGCTGCTGGTGCTGCTCCCACAGATCACTGATGCAACTGCAGCTCAAAACTAGAAGATCTGCTCTCAAAACTGAAACCCTTTGTTTTGTGCACATACACACTCATACACACAAAACCTGTAGATCCTCAACAAACAAATCTATGCAACAGGCCAACAAAAGCAGTCCCAACAACAAGAGCTTTTTGAGAGCAGAATTATGAGTTTTGAGAGCAGAATTTTGGATTTTACTCAAGGGAGCCAAATTTTGTTGTGCAGCTCAGAAATTCCTCCAAGACTTTGGAATTCACAAAAGACTCAAAAACCCAGCTTTTAAAATCGGATTTAATGTGAAACTAGGCACTATGGATTGTTCAAACTGGGCTTCAATATTATTGCAACTTTTTTTGTTTTGGGTTGGTACATATGTGTAGAGAGAGAGAGAGAGAACTTGTAAGTAGCTGCTAGAACATGCAAGACACACAAGACACATATTAATACTATTGTATCTGGTGGTACCACAGGAATTATGCTAGAAATTTCAGAGCAAGTTTGCTGCCAACAAACACAATAACAAAAAGCTTGTTGATGATTTTTTTTGCTTTGTTTATAAAATGATGATCCATCAATGTCCTGTTTTACTTGTTATATAATATTATTGTTATCTCTGCTTCACTACAAGTGCTTATGAAATAAATGTGGATTGCATTTGATGACATTTGATTTGTGTATTCATTATCAAATTTGTTGAAGATCTCCAACATCATCTGTTGGACCTTGAACTACAGATGCACAAATTGGTAGGCACCAAGGGATGCCCCCCATAGTGATAGTTCTTCACATTAAAAAGAATGCTTGTGGAATTGGGCAACTCAATGAGACCATAACTTAGTTGCTGAAAGAAGATGAAATTCAATTGCAAGGATTGTTAGAGAAAGTGGGCAACTCATGAAATTTCAATTGTAAGGGTTGTGGAAGAAAGTGGGCAACTCATGAAATTTCAATTGGAAGGGTTGTGGAAGAAAGTGAACAACTCATGAAATTTCAATTGCAAGGGTTGTGGAAGAAAGTGAACAACTCATGAAATTTCAATTGCAAGGGTTGTGGAAGAAGGTGGGCAACTCATGAGATTGATTGCAAGGATTGTTG
>Ga0209208_10011567_pt1 | contig 11282 bp, 6 predicted proteins | sample S1TSphfallax_3_FD_187694 | JGI IMG/M metagenome (GOLD analysis project Ga0209208, IMG submission 187694) | Host-associated microbial communities from peat moss isolated from Minnesota, USA - S1T2_Fd - Sphagnum fallax MG (SPAdes) (version 2) | ecosystem: Host-associated > Plants > Peat moss >...
GACACATCTCTCTAAGAAATTTGGGCATATCCATCCCTTGGGTCGCCGCAATTCAGATTGTTGTGCCAGAAGGAAATTCTCGAAGAATTCTCAAAACCAAGGAAGAAGCACGAATCAAATCCCCTACTTCTTCTCATTCCTTTACTCTGTTCAAAATGGGGAGGAGGAAGTAATCCTCGTTTCTGTCAGCTACGTCGATATTTTGTTTTTTCTTATATATTTTTGCCAATGATTTAAACCCTCATGCGCTTTTTACTGCTCCGTACATTTTTCTCTTCGCCGAAAGCTTTCCATCCTACGGTCGTCGACCGGTGCTCGGTCCTGTCTCTTATCTTTTTCCCGTCACTTTTCTCTGTGTCCAGTGGTCGACGGAAACTCGCCTCGAGAATTTCGTGCTCCTAATTTTTGCTGTCCATTCTTAAGATACTAAATCAACACCTTCATGGATGCATTCTGAACTACATTCTCCAGCAGTTAATCAGTGGTTGGCGGAAACTCGCCTCGAGAATTTCGTGCTCCTAATTTTCGCCGTCCATTTTTAAGATACTAAATCAACACCTTCATGGATGCATTCTGAACTGCACTCTCCGGCAGTTAATCATCCAGGTGCAGAAAATGGGATGAATAAGACAACCTATTAACTTTCGCAATAATATACAGAGGTCGGTTCTGCCATAGAATGAAAAAGCAGAATTGTCACGTCACAGACAGACAGACAACGCAATTAATATATAAGATTATGGCTTTGAAAACATCAATGCCCTGAATAAGCTTTGCTTCACTCCTTCATATGAAGAGACCACCACCTTTGGTCACATCAAGACTAGCTTTGATGATTTCTTGAATTAGAAGAACATGCATATTGTAGTCCACTAACATATCTTACTTAATCCAACACTTGAAAATCAATTTTTTGTTCATCATTGTTTGCAATATTCATTATTCTTGTGGAATCTTGAAAAGAACTAGGATTATTTCCTACATAAGTTTGAACACAATTTATTATAAAACATAATTTTTTTGAATTATTCAATTAAATATACTCACAACCAAGGCAAGAGCTTGTGAAGGTGTGGGCCAAGAGTGAATCCCAGGAGTGTGAAAAAATGTGAGGGAATGAACCTTCACACTCCGAAGTGAGCTCTCACTTTGGAAGTTGGAGTCTTGATGGACTCCCAAATCTTCAAAGAGCAATTGTAGGGGTCAACCCATGAAATTGAAAAGTTATTTATATTATTGGAAATTTCTTGGTACTTAGATGTCTAAAATGGTCTCACATCACTCATTTCGGTACTTAAAACACAAGTTATGGCCAAAAGAAGGGTCAGGAGTCAAATTGCCAATTTGATTTCCAACCATTAAAAGTCAGGAATCGCCGATTTCCTTATGTGCAAGTATCATGCCACATACCATTAGAAAGCTTTTGATGAAGGTCATAATTTTTTTTGAGATTTCACCTCAATTAGAAGTTTGCATACAAAGATATGGGCCTCCAAACTTGCGAGAGACCTAATTTTGAAAATTTTGGGACTCCCACTTAGGAGTCTCGAAACAAAATGACATTTGGGTGTTGGCCCTATGGCGAGGCATAGAAAATACTATAAAGGGGAAGGTGGTGGCTTCTGCAAGTCCGAGCCATGGTAAATCTTGTGGGTTCGTGTTTACCCATGGCTCGTCCATGCACCAAAGGTCTTTTAGCTATGCATTAACCAACTTGTTTGGTTTGTGCAGGTTCATGTGAGTAATTGATTGTTTGTTAATCTTCCTAGTCCATATCTTGGAACTCTAGCACGTTTTCTACACTTGAAATGTTGCGAGCCAAAAAATGTGCCTTAATTTTTCCTTCCATTATTGTCACCTTTGGATTCGTAATTAAGTCCATTAAGGAGCTTGAGGTGTGTCAAATTTTGTTCATCATTGTTTGTAATATTCATTCTTCTTATGGAATTTTGAAAAGAACTGAGATTGTCTTCTACATAAATTTGAACACAATTTATTACAATACATTTTTTTTGAATTATCCATTTGGATATACTTAACTATGCATTTAAAACTTAAGTAAATGATTAAAAGTGACCATTGTTAGGGATTGATTTGTGGCAATATCACATGTAACAAGAAAACAAAAATTGTAATCAGAATGAAATGCTTGGTAGCTTATAGTTGTAGGATGCAACCAAAGTTGTGGAAAGTGCAAATTTTATTACCTTAATCATTCTTTCAAATGCTTCACAAAATGATCTACCTTTTTTTCCATCAGCAAATCTTATAGAAGTTATGAACTTTTTAGCTTTTTTGTTTGTTTGATGTGCCCATGCTTTCATGTTTTGGTCTAAGTTTATATTTTATCTTCTGAAACTCTTCATGGTTAGTATATAATTTTTCCAGAGTTTTCTACACATCAACTTAAGCCAATTCTCACTCAACATGTGTCTTTTATATGACATACACATAATTTTATGTTGAAATATCCTTGTAGTGAATGCCAATGCTCGAAGCAAAATGCAAACGCTTGTTTGTTTTTCGCTCACCTTAAGTTTTTTTTCCAAATTAATAAGCTTTCGGTCAATAAAAGCTTGGGCTGCACCTTCCATCTATGTCTTTATGTCCTCTAAACTTTTTTCATCACCCTTTCTAAGCCTTGAGATCTCCTCCAAAGCTAAATTCTCTACCTCTATTTCTTTTGCAATTTGTTGTTTCAACTTGATGAGTTTTTGTGCAACTAAATTTTCATCCCCCAAAACCCATCTTGTTGCCTTTTCTTTATCAATGCCTTCCATGATATTCGCAAGTTCATGATTTACAACTTCTATTATTAAACACCTTTCTCTTTGCATTTTGAGCTAGTTTTTAAGTAACTAACTTTTCCATTTGTTCAATTGCAAAATTAATATTTGCATTTTCATATTGAGTTGAGCTAGTTCTTAAGCAATTGACTCTTCCCTTTGTTTAGTTCCAAAAATGATTCTTGTGGCTACAATTCTAACTTAAAATGTCTTTTAAAATGTATGCCTTTATTATATCCTCTTTGAATAGGGATAATCATTAAGACTTGAATGAGGTTCATGTTGCAAGGGTGCTTTGCATTCTTTGGGATTTCTGAAAGGAAATGGAAGATGGGGTTGCATATATTCCCCACAAGTTATTTATTATGGGTGAAATGTTCATTTGACATAACAATTTTTTCTATTGAAATTATGGGCAAAAAGAGAGTCAATGTGCCAAATCTTTACAACCAACAACAATAAAAGTATTATTGTTCATGTAGCTCCACTTACATCAATTTAGGTAATAAATGAAAGAAAGGTACATTCTTCACCTTGAACTTCAAAAGTAATATTTACTTGTAATTGTGTGAAGCTTTTATTGGAATTCAATTGGGTTTTTTAGAGTAAATGGTACCTATTATGTGTTGTAATGAAGGATTGGATGACTAGTTTATTTCTTGAAGATCGATGTAGAAACTTATTTGATTTTTGAGGATTGGTTTAAAAACTTTCAAGCAAAAAATCTATCACCATAACAAGGATTCATTTGCTTGGTTTGTCAGTGATGGGGTCCTAAAAAAGCAAGACTATGGATATGTAGCTACTAGAGGTATAATGTCAAGGGTTCTTCATGGTCAAGAAGCCACTCCAAAAGACTTAGTTTGAACTTCAAAGTTACACGACATGTTCTTCTTCCATTATGGATTTATTTTCCTAAGTATTCCAACATTTATAATCCAATTCCATGTTGTTGAAACTTGCAGTTCATAATTGTGTTTAAGTAGGTTTAAACTAGTTTGTGTAACACAAATTGAGATGATGGAGTGTTTAATGTGAGAAATGTGACATACTCAATAGGGATGTAACATCCACAATCGGACTTTTTAATTTACATTTTGTTATTTTGAGAATTGATAGGGTTTGAATTTTTTTTCTAAATCTATCATATATTGGACGAAGTGTGGGGAATCTTGAAAAGACAAACCAGTGTGGTGCTATCTAAAGCCTAAAGTAATGTGGTTCATGAATTTTGAATTTAAGTGTTTGGAAATTAATGATCATGTTTTGGATGGGAGAAAGAAACTTATCATTACCCATTTTTGTTATAGTCTCTTATTATTTAAACTACAAAATTATGCTTGAGTATCTTTTACATTGGGACCTTGTAAAACTAGACGACAAGATAGATTGCATAATTTTTACTTTTGATTACATGATTGCCTATTAGATTTCTTGTTTTTCAATTAGGAAGGACTTGTTGAAATTTAATGAAATTACATCATAATTAGAGTTGCATGGATCCTTTGTTTATATATACCAAGATGATGGTCATAAGATCGGAGTTTTTCATTGCTTTCAAGTAGATTGCATTAATAAATACTTGACTTGCCTCATTGAATGTTGCATACAAACTATGAATTGAAGCTTGTATGGAGGTCAATTTTAAGGTTGAGGTGGTAGTTGTTTTTATGGGAACTAAGTGTTAATGTTAAAGAAGTATCATGGCCAAGTGACAACCTATGTTGTTTTATCCCAACACAAATTTAGTGCTTTGCCCACTATCCAATTGTTCAAATATTTGATTATATGATAACTCCAACTGTTGTCTTAGACCACTACATGAAATCTTGTCATTTGCAACTAGTCATTATACAACTATCTTGATCATGTTTACAACTACAAATTTGGTATTGTATAATTTTTGGGCTATACAGTTCTGTGTGCAACTAACATGCAATTAAATGTGTACAACATGGACACCTATCATAAAAATAATGGCCTAAACTTATACATTCTTAAATTATTATACTTAATATATCTCCATATGTTATATATAATAGTGTTATGTACCTCTAGTACTAACGTTTAACCCCATGCTAATTTAGGCTACCCTAAATTAACCTAGGTTAAAATAACCATGGTTAAATTTATTAGGCTAAAATGATTATGGCTATATTAAATTAAGTTAAATTAACTATGGTTAAATTAAGTTAAACCAAACTAATTATGGCTAAATAAAATTAGGTTATATTTAATTATGCTAAACTAAATTAAGTTAAATTGAGCTAGGCTGAAATAAATATGCTAAATTAAATTAAGCTAAATTAATTATGGCTAAATTAAATTAGGATATAATATTTATGGCTAAAATAAATTAAGCTAAATTAAATTAGGCCAAATTAATTATGGATAAATTAAGTTATGTTATAATATTTATGGTTAAACTAAATTAAGCTAAATTAAATTAGGATAAAATAAATATGGTTAAATTAAGTTAGGTTTAAATATGTATGGCTAAATTAAATGAGGCTAAAATTAACAATGGTTAAATTAAGTTAAGCTAAATTATCATAAATTAAATTAAGTTAAATAAAAAATGGTTTAAATATGTTTTATTTTATTTTATTTTCAATTTTTTATAGAAAATGTAAATTGGATTTTTTGTCAAAATCAATTAATATGATAATATAAAAATTTATTATAAATAATCATAATTATTAATTAAACGTTTATTATAATTACAATGATAATCAATTATATATATATATACTCAATAGGTATTATATATTTAAATTTCATTATTCATGTTAAAATATTAATGTAAATAGGTTACACTAATTAACTTATAAGTATACAAACATCCTAAATTAATTATTAATTTAAACTAGATAATAATATTACAATCATATTTTCATTAAATAATCATAATTATTTAAAATATCCTATAATCGTCTTTGAAGTGCAAAAGAAAAGGAGTAATGAAAAACTAACAAGAAGAAAAATAAGAAAAATAAGCTTTTCAAGTTACAAAATGTTTTGTTTTGTTTTTTTTTCTTTCTTTGGACCCCTCCTAAAGTGCTATAGGAGCATCACTTGAAGTCCTACAAATAACATTGGAACTCTAATAGCAACAAAACAACATAAAATGAACTTTATGGGTGTTTAAAAACCGGCCTTTATAGTGTTCAATAGTTTTTTTGGGGAGTTTTTTACCCCATTTATTTTGGGGGGCCATAACTTTCTCATTTCTTATCTATTTTCAACGATTCTTAGTGTGTTAGATGCGCCAAGAGGAGGGCTTCAAGTTTGTTTTTCACACCAAAAACAATAGAGCCCTCCCTTGGCTGGTATAATCTAATACAATAGTTGCATCTAATATGTAACTAGGTTGGTTCATGAGGTTTGCAATGGAATGTTTTAACCCATATCCTTTGATTTCAAATTCTATTTGGTTCAGTATATAACTAGGAGTAGTAGTAGTTAAATGTTAAATGCAATTGGGGATGTGTGAATGAAAAAAACTTGACCCTTATGAAATGGTTAAACTTAAAATTAAAATTGGATTATTTTAAACCTACCTATATAACTTAAGCCTAGCTACTTTTCAACCTACTTGCATACCTAATTAAACCTATTTAATAGGGTTTAATTATTGCCTACCTACCCATGCACCATGTGTCAACATTTTATTAGCTATAAATTGGAAGATTTAGATTTCATTGATTAATATTTAATATTTTAAAAATAAATGGGTTTTGATTGCCACGTGTCACCATCTAATGGGTGTTAAAATGAACATGTGTCCAATGGTCATTGAAGGTTCCATGGTGTGCCATGTGTCATCATCCTAGTGGCAGAAACTTTAATGCTTGAGATTAATCCAATGAATTTTTTATTTTGAAAACACAAAAAATTCAAGTAGTGACATGTGTTCACAAGCTAGTTGTTTAATTTTTAAACATGTGTCATATTTTGATTAGTTGCATTGTAGTTGCAAAGAAAAGTTGCACATACGATGCAACTACATTTGAATTTGTATGTATGTATGAACATGTATATTAACATCGTATATATATGTTGCATACGTAATGTCGCATGCAACTAAATGTCCTGTGCAACTTATCTTATGCAATTACACAAATTTGCAGTTGCATGTGTGGCATGCAACTCAATTTTAGTTGCAAACGACAGTTTCAAAACCAAAAATTTCTAGTAGTGACTAACACACATTATTCAAACTATATTAATAGGACCTAAGTCTATATCACTTAAAAGTCTATGTATTAGTTTCACACAATTTGGAGGGGATGTTTACCAAGTGTTAAAGCACATTTAGTGGAAAGGGCGTAAACATTTTGTGGTGTAGGTATTTGATAAAAGATTTCAACTTTTAGATGGTGCAATTTTGATGTCATTGCATAAGAGCTATTTGTGTGAAAGAAAGAGGCTAATACAAATGGAAGTGGTCTTGCAACTAGTAATTTGGTAGTTGGAACATGAATCATTCGATGCCTTGATGACATGAAACAAAAAGGTCAATTATTGAACATGAAGTTCCATTGCCATATGTGCAAGGCACAAAATTAAGGTTTTTGTGTTAACCACCATAAACTGGCTCATAGATCATGTTTACCTACATGCCACTAAGGCATGTGTTTGTAACATGGATGTTAGTAGGGTCTATTCCACTAAGGCTTATGTCATTAAAGTGTTTGTCATGAAGGCTTGTGCCACTAGGGTTTATGCAACTAGGTTTGTGTCACCAAGGCTTATGCCACTAGGGTTTGTGTCATTAAGGTTCATGCCACTAGGGCTTGTGTCAAGAAGACTTGTGCCATGAGGGCCAATATCACCAATGTTTATGTCACTAAAATTGAAGTCAAACAACTCATGAAATCCAATATGAATAAATCATGTGTCATGAACAACTAACAATGAGTTTTGTCATTAGGACCCATGTTCATTGATATTAAATAAAAGTCTATGCATGTGTAATGGTTTCACAACACTTGTAAAGTATGTTTTAACAAGCATTAAACAGTAATTGGTCTTGCATTTGAGGATTGCTAATGGTGTACTATACATCCGCTTAGTCTAAAACCTTAAGTAATAGCTACTCTGTTTTTGGTATTTTATTAAAACAAGGATTGTTCACGAATAATATTTGTTTTGGGCGGATTAATGGAACACATTTGTTATTCGTTTTGTTGTTGTTGGGTTTGAATCAAACATAAAGAAAGGGGCAAAAAACGTTAAGGTAATAACACATTTAATTGTTTGCAATATAAATTTAAAACCATTTTATGGATTTTTTGATTTTGTTAAGGCAAGTTCAACAAAAGGAAATAAATGAAGGAATACAAAAGGTTTTAGGTCAAACCTTATTACACAAATTGGCTACATTAATGTGAGCAAACCCTTTTACTTAGAGCATCATGAAGTTGGTATACATGGAAAGAACAATAGTGCCACTTATAATTATTTTGTTTGATTTCATAATTCAATCAACCACCCAATTGGCTAGAAGCCTTTTTGGGTCAAAAACAAAATGGGTGGGTTGTTTCAACAATGAATAAATAATAGTTTGAATGTTTGACATATTGTTTTTGAATGATGCCACTAGTTGCATAAGCTAGTACAACCAAATTATGGTAGTAGTTAGATAGTTAGACAATACATTCCTCATTGGACATGACCATGGACTTTATGTCGGTTTCTAGGATGAAACATAATCTTCTTTTTCTTTGTATGTAAATCCTAAACCCATGTAGTGAAGTATTTTAGGTGTTATCAAATCTTGTGCATAATTTATTTCATATGAATTTTATAACTTGTTTTCAAATTTTCTATACATTGGGCAACATTTGGAACCAAAAAATGTCAAATGCCATTATGGCCTATTGGATAAAGGAAGCGTCTAATACCTAAAAAATGTGTTTTGTGCAATGTTATAGTGTAACATCTTGACGCACTCCCAACTCCTTAAAGGATTCAAATGTGAATTCAAGTAGAAAACAATGGAAGAGGGAAGAGTTGGGGCACACTCTTTAGTTCATAACACTTTGAAAGGTAGAAGGGCATGTTGGAGCTCTGGGATGGGACTAAGAAGAGTTGACAAGCTTCATTCACTCACACGGGCTTGCATAAAACTCACACAAGGTTAATGTAGTTGGAACACTTTTGGTGCTAGGATGAACCACGGGCAACATGAATGTTCAAAACTCACCATGGCCCAGACTTGGAGGAAACCACCACCTTCCCCCTTATATTATACTTTGTGGCTGGCCACAGACCCCACATCCAAATGGTTTTTTGTCCTGGGACTCCCAAGTGGGAGTCTCAAAATCGCCTAAGTTAGGATTCCCACAACTTTGGAACCCCATAACTTTGCGAGCAAACCTTTGATTGAGATGTAGTTTGTAGCAAAGTTATAGCTCTTGTCGAAAGCTTTTCAAAGGTATGTCACATGCTATCTGCAAACAAGTAAATTGGGTCGATTCTTGACTTTTTCTGGTTGGGAGTCAAATTGTCAATTTGACTTTCGGCCCTTCTTTCGGCCATAACTTGTGTTTCAGATGTCCAAATGAGCAATGCAAGCCCATTTTAGACATTTAAGTTCCAAGAGATTTCTAATGATTAAAGAACGCCATAAGTCATTGAATTTTGACCCCTGAAATTGCTCTTTGAATTTTCAAAAGTCCACTAGGACTCTATCTTTCAAAGTGAGAGTTGTGTTGGAAGTGTGAAGGTTCATTCCCTCACACTTTCCTACATTCCCAGGAGTATGTGATGTGATTTTTGTGCTTCTTCTTGACCTGCACCCTTACAACCCCTTTGCCTTGGTCATGAGCCCAAAATTAGGGTTGTAACACATCCTAAACGTCGTGATAAAATTTACATCAACCCCATTGACCCAAGCATACATGTTAATGGGTTCAACAAGGAAGGTTACATTTTCATAGACATGGAGAAAGAAAAAAATCAAAATGATTTGATGGAATCATTTGGGACCACAAAATAATCATTGTTATATTCCACATGGCCAAGATTTAAATATCATCCAATTAAAAATAACCTTTAATGCATGCATGGGGATACATATGTTTAAGGCATGTATGGGATGATAATTTGTTCAAATCTTCCTCAAGTTAGGCTTTATGATTCAATGACACACAAGGCTTAGCAATATGAGATCTTGAATGACATAATGCATAATGACTAGGGCACATTGTTGCCTTAGCGAAAAACTATATGGACCACCTTGTTATGTCACAAACCATAGATCAGATTGTCACCATAGTGAGGGTAGTGCAAGAATCGCCTTGTTGTCTAAATGACCTTCATTATGTGAAAAACAATAAAATGACATGTGTCAAAATGACCAATCTTATTCATGGGTGTGTGGCATATTAGATGGGGTAGTGATTTGAGTCTTAGTGAAAGTTGATTGGCTTTTATGAGTTAATGACACATAAGTTTTAACAACATGACATGAATGACATAGTATTTGATGATTACGGTAAATTGTCACCTTAGTAAAGATAATGTATGAATCACCTAACTATGTGTGACCAAAACTACTTATGGGCAAATAAATTGACATATGCCAAAACTTGAGTGGATTAAGTCATGTGTATTGGCAATGACTATAATATTAGTGATTAGGCTAGTTGTGAAACAACTATCAAGCATTCAATTTTATGAAAGTCCAATGTGATAAGTGATTGTGATCAAACATTAAAAGGTGGTTATTTTGCAAGATTTGAATAAAATGTACAATGGTTTTCTATACAAACTATGACCTTTAAATCACTAATATAGATATATGGAGGTAAGAATGGAAGCTTGAGCACAACAAAGAAAAGAGCTTCGTATGCAATATGAAATTGTTCAAATGTAGAAAGAGGTGACCTCCTAATGTTGTTGAGATATTCATTCACAACAACTTAAAAAAACATGTGTCCATCCATTTCCATTTCTTTCCATCGCTAATTTTTTGATGGAACAATGAGTTTCATGGCCATGATTAACTTGATTTACATGCCAATAACCTAATTGTGTAACCTCAATGTGAAAATGTTGGGACAGCCCTTGGGGGCGTGCTAGGTCGTTCCAATATCTGTCCAAAGCTGTGGTCATGACGCTCTTGGCTTTGCGCTTTCTTCCTCCCCGGTTGGGCCCACATACGATTTTTACGTTTGGGGAAGTTCCCCCACTCACAATTTCCTCTGCGTGACCAACTGAGCCACTGGTTGCCCGTTTGTTGTTCCCGTGGGTGTGTTGACAAACGCGTACATGATATTTTGAGATGTCAAAATGAAGTGTAAAAATGAATGTCAAATTAGGTGTACATTTTTTTGTTGACTGCACAAATGAATCCAGATGTCAAATTAGCTTTACACTTTTCTGGTTTGTCTGGGGAATATGCGTGCAGAGAAATTTTTTGGGCTTGCTTTTTAGTATAGCATCGCTTTTGTGTAGCTTATTTTGTTAAAAAATAATTTGTCATATTTG
>Ga0209208_10011568_pt1 | contig 11281 bp, 8 predicted proteins | sample S1TSphfallax_3_FD_187694 | JGI IMG/M metagenome (GOLD analysis project Ga0209208, IMG submission 187694) | Host-associated microbial communities from peat moss isolated from Minnesota, USA - S1T2_Fd - Sphagnum fallax MG (SPAdes) (version 2) | ecosystem: Host-associated > Plants > Peat moss >...
AAAAAAAAGAAAACACCATTTCAGTTTGTGAAGAAATTGTTACCCCCAATGCAAGATCAAGTTCTTTAGGTAGACAAGGTGATTTTTTTTATTTTTTTCAAAAAGAAGTTGACAAGTGAGTTGAACTTTATATTTTAAATATTTATTTTTAATTAGTTACCCATATATTTGTTGTGTAACATTAATTATTTGCTACTTATAAAGTCCTTGATTTAAATTTTTATTTTATTTTTATAAAGCTTTGTACATACAACATTTTGGATACAAAAAAATCTTTTTTGCATTTGGAGTGGGCTTAATTCCCCCCCCACCCCTGAACCTACTTGAACATGGATTTGCAGAATGTAACCCACTTCATTCCCAGAAAAAAAAATTAAAGGAAAAAAAAAGGTACCCTGAACTAATTAATATGGATCACAATAGGTACTCATGCAATTCACAAGGAGAAAACTAAATCTCATAAAGCCCCCAATTTTTTTAACTAAAAAAAGCTCAAATCAGGGTTGTCCTAAAGATACGTGACTTATCAGGGGCCCTAGATCTCCTAGACGTGACCAAAAGAATTGCATAAAACAAAAAAAAAATGCAATTTATGAGGTGCACCAGGGCCTCCTGGACCAATAAAGAAAACAAAAAGCCATAAAAGACTGAAAAACACACACAAACACACACACAAACAAATGAGGGTTGTCCTAAAGATATGTGATTTATGAGTAGGTAGGTGCTAGACTTTCAAGACTTAAAAAATAAATAAATAAAAGGGGCATGTCAAATTGTGGCCTTGCCATTTACATTAAAATGTATCTTAAGGCAAAAGAAGAGTCAAATGTTTCACCATGGAAAAATACAAACTTCATAAAATCCACTAAAAAAATTTTTAAAAAAAAAACTCAAAATCCTTCAAGATATATTATAACTCTATAACTAATCTCAAGTTTCAACACAATAGCTGAAGTATATCATCTTTCAAAAATCCTTATATAAAAACAGACCTATTATTAGCTAGGGGCCTCAAAAATCCCTGAAAGCTACTTTACTCTATAATGAATCTAAACACCATATCCTCCTTGCCTTGGTAGCCAAGGCCAATAAATAAAAAAACACACACCACACACACCCACACACTAGAAAGCAGCGGTAGGCTGCTGCCAGGCAAGCCAAGCCCAATCTCCCGTTGCTTCTCAGGCCAGGTATTGATTTCCCTCCAAAGATTTGCTTAATCTTTTGGCCCCCCCCCCAACCCACGCTCCCTCACATCCCTGGCACCAATCACAGTTCGTTTCACGGAAACGTTGTTTGCGTGGTGTCAGTCGTTACTCTAGTATTAAAAAAAAAGGGTCCTGTATCTGTTCCACGTTGCCACGGAGAGCTGCGCTGGTGCATTCTGGTCCTTGGAATTGATCAGCCAGTTTTTCAATACGCAGCAGAGCAGGAAAAAGAAAAGACTTCCCTCTGAGAGACCCCAGTGAATTATTTTATTTTATTTTATTTTATTTTTATTTTTATTTATTTTATTTATAATTGTTTTTGAAAACACACTTGGTAAAATAAAAATGTCCAAGAAGGCAACTCACTCTGATATATAAATTAATTAAACCGGATCTTGATATACAAATTTTTTTTTTTTACCTCCATCAAAAAATTAATTTCAAATTATTTTTCTCAAGACAAAAACATCGGATAATTTCTATTTTATTTTATTTTATTTTAAAAATTAATGTTTTGCATTTTTTTTTGAAATTATGAGATGCTTTAGTTTAAGGTTTAAGTTAAAGTATGTCATTTGCATGTGATATATATTTATTCAGCTTGGATATTGTTGAGGGTTTGGAATAATAATGATGATGATTTAATTGCATGTGATAATAATATTAGGGAAAAGTAAAATTATTTTTCAGGGAATGTCATTGCATGGCCCATTGAGGATTCGTAAGAGTAGGTCAATGGTGGATCTTTAAAAAGGTTTGTACCAACTTGTGTGATCCTTAGCTTAGCTTAGGTGGCTCTTTAAAAATTTGTACCAACTTGTGTGATCCTTAGCTTAGGTGGCTCTTAAAAAATTTGTACCAACTTGTGTGATCCTTAGCTAATAAATTTGTGTTTCTTTCTTTTTTTTATTCTCGCATTATTTGGGTGCCAATTTTCAACATCCCCCCCCCCCTTCCCCACCCCCCAATTTTTTTTTAAATTTTTTTAAAAGAAGAAAGAAAAAACCCCGAAAACAAACCAAGGGAAAAACAAAAAAAAAACAAAGAACGAAACAAACGAAGAAAACAAACAACAGGCGAAGCTCCGATTGTGTGGAGTCTTGTTTTCCTGAGTTTTGAAGTCTCAGGGTTGCGTTGCAAAGTGTTCCTCGATGCGTGGTTTTTGTTTTTTTCCTGCGTTGAAGAAGATTTGATTTGAGTTCTTCTTCGTTTTTTTTTGTTTTTTTTTCCTGTTTCTGTTGAGAGACGGGTTTGCGGAGGTATTCGTTACTCTGCTAGTTGATGAAAGGCGCAGCGGGGTTTTGAACGCACTCCTCCTCCTGTTTTTTCTTTGCAGTTGTGGTGGTTTCTAAGATCCTGTAATTATCAGCAACGCGTGTTTTTTTTTCCCCTTCTGCTTCCCGATACTTGCGAGGATCATGCTCATTGCAATCCTGGCAACCTCTTTGTTTGTTTGTTTGTTTGTTTTTTTGTAACCGAGTTGTTTCTTCATTGTGCTTCAAGTCCTTTGCGATTGTCGAGTTTCGAAACGCGACTTGTGCACACAAAACAGGACTTGCGAAGCTTGTCACAGTTGGATGCGGTGCAGAAGAGAGAGAGAGAGAGAGAGACAAATAGAGGGAGAAAAAGTTCCAGTGAAGAAGAGGAAGAAGCAGATACGCAGCAGGTAGCCGATTCTGCATTTTTCAGGAAGTCTTGCTAAGCTTGTAACAGTTGGATGTGGTGCACAAGAGAGACAAACAGAGTTGCCAGAGGGGGAAAAAAATCCAGTTAAGAAGAAGAAGAAACGCAACGGGTAGCCGGTTCTCAGGACTTGCTAAGCTTGTCACAGTTGGATGCGGTGCAGACGAGAGACAGAGAGACAAACAGAGGTGTTGAGGAAAAAAATTCCAGTTAAGAAGCAGCAGATTCTTCGTCTTCTCCGGTGTTTTTCTGGAAAACATCGTTCCCATAGATCGTAGAATCTTCGACGCTGCGGAGAAGCTTGGAGTTCCGTTCACGGTGGTGGTTTTCGGAAGACGATCTCTACTGAATGACTCTCTACTGAGTCGGGCTTGCAGACCTGTAAGTTTTCTGAGAGCTAACAAAATACCTGAGCAATCTCTAGTGCTACAATGCGAAGTTTGATTCATTTCATGCATGAATGAAAATGGAGACCGGGGGCTTGTGTGCCAAATGAGCTCCTCTGGGGAACTAGCAGTCGTCCCAGATGATGATACTTTCAACGAGAATACACTGTGGGAGAATCGGGCCATGGTGAAGAGATGTGCTAGAACATTAGATCTCAGTTTTGCTTGAAGCATCTTGAGCAAACTACGGTCTATATCACAGTGGGGATAGAAGAGCTCCGCCTAATCTTCGCCTAATCCTCACTGTTGTCGTGGGTTGATATGGCAGAGTGTGCGTGCAGACACGGAAGTGGCTTCAAAGGCCCTTGGAGAATGTGCCGTGAAGCTCGTCGTAGACCTGCAAGAGTCCCGGCATATCGTCTCAGTGTTGGACAAGGGTGGGAAGGGTAGCAGCCTCGAGGAGCAGGCTTCACAGAGAGTAAGGGAAAAGAAGATTATAGCACCATAACAGCCTTTCTATGACTGCAGATTATGAGTCCGATTCGGGGCCCGACCGTCGTTGTCCGCCTTCTAGAGCAAGGCAGGATGTCACTGGTAATGTCAAAACTCCTCATGGGATGTGGGTGGCGCAACTCAAGGCCGGCCACAAAAGCGCCCAACACGAGGGACGTCATGTGTTCGAAGAAATAGGGAGCAGGAGCGAGGGTGTGCGAGCTGGGGACTTCTCGAAGACCTTGGCCGAAGAAAACGGTTCAAATGGAGTTAAGGTCAAGAAGGCCACCAAAACCAGTGGCCAAGAGAGAACTGCAAATGAGGAGGAGCACATGAGGAGCAAGATTGGGACGAGTCATGTACTTGCAGAGGAGCTTACAAGACTTGATATTGAAAGGGATGAAGAAGGTAGAGACCAAGACACTGAGTTTGAGGAAGGGGATGTTATGATTGCTGAAGCTGTATCAATTCAGCAGTCTAAGCCGCAACAAAATTTGCAGCAGTCTCACCAGCAGGTGCAGCCAGGTCCTAGTGGGGGCTGGAAGAGCTTTCTACCACATGGCCACCTCAGAGTGCTGTTGGCTGAGGATGATGACTGTACAAGGCATGTAGTGAGTGCTTTGTTGAGGAACTGCAAATATGAAGGTTGGTACAAGCTGCGATGCGTTTGCTTGACTAGTTAGTTTCTCAGAATTGCAACCCATTTCTCCTTGGTGGATTCATTGCCATCTCATGTTATCTATGTCTGTTGTTTCTTGCCATGCATTCTTGTTGTCTATGTTGGTTGTTTCCTGCCCTCTTCTTGTCTTATTCCTTCTGGCTTCATGTTTTCCTCCTGCATCTCACTCATGAAAAAGTGGAAAGAGTGGAACATGTCATTTCATGGACATGTGATGACTGAAATCACTGCAACAAAAGTCTGTAATGATGGTGCTTTTCATGGAATGGCACTTCTGCATCTTTGAGTGCTGCATTTCTGGGGATAAATATGCCAGTTTTTTCCTTATTGTGGTGCTTGCATCTCGCCTCCCCACTTGATACTGAAACAAACAGGTTTTGGTGTAACTGTCGAACACCTTGGTCTGTGTTGGAAAGATAGAACCATATGAGCAAAATCACTGAATGACTGTTGCCTTTTGCAGTCACTTCAGCTGCAAATGGAGCATTGGCTTGGCAACTGCTGGAGAAAAGGAATTTTCAGTTTGACCTTGTGTTGACAGAGGTCATCCTGCCATGCATGTCGGGTGTGGAACTTCTTTCTAAAATGGAAAATCATGAGGCATGCAAGCAGATCCCTGTTGTCAGTAAGCTCCCTATCTGATTATGTCTTCAGCTTAGGAGGCCAGTTTTGTTTTTAGTTTCATGATAATGGCATGTAAGTGCTGCACTGTGTCGCAATTGTGGCTACTGTGGCTGTAGCTGGATTTTGAATATCAAATCTGATCAGAATACCAGTGGTCTAATTTATGAGGTCTATTCTGCAAGGAATCTGCTACATCACAAATATATCGGTTCCTTGTAATTAGATGGCATTTGTGGGTATTCTCTTGCTATTGGAGATATGTCAGTACATTGTTGAATCTAAGACACTATTCAAGACAAAAGCTTATCTGGGGTACTGGGATCTGCAGTGATGTCAACACAGGACAGCTCGGATATAGTGTTAAGCTGTTTGTTCAAAGGGGCAGCAGACTTCCTGGTGAAGCCTGTGCGCAAAAATGAGCTGAAAAACCTTTGGCAACATGTCTGGAGAATGCGCAACTCTGTAAGTCACTCTAATGTGGCTTCATTAACTCTCCTCCAGAGTCGTTTTGGGGCTTAGTAAGTGAAATGAGTGTGTTTCCTCCTCTGTTGTGCAATTCCCTCACATGTTGCTTATGTCTTGCCATTTTCCATCTGTCACACCTTGATAAAGGGTTTGACTGGTCTAATACTCTCACTGTGTGCTTCTAACTCTGAGAATTTCCACAATCTCATGGTTGCAGTCAAGCGTTGGTGCTAGTGGGACTGACACAGGAAAAGTAGCTATTCCAACAAGTCATGGGAGGTCTGATAACAACATGACTGGCAGCAACGGTGACAGTGACAATGGCAGCAATGGTGACAGGGACAATGGCAGCAATGGTGACAGGGACAATGGCAGCAGTGGCTTAAATTTTAATGGTGGAAGTGACAATGGCAGCGGCAACCAAGTGTGTAACATCTCCTAATCAAAATCGAACGTTGTTTCTGTGACATGTTTAAAGGGATGCACATGTTGGTCATCCCTTCTCCAAGTTTTTGAGAAGTGTCCTGGTCTGGTGTTGTGGTCCTGCTTATAATTGTTGATTACATTGGCAACAGATTAATATGGAAATTCTCCTGTTACATGACTTTGATGCAAAGAAGTAACTTGATCAATACATCAGCAGATTGTTGATGTTTCTTCTACTTGTTGGGTACTTGTTGGGTGAAGGTGCAGGTTCATGTGCAGCCTGTACAGGTCCAAAGAATCTGTGGCTCTCATCCAGAGGCTGGGGATGTTGATGATGAAGGTCAAGCAACTTCACAAGCACAAGCCACCTCTGGTATGAAAATTTTGTTGCAATCTAAAGTTGGTCAGCAACTCTGGGTTATCTGCCATTCTGGCTGAAAACCTTACTGCTGTCATTAAAGCAGAAATGGGTTGACCTGTTTTGCTTACATATAAAATCTGATGAGGAAGGTACCCTTCTGGAAGTGCTGTTATCTCAAAAAGCTGTGTAACATCTGAGCTTGTGGGAGAACAGCATTCTTTTTTACTTCAATAGGTCCAATAGTTTGTGTCAGCTCATTCTCTTTCAAAATGGCCTCATTGTTCCATGTGCCTATATAGGTGCAAATCAAGAAATGGGCCAGGATTTAGAGATGGCAACACCTAGGCCAGCCAGTCAAGATGCGGAACAATCTCAGCAGCCAGTATGTGGAGCAAACAGAATTGAAGAGTCTGCATCTGCTATGGAAAAGATAGAAGCTGCGAATTGTGGCGAGAAATGCACTGAACTGCAGGATGGTGAACCAGTGAATTCAGGAGCAAATGGGTCTGCAGATAAGACCTCACAGAAAGCAATTGACTTACTTGGTGCTATTGCAACTCATCCACCAGCAGATATTATGGAACAACCTGGAGACAGTGGAGATGTAGGTGAAATTATGGACCAAGGAGGTAGTAAAAGCCCCAAGAATCTGGATAATCTGGTCTCAAGATCATATTCCCCTCCAACCTTGGAGCTCTCTTTGAAGCGGTCAAGGCCTAGAGATGAGATTGACACTGACATAGATGATCGGCGGATGCTTCGCCACTCTGGCAGCTCAGCTTTCTCAAGGTAGTTGTGCTACACCTTACCTTGTTGATCTATGAGTAGCACAGCATGTCCTTTCAGCTTTAACCAATCTGTTGCCTGATCATTTTGGCAATTTGTGGAGGATTCTTGTTTTACACAACTTTCAACATCCATGGGTTCCTGCAGATGAGTTTTCTCATTCAAGAGATAATTTTTCACACTGCATAGGTGAAAGACACCTGCAGACATTTTAGGACAGTCTTCTTTCTTGAGCTTCATCTCTGCAAATAATAATGGGACTCATGAGTATGTCTTGAGCAGCATGCTGCAGTACCTGCAGAAAATGGGTGATAGTTTTGGACTGTTCTGATCAAGTTTGTGCTGTGTCCCACAGGTACAGCACTAATGGAAAAGGCTTCCAGCATCAGCATCCTCCAGGTGCTACACTCCCTCCAGCATATCAAATGGCACATGGTGATGGGAATCATGGTGTGTCTGGAGGATTAGCTTCAAGTGAATCATGTCCTTCACATGTGGGTTTTCTCCATGACCAGACAGTATCCTCAAAGGGTAGTGGGGAAGTATCTACACTCTTGCAAATGCATCTCCAGCACATTCAAGGTGGCAATGGTCAAGAGACAAGTTCCACAGGGGTGGGACCTATTGCTCAGGATGGAGCTCATGGGACTTCTCAAGCACCAGATGAGACAAGGCCAGTGCCCAACATGCCAAATGTTCAATCTAACCTTATGTCACATGAGGATACCCCAGCAGCATACCGACCCACAATGAATTCCACATATTATGCTCATCCGCATGGGTCTACTACATGGGTGGCATCAGGTTCTTTCCCTAGTCTGGCAGATCATGCAGAGGTTTTCAATCACTCTCCTGCACTTAATGAACATGCTGCTTTTGGCTACCTTCAACACCCACAGAGCCAACTGCATTTTCACCACTACAGTGAACATCAGTACAAAGCACAGCATCAAATACTTCAAGCCCCAAACCCCCATCCCAAACAAGAAAAGCACAAATCAGTCACCAAGACTGGATCTGGAGCTCAAGCCTCTGAATCATCCACAGTACTAATTGGGCATAGTGGCAGCAGTAATGCACATAGCAGCAGTGGAAATGGTAACATGCCTGCCAATGGAAGTGTGTCAGGAAGTAACACTGACAGCTATGGACATTTGGGTCACCATAATGCAATGGCAGCAGGTAGCAATGGAGAAAGTTTGAACGGTGGAAACAGTGCCAGTGGTGGTGGGAATGGGGTGGGGAATGTCGGGAATGCTAATCAAGGTTTTGATGGACCGAGTGGGGCTAGCAGTTTGGAGAATCGGTTTGCAATTCGAGAGGCTGCTTTGCACAAGTTCAGACAGAAGAGGAAGGAGCGGTGTTTTGAGAAGAAGGTAGTTAAATCTTTCCTGGTCGCCCAAAAACAAATTGTCAGGTTTTGACATATTGCTGTTTCCTGCCTGTCTCCTTCTTGAGTTTTATACAAAATTGTGAGTTGAGACCCTCCTGGTAGTGGAAGGTAGAATGTTCTCACTTTCTCTATTTGTATCATTATCTTTTGCAAATCTGGAAGACTGCTGGTGATGTCTTCCATAAAGATGTCTTCCTATGACTGCAGGTGCGCTACCAAAGCAGAAAGAGACTTGCAGAGCAACGTCCACGTGTGCGGGGCCAGTTTGTGCGGCAGAGTGCTCACGACTTGAATGTGAGTGAACTTGATTAGATGATGGCTATAGGTTTCAGTCCAAAAGCACTTTTGTAAAGCATGTCACCTGCATGCATGTAGTACATGATCTCAGAAAAGGCCTATGCTATCTACCAATACTTTGTGAAGAGGTTTTAAGGAACTCTGGCAAACTCATGTGCCCAGCCCTGCTTATTTTTTGTACTAATGGTATATACTATTCATGTACATTATGTGGAAGAGATTTAATCTCCAAGTGGTTGTACCATGAATATGGTTCTCATTGCAAAAAAAATTCAGAGATATGTCTATTGGCTGTAGAGGAGATTGCATGTTTTTTAAAGTGGTAATGTGTAGTGAAGGACTGAGAATGACACCATTCTGGGAATGAGGCACCAAGTTCAGGATCCAAGTTCCCAGAACCATCCTGTTCACCTGCATAAAGAACTGGTAGCATTCTGCTTTTAAAAAGGACTGCTGTGATTTTATTTGGGAGGAGAGAGGCCACCTTTTGTCTGTGTTGAGGCAGAGATTTTACTGAGGGTAAGGCACCCTCCACAATCACTAGAAAAGATTCTATGGGTTCTTTAGCATGCAGGCCAGATACAATTTGACCTCCTCAATATGTCACAATCCTGCATGTCATCATATGACTACCTACTTTTATAGTTAACACTTCTTGCACTTTTGAACCTCCTCAGCAAAAGACGGTTAGCTTTCCACAAATAGAGATGGTTAGTTACCAACAACTAAATGAGCCACATGAATGATTTTTTTTCAAACTATTGTTGGGACATTATTTTCGTGGCATGGCCAACACTGCTAGCTAGCATTGTAAGTGAACCTCACTCACAACTAGTTGATCTGCATTGTCATTTTAACGACAATAATGAATGACACTGTTTTACCAATGTTGTCTTCAATAGCCAGTGAATTTTAACATTGAGCAAATGGATATTGGATTGTACAAGTGCACACATACACCTATTTGTGAAGTTGCAAATATGAATAGCTTGTCATTGTGTTGTGAAGGTGGTTAGGTAATCAGAAGACTCTAATTCTAAGCTTTTTGTTGCCTACTTCTATTCCTCTCAAATGATAGTAGACTTGTATTGTAGATTGCATAAGGAGGAGGTGCAAAATGTCAAAGAAGTGAAACCATACCAATTTCATTCTTATGAAGTAGGTTGGTAAGGAGTTTGTAAGCTGACAGATTTAGGTTCGAAGTCCTCACACAAACAGACTTACACAATTTGTTATAGGTTCAATACTGCAACCATGGTTCTAAATTATTTCTTCAATCGATACAAATTTTTCAAAAGATGAATTGCTAATTAGTCAAAAGCCATCCAAACACATCAAACTTTGAAAACAGTTAAAGAAGCTACAACTTAAGAGTCCTAATGATCATCAATATTTGGAATGTGTATTGACATTTAACAATATTTTACAAATGCATAGAATGCACCCATGATATCTATCAAAATTAGAAGAATTATCAGAATAATTATTAACTCATTAATGAAGATTTTGCATCAAGTAACAACATGCTAGAATATAATCTTCAAAAAATTCTCTAAAAGAAACCAGAATCCTTCTAGATATTACAACTCTATAACTAATCTCAAGTTTCAACACAAGCTAAAATAGCATCTTTCCAAAACCCTCATATGAAAATAGACCTATTATTACCTAGGGGCCAAAATCCCTTAAGCTACTATACTCTATAATGAATCTAAACACAAAATCCTTGCCTTCGTAGGTGAGGCCAAAAACAAACAATTGGAAGTAGGAGATAAGCTGGAATTTCAGGAAATTCTTATTGTTACTGCTGGAGTGAAGAAATGAGAAATAAATAAATATATTAACACGCAGATGCTGGAATGGTAAAGGTATTACAGTATGTTAATCTTGACACATTTGGAAGAAATATTACTAGAATCATACTGAAAATTCATTTTCTAAATATTGACATGATTAACAAAAAAAAAAAAAAAAGACTATTAAATTACAAGGAACCCTTGTAAATTATTTTTAAAAAAAGTTATCACTTAATTATTATCAGACTTCAATTTAAATCAAAGAAATGGTCATGATATAACAAAGCTGAATTTACAAGAGAAATATATGAAGTATGAATCCAATGTACAAATGTCTCCTCTGGATACAAGAGCTAAAACCCAAACATGACACTGAATTGCAAAATTGAAAATGTAATTGTCTAGAAAAGCAATTAAAAAATTGGATCAATCAATCTGTCAGAATTCGGAATTATGTCTGTGCATCTTTGAAGGTACTCTAAGGTGAAATGAAAGGTATGTAACTTGCATGGGAGTACTGCAAAAACAACCTACAGAAAGCTACTCACTCCTTTGCGGGGTTGTCGATACTACATAGCCAACTAGCAGCAGAATTTGGGTTGGAAATTGTCAACTTGATGTTGCAATTTGTCAGATTAGGTACACTGAACTGATGGCCACCCACATGAGTCACTACAACTGGCTT
>Ga0209208_10011569_pt1 | contig 11281 bp, 11 predicted proteins | sample S1TSphfallax_3_FD_187694 | JGI IMG/M metagenome (GOLD analysis project Ga0209208, IMG submission 187694) | Host-associated microbial communities from peat moss isolated from Minnesota, USA - S1T2_Fd - Sphagnum fallax MG (SPAdes) (version 2) | ecosystem: Host-associated > Plants > Peat moss >...
TCGATCCACCAGGCAATGAAACTGGCGACCCAGCTATCGGCGTCGGGGTTGCAGGTGGCGCGCACATAGGGGCGCACGCCGCAGGTCGAACGGTTGCGGCTGACCAGATACCAAAACTGGCGTTCGCTGAAATGGGTCAACTCATCGAAACAGATCAGCGGGATTTGCGCGCCCTGCCAGCCATAGACGGACTTGTCGTGCTCCAGGTGGCGAAAGCTGATGCTGGCCCCGGACGGAAACCGCCACGCCAAGGCGGCCTTACGCGGCACGCCGCCGATCTCGGCGTAAAGCTTATGACTCTCATCCCAAAGGCCGCCCTCGTTTCGCACCTGGACGGTGGTGCGACGAAAGAAGACGGCGCCGAAGCCAGGGTTTTCGATATGGCGCAGAGGTTCGATCAGAAGCGCCCAGGTCTTACCCCCGCCCGCCGCCCCGCCGTAGACGGCGATATCCGCCGCGCTCGACAGGAACTGCAGCTGCGGACCCGGTTGCGGCCTGATCTGGCGCACCTCGGCTGGGGCCATGCGCGCCTCCAGATCTGGCGGGGCTTTGACTAGGCCCGCCCATTTTCCGGTAGAGCGAAGACGACGACGGAGGCGTGCTTGTCGGCGCCCGCGTCGGTCTCGCCCGCGTCCGCCCAGTCTTCGCCGCCCAAGGTCTTAAGGCCGAACAGGATCACCGACGCCGCGCCGGCCCCGCCCCGCTCGACCACCTCCAGCGCCGCCCGCTCCCAGTGCATCAACCGCCGCGCCTGGCCCCGCCCGACGGCCTCGGCGAACGCCGGATGCTCCGCGATCCAGCCATCCACCACCCGGCGCGATACCCCGATCAGGCCCGCGAAGGCGGTGAGACTATAGCCCTCCCCCATCGCCTGCTCGACCTGCTCGCCATAGGCTTCACGATAGGGGCTCAAGCAAAGGGAGCGCTCGCGATCGGCCATATCGCTTCCTATGAGAACAGCGGGTCAGAAAAGGCCGCGAATGTGCGCCATCGCTATGGGGCAGATTAGGATTTGTATTGGGATGAAAGGGTTTTAAGATGTGGGCTAGGCGAAGATCGATGTCGCCACCGGCCGCAAATTCAACCCGTATGTTTTTATCGGTGATTCGCGGGGCGCCGACAATGGCTAAATGCTTGGGCGGCGGACCTGGCGCTGCATTCAACGCACACCCTTGGCCCAATCTCAAACCACCCGCCGCATGGTGAAGATCGGCACGACCGGGTCCAGCCACTGCCCCTTCATATCGGGAAAGCGAGATTTGCCCGGCGTCGGCAGCGCTAGGATCGTGCGCACCACCCGCATGCCCGCCACGACCTGGCCAAACGCGGCGTAGCCCAGGTTATCGCCCCCGCCCTTAGAAACGGGGGCGCCGGGATGAGCGTCCAGATAGGGCTCCGGGCTGGCGCAGATGAAGAAATCGGCCGTGGCGGAGCCCGGCGCGTAGCGACCCAGCGAGATGGTTCCAGTGGTGTGCCGCAGGCCCGTCATGGTCGTGCTCTCATGGGCGATCGGCGGATAGCGGTGGGTTCGCTCCGAAGGCCCGCCGACGATTGTGCCCTCCTTGGGCGAGCCGGGCGTGCGCGACGCCCGATAGAACGACCCGTCATCATATCGGCCGGTATCGACATAATGCAGGAAGTTGGCGCTGGTCAGCGGCGCCCGTTCGGCCTCCAGCTCGACCACGATCACGCCGTGGTTGGTCTTGATCGCCACCTTGGGCTTAGGCGCTGCCGCTCGCGCACCGGCGGCGCCCGCCATCAGCAAGCCAGCGCCCGCCACCAAGCTCCGCCGTCCAATGCCTGCACCGCTCATCGCCGTCTCCCTCAGGGCTGCGGCTTTGCATATAGCGTCGGCGACCGCGTTTGAGGACGGCGATTAAGGTCGCGCGCTGGCCTGAAAATGTCGATGCCGGCGCGTCCTTCCGCTCTTGGCCGAGACGCCGGATTGAGCGACCCTTCCAACATGTGGGCGCGGGGCGTTTTTCTTTTGTGCGCGATGGTGATGCTGGGCTCGGCGCGCGCGCCGAGCCGCATGATCGTTTGGGCCTGGGAGCGGCCGGAAGACCTGCGGTTCGTGGGCGACGCCGCCGATGTCGCCCTTCAAAGCGGCTTTATCGTTCTGAGCGGCGACGGCGTCCAGGCGCGCGGCCGGCGCTTTCCGCTGCGGATGTCGGGGCGGCCGACCACCGCTCTGGTTCATGTTCAGATCGACCGCGGGCGGCCTCTGGCCTGGACGCCCGATCAGCGCCGCGAGGCGGCCCAGGCGGTGCTCGCCTTTGGCCAAGTCGCCGGCGCCGATCGCTTGCAGGTGGATTTTGAGGTCAAGCGGTCGGAGCGCCGCGTTCTGCTAGACCTCTTATCCGATGTACGGCGCGGCCTGCCAAAGAATAAGCGGCTGTCTATGACGGCGCTGGCCTCCTGGTGCGAGACGGAGACCTGGCTTGATGCGGCGCCCGTGGATGAGATCGTACCCATGCTGTTCCGCATGGGCCCCGACGGGCGGCCCTTGAAGGCCAAGCTGGAGGCCGGCGGCGACTTCGCCAACCCTCGTTGCCGAACCGCGCTTGCCGTCTCGACCGACGCGCCCTTGGCCCATGCACCAGGGGACGGCCGGCGGGTCTATCTATTCGATCCTCGCAGCTGGACGAAGCCGGACTATACGGGCCTGCGAAAGAGGATGGCGCAATGGTGAGACGGATTATGCACAAAGCGGTCAGGGTCCTTGCGCTCACCATCTTTCTGTTCGGCTTGACGGGACGCGCTTACGCCAGCGGCCCCAGCTATCCGGAGCCGTGGTATGTCGACCAGTACGAGGGCGACCACGCCGATCTGCTCGCTTGGTTCGATGGACGGCTGGGGATCGTGAAGCGTACGGCGCCTCGGCCTATGCGCTACATCGATTGGCGGCTGCTGCACGGCCAAGCCGTCGGCGAGGCGACCGGCAACGTCCTGGCGACGCCGTGCTGCAATAACCCGACCCTGACAACGGACTATTCGGGCGGCTCAGATGTTTGGATCAAGGCGCGCAACGCGGTCACGGGCCTTAACGACACAAGCTATATCCAGACTGATCGGCCTGGACCCGACGATACCTCCGTCACGAACTGTTTTCCCGACGCCTTTCACAGCGCCGCCGCCACATTGAACGATCGCGCGGCGCGTTATGGGCCAAAGTCCGCCGCCGTCCAGGCTTGGATCGCGGCCCAGTCGGCCGTCTTCCAAGCCTGCCACGATCCCTCATCGGAGCTGCCGCCGCCGATGGCCAAAATGCCGCCTTGGCTCGCAACGGACCGGGACTATCAGGCGGCGGCCTTGGCCCTCTACGCCGGTCGAAACGATGAGGCGGCCGCTCGCTTCGCCGCGATCGCCAAGGACACCCACTCGCCCTGGCGGGACAGCGGGCTGTATCTGGCGGCCCGCGCCCTGGTCCGCCAGGCGGTTATGGTGAAGACGCCGAGCGCCTACGCCAAGGCCCACGCGGCCCTGGCCGCTTTGGCCGCAGCGCCAGCGAGCGCCATGGGGCGCGACAGAGTACCTGCGCTGAACGAGGTCGTCGCCTTTCGTGAAGACCCGCGCGGGTTTCTCACCAAGCTGACCCGCCAGCTCGACGCCGCCGCCCCGTCGCCGCATCTGGCGTCGGTGTTCCGGGACTACACCGACCTTGGCGAAGCGGCGACCGCGAAACCCGAAGCGCTCGACTGGATCGACACCCTGCGCGCCGCGCCGCCGGCGCTGTCGCCTGACGAGCAAGAGACCAAGGATCATGCCCTCGCCCGCTATGAAACCTCCCGCAGAACGGCCCTCGCCCACGCGACTCAGCGCTGGCGGGCGAGCCACGACGCCGCCTGGCTGGTCGCGGCCCTGAGCCTGACCGATGCGACGGACGAGCAGACGCCGGCCCTACTGACCGCCGCTGGCGCGACCCCGCCGTCGGCGCCGGGCTGGCTCAGCGTGCAACACGACATCATCCGCCTGACGCTCATCCGCACGCCGCCCGCAGCCAGCCGGCGGCGGCTGGACGCGATCCTGGCTCGAACAGACCTGTCGGTCAGCGACCGCAACATCTTCGCTGCCCAGCGCGCGCAGGTCGCGGCCAGCCTGGACGACTTCGTCCGTTTCGCCCTGCGCCGCAGGGTTTGCGGGGAAGCGGGCTACCCCAACACCTGGGATGCGACCACGGAGGCCTGTGTTCGGGAACGCTGGGATATCGACCAGATTCAGAGCTCCGGGATCTATGACGGCGTGGGCGACAAGGGCGCGATCGGCTGGGGCGAGGACGCCCTGGCCATCATCGACCGCGCGCCCCTGGCCGATCGCATCGCCCTGTCGCGCAACCCGGCGATCCCGGCCAAGCTGCGGCTCGACCTCGCCCTGACCAGTTATGGCCGCGCCGTGCTGCTCCAGGACACCGCCGCCATCAATGGGCTGGCCCACGATCTTGAAACGCTGCTGCCGATCATGGCGAAGGACTTCCATGACATCGAGGCGGCGCGGCCGGGCGCCGACAAACGCTTCGCCGAGTTTGTGGTGCTGGCCAAAATCCCAGGGATTCGCACCGATCTGATCGATTACGAGCGGCCGGAGGGCGCGCATGTCGCCGATTTCCAGCGCTATTGGACCGACTGGATTATCCTGAAACGACCGGGCGGCCCAACAGCGCCCCCGCCGCTGATCCGCTATCAGGCGGACGGCGCGAACTTTCAGAGCGATTTCCAGGACGGCGTCTGGCCTGACGCCGCCACCGACCTGACGTGCCTCGGCGAATGCGGTCGCGGCGCCGCGCCCTTACGCACGCCGGAGGTCTTCGCCGCCGGCGCCGCCAAGGCGGCCGCCGAGCGCGCGATGTTTTTCAAGACCGACCACGCGGACGACAAGCCGGAGCCGACACCGCCGCCCGGCGCCGTGGACGCCTGGGACGAGATACTGACCTACGCGCGAGCGCATCCGGCGGACCCTCGCATCCCCGAAACCCTGTACTGGCTGGTCCACGTCGGCCACTTCGGCGGCAGCCACAATCACTCCGGCAAGCGGGCGTTCGAACTGCTGCACAGCCGCTATCCCGAGTCCATCTGGGCGAAGAAGACGCCGTATTACAACGATTGAGAGGGACGGCGGGGCGCACGCTCGGCGCCCCTTCCTAAGCCCACTTCTTGCCGACGTCCTCGATCATGATCTCCGCTATGGCCCTTGAACGCTTCATGTGCTCGGGGTTCTGAGGGTCCAGCCGAGTTTCAGCCGCGATCATCAGCAGCCCCCCATCGGGCGTCCGCTCCGTGACGATGCCGGCCGGCGCCCTGATATTCGCCGCCCGCTCCGCGGAAAGGTAGCTCATCCAGGGCATTTGAAAATGTGAATAGGGAAAGGTCGGATCGACGCAAGCTTCGGCGGGCGTCGATCCGGATAGGTAGCAGCGGACGTTGGCCCAATCTGCGGGCCATATCGATACCCCATCCAGCAGCGCATCCCGGTAAAAGGAAAAGTTTATGCGATCAGGAGCGGGAAGCGTCTCACGCTCACCGACGTTAAATAGAAAATGATTTTTAACGGGGGAACCATCACATACAAAACATTTCAAAAGTCCAAGATTTTCGGCGATCTTTGGCTCCAGACCCAAAGAAAAATATATCCAGTATCCACCCATCGGATCCGGCTCATCTTCATATATGCACATATTATGCTCGACATAATTCGTAAAATTATCTACGTATTCATTTAATTTAACGGAGTCCCAAGTACCCTCGATATCTGGAACGGTCCAATAGGAGATCGTACAGCCCGCAGGGGGCGTATACGACCTATTAAGCGCGGCGACCGCCCGAAGGACGTCATCGCCAATCTGTTTCGGCGTTTTTTGATTTCCAGCCCATTCGACACGGCCTTCATAATTGTAAAGCGGCATAGCATCTTCTCCATTACGGCAGATAGAAAAAGTTAATATTTTCGAGCCCGCGCCCATATTCCTTGAATATCATTTTCATTTTTTCAATAAATTCTTGATCATGACAAAACCAAATAATGGGTCGATTCCCGGATATTTTTACGGCATCTACCTGAAGATGGCCCTGCCTTATAAATTTTCAATTACATTATTACCCATTCGGTCGTCTTTATTTTTAGCTAATCGGGCCTCAGCTGTGTTCAGTACTCCCAAAACTCCGGGTCCCTTCGCTTCAATCATGATACCTGTTTCGTGCTGGCAGTCGTCAAAACTCACCTTGCCGTCTTTGGCGTCGGGGTTGTGCAGATAGTAGGCCAGGGCGTTCGGGGTGGGGCGGTAGGGATTGACTACCCGCTTCACGCGATTTTCGTAATCGCGCGCATCGCCTGTCAGGCCTTGGCCAGGCCTATCGGGCTTCGCCGCCGGGCAAAGGTCGGAACCTCTGTCGGCCGTCATCACACCGGTGACCGCATTGAGGGCGGCCGTGACCAGCACGACATCGCCTCTATCATCGATACGGCCGACGATTTGGCCCTCGACGGTCGTAATGAACCCGCCGTCTTGCACGCCGGCAATTCGCTGATTGCCCTCCCTGTCCTTGTAGACGAACCGCCAAAGCGTTTCGTCAAAGCCCCGCTCCAAATGCATATTCGGATAGCCAGGGATCGCGATCTTGTCCGGCGACGTCCTATTGGAGGGGATCAGCAGCACGGTAAAGAAGACCGCCGGCGCCGAAAGGCGGGCAGCCATGGACGCCAAGGCGGCGAACGCTTCGGGATCCGCCAGCACGTCGGCGGCCCCGTCCTCCGCAGCCTGCGCGGCGCCTGTTCCGACATTCGGCGGCGCTCGAACCGAAGCCGGCGGAGACGGCGCAAACGCTGGCCTAACTCCTGCCGATTTGGGCTTTGGCGGTCTCATATCGACGCTTTGCGCCCCTGCCGCGCCTTGCCGCGCCCATCGTCCGCTGACCCGGCCCGAGCCCTTCGGATTGCGGTATTGCTGATCGTCGTACCGCGTCAGCACGTCGTCACCGGCGCTGGCCGGAAGGTCCAGAGCGCGCAAGATCGTCTCGGGCTCAGTCCCCGCCTTCATCAGCGCATCGGCCATGAACAGCCGTCGCGCCGCGCCCTTGACATCGCGCAGCGGCGTCAGGCGGTGCATGGCGGCCATGGCCTTGTCGCCATCGCGCCAGCTCGCCGCGCCGCGGCGGATGTAGCGGATCGTCTGAGACCCGATCGGCTGGCGATAGGCCGCAGTCAGCAGAGCGCACAGCCGCGCCTCACTTTGCGCATCCGGCAAATCGGCGGAGTTCAACGCCTCCACAGGCGCCAGCACCGTACCCGCGCCCAGCGTCAGGCCATCTGGCCCAAACGCCATCAAGGGCGACAGCGGCGTCGCGCCCGCGCGGTCCCGCCACGCCTTTTCCAAAGCTTCACCCGTCAACAGCTTTCCCTTCCTTCAGATGGCGCAAGGCGCAGATCAAATCAAGAACATAAAAGAAACATTCAACCGCGATCTCACGCCCTGCCCCCGACCCCATAGTGCCGGCACAGAAGGTTCAGCGCGCACTTCAGGCGCTCTTCCAGGGCGGCGAGGTGGGTGCGGTCGGCGCGGGCGTCGGCGTGGCGGCGCGCAAGGTCGGTGAGTTTGAGGCCTTTGCCGCAGACGTCGTTGCAGATGGCGATCAGGGCCGGATCGCCCATCAGGCCCTTGTCCCGAGCGCGGGCCAGGTCGAACAGGCTGGCCTTGGGCGGAGGCGGCAGACCGCCGCCAGCGCCCTTACCGCCGCGGGCTCCGCCCCCATCCTGTAAGCTCGACCGGATTGAGCCCTCGGCGTCTTCGAAAGTGTCCGCATAGCGTTTGCCGGCCCGCACTTGCGCCTCGGTCAGGCGGTTGGCGGTCCATAAGCTCCCGAGCCCCGGCCCAAGCTCGCGCACAGCCCCGCCGTCAGCCCGCCGCGTCACGACCGCGCCGGTCGCCGCCGCCAGCTCGATGGTTTCGGCCAGGGCGCCGTCGCGCCAATGTTGGTCGCGCTTCAGGTCGAGCCGCCGCTGGAACGCGATCAGTTCGTCCGCCGCCTTTTCGCGGGCCGCCTTGGGTTGGGTGGGATCGTCGCGGCGCGCCTGCAACCGCTCAAACCGCCGAGCCTCGGCGTCCGAGACGTCTGGGGCAGCCTGCGCCAGGCGACGATTACGGTCTAACCGCGCCCGGCGGCGCTGTTCGGGATGGGCGTTCTGGACGGATGCAAGCGTGGACATCAGACCTCGTCTCCTGGGTTTTGGATGGGACGCGCCGCGAACAGGGCGGACGCTGCGGCGCGGGCCGAAGCCCTGGGCTGGACGCGGGCGAAACAGTCGCCGGCAAGGGCCGAGGCCAGGGCGCCGGCGGCGGGCGCGCCGTGGCGCGCGGCGTAAGCCTCCAGCGCCGCCCGCACCGCGGCGCGGGCCTCATGGTCGTCGATCGGCCCATAGGCCGCCCGGCGGCGCGCCCTGGCCGCCGATACGCTCTGGCGGCGGATGACGATGGCCTCAGGGGTCTGGCGTAAAGAGCTCACGGCGCAACCCCCGGCCGGCGCCGGGCGCCCCGCGTTTTAACATCGATGGCGGCCAGCAGAGCCTCCAGCTCCGCTTTGGTCACCTTTTGTTCCCTAGGCGATTGAGGCGGTAGAATCGCGATGGCCCGATGATGGGCGCAGTAGGCGTGACCATGGGTCGGCGCCGCGCAGAAGAGCTGAAAGGCGCCGCGCCCTGGGCCCGGATCGCCCAGGCCGAACCGGCATTCGCGCGGCGTCATATCGCGGAGGTATTTCGGACCCGGCCCTGTGGGCGGCGCGCCGCTCGCGGGGCTGATCGACGCCTCCAGAATCGGCTCCGGCCATCGGAGCTTAAGCGGCGCTAGACTGGGTCTCTCAGACACCCTCGCCGGCGGCGAAGGCGCGACGGTCAAGCGAGGCGCCGAGGGCTTGCGACCGCCGCTGACGCCCAGGCGATGCAGCTTGCCGATCACTGCACTGCGGGTCAGGCCTCCACCCAGGCGTGCGGCGATCTGGCTAGCGCTCAAGCCCTCGCGCCAGGCGCACTTCAGCGCCTCGACTCGCGCGTCTGGCCACATCGCGGCTGGCGGCGGTAGATTTGGGGTCGGCGGGGCGAGGGCGATCTGGCTCATGACCGCCATAATACGGTTTTCCGTTTTTATGGCAAGTCAAAAAACGGAAAACCGGAGTTCCGTAATTCCGTTTTTTGCGGCACATTCGGCTCATGTCCGACGTAACGGCGCAGCGACGGGAAAACTTCCTGGCCTGGATGACGGCCATGGGCCTGAACGCCCATCGCATCTCCATAGACGCCGACGTCCCCAAACAAACAGTGCGCGACTATGTGAACGGCGCCACCGCCAGCCTGCGCGGCGACAATGAATTCCGCATCGCCCGAGCCTACGGCTTTGCGCTGGAGGTCATTTTCGGCCCCAACGACCCCGCCGACGTGGAGCCCAGCCACGTTACAGCTTGGCGCGAACTCAAGGGGATCAGCCTGGACGACCTCGCCGCCAAAGCCGGGCTGCCGATCGCCATGATGGAGCGGATCGAAGCCGGCGAGGTCCCCCTCACCGGCAAGCTCCAACGCCGTGTCGCCGACGCGCTGGAGATCAGCCAAGGCTTCATCGGCCTAAACCCCAAAGACGCCGCCAACAGCCACCTCGTGGCCGCCGACGCCATCCCCAAGACCCAACGCCAAACCGCCGCCGCCGTGCTGGCGGCTCTGGCGGCGACGGGGACGGAGGGGTGACCCCCACCGCAAAGCTTACGCCCCCATCTCTGCTCGTCAGAAGTCACTCAGAGAGGGCGTTGTTCCGCAACCAAAGCGTCAAGTGCTCGAAATCGAATGTTCCAGTTTCGTAAAGCCCCATGATGAAGGCGTACGTTGCATCGGCGTCCGCCGTGACACCGCGCCCATTGATCACGAGGAAGGTATAGGTGACAGCAAAGGCCGTACGCTTGTCGCCATCAATGAACGGATGGTTCTGGGCCAAGCTCTCCCAAAGCGCCGCCGCCTCTTCGATGAGATCGGTGTAATATCCTGTTTGAGGCCTATACAGCGCCGCTTCGAGCAGGCCTAAATCCCGGACGCCTAAAGCGCCGCCATAGCGCGCGATCTGATCCTCATGAATAGCCAGAACCGATCAGTCATATGACCTCGTCTGCGCAACCCGCACCCACAAGCAGCGTACAAAGATGAGCCTCGCCTGATCGTCACGAACGTCATATCGTTTGGAGGACGTAGGCCAGAGTCCTTCATGACCAAGAGCGAAAACATCTCAGGCGGTGTGGTCCATGACTTGCCCTTGGACCTGAAAGCGGCGCTGAGCTCCAATCCCAAAGCCCTCGCGACGTGGGAGGATATTACTCCGCTGGCCCGCAACGAGTGGATCTGTTGGATCGAGACCGCCAAACAAGCGGCGACGAGAGCAAAGCGGATCAACTGGGGCTGTGAGAACCTTCAGGAGGGGAAACGCCGGCCGTGTTGTTGGCCCGGATGCTCTCATCGCCAACGTACCGGAGCTGTGGAAGGGTAAGCCTGATGCGCCGGCCCCCTACCCCGCCGGCGTCAGTCGCACCGTAACGGTTGTCGAAAGCCCAGGCCTCAAGCGCGCAACCGCGGGCTGACCGGGGTCGAAGGCGATGCGCACGGGGATGCGCTGCACGATCTTGGTGAAGTTGCCCGTGCCGGGCTCAAACGGCAGCAGGGCGAACTCCGAACCTGAGCCAGGGGCGAAGCTCTCGACCGTCCCCTTCAGCGTCACGCCCGGAACCGCGTCGACATGGATCAGGGCGCGCTGCCCCGGCGCCATGCGCGCAACCTGGGTCTCCTTGAAGTTGGCGGTGATGTAGAGCGCTTGTAGGGGCTCGATGGTGAGGAGATGGGTGCCGGGCTGGACATAGTCGCCCGCTTCGACCTGGCGGTCGGCCACGACGCCGTCGACGGGCGCCCGCACCAGGGTATGGTCCTGATCCTGCTGGGCGAGCGCCAGGGCGGCCTGGCTGCGCGATGCCTGGGCCTGCGCCTCCGCGAGCGCGGCGAGCAAGGTGGCGCGCTTGGCGGCGGTGACGGCGGCCTGGTTTCGGCTGACATCCAACATCGCGCGACTGCGGTCGGCGTCGGAGCGAGCGGTCGTGGCGGCGGCGCGGACAGCGTCTGTCTCGCTTTGCGACACCGCGCCGGAGGGGACCAGATTGTCGTACCGCGTCCGATCAGCGTCCGCCTTCACGCTTTGCGCTTCGGCGGATCGGATCGTGGTTTGGGCGGCGCGCACATTTGACGCCGCGAGCTTTTCCTCGGCGCCCAG
>Ga0209208_10011570_pt1 | contig 11281 bp, 7 predicted proteins | sample S1TSphfallax_3_FD_187694 | JGI IMG/M metagenome (GOLD analysis project Ga0209208, IMG submission 187694) | Host-associated microbial communities from peat moss isolated from Minnesota, USA - S1T2_Fd - Sphagnum fallax MG (SPAdes) (version 2) | ecosystem: Host-associated > Plants > Peat moss >...
ATCATCAAGTGGCCAAGTAAGTAGAGTAAATAACTTTGGGTGTTTCCATGGTATGGTTTAGACACTTTGTGTCAAAAGTAGAAGTAGGTATAGTATCAAAAGTAGCAACAATTCAAATTTCACTCACTTTTGAGTTCTTTTAGAAATCGCATTAAATTGATTTGGGTTTTAAAATTTAGATTAATATATAAATTATGAATATGAAATTGATTCATAATTGTGTCTTTATGTAAATGTACAACAATAATTTTATAAATATTATTTAAAACACTCTATTTAACAATAGAATACCATTTTTCATTAATTTTAAATTTTCACTTTATTTTTGTAGAATGATGAAAACAACACTCAACCCAATTACATATTTGATGGAAGAATGTTTTGCAACTTTAAAATATCATAATCATCAACATTACAATAACATTTTGTATCAAATAATATAAATTTCTTGACTTTGTGACAAATTGATTTTTTTGATGTAGAAGATCATTCATTATGGTGGTTTCTTTATATGTGCAAAGTTTCATGGACAAATCCCCATTAAAACTAGTATTTTGAAGCTTTTTTATTAAATTACAATGTTTGTGACACATTGTTTTAAATTTAAAATGTACTCCATTGACAATCAAATTGTTGATATGTGCACCAATTTCACAACATTATGAAATTTTAAGATGTTATCCACCTTGAATTGCACATTTCCATAAACAAAAACCTTTTCCAAATATTTATAGAGAGACATTAAAAATGTGTTATGGTGAAAAATGTCATAATGTGACTCCTTCTTTTCTACACCATACCATGGAGACACCCCTTTTTTATCCTTATCAATCCCTAGGGGACAATTTTCTTTGAGTTTAAAAAATAGGTGAATAAGGTAAATAGCCATAAATGGCCCATGATGAAAAGGCGAATATCATCAACAATTCATCCTTTAAAATTATAGGATTGCTAGATCCACCATGCATTGGGTTTTAAATATCACCAAATTCAACATCCAAGATAGCTTAAGTCGTTAAAAGGTGAAAGTAGTTACCACTGTGATCTATGATTCTCACACGAGTGAAAGCATGGTCAAGTAGACGACCTTTGTACCTTGTCACAAAAAATACAAGTAGACACAAAAGATTTTTGATCCATTGAAAGTAGGAATATTATTTTATTCAATGATTAATATGAAGATAATCTTTCGCTTTAATATTATAATTTTGAAAAATGAACATCTTCACGTAAATTTAAATAGATTTTACAAAATTTGCATCTATTTGTAGGAAGTTTCAAATCTTATCAAATGGGTTGCAAGTAAATGAAATATTGAACTTTTTCTACTTTTAAATTAATGTAGCCTTAAAAAACACTTGTGTATTGTCAAATTATGCATATTATAAGTATAATACATAAAACTTATAGTGTAAAAGTGGGTTTGAACATCAAATTGACCCTATCAAGTTCAAATATTCTTTTCACCTAATTTATGATATGAAAAATTTTCAAATTTTATATTCAACTTATTATAATTTAAATGGAAGGCAATGTTTTTTCATATTTTTACTTTCACAGGATTTTAATTTACTTTCATATGTTTATATGAAAACATCTATCAGTTTCAAACTACATTTTAGGTGCAACATTTTGTTGGTCTATTTTACCATGCTTTCACCCACACACATTCCTTTCACCTTTTTCTACTCATTGATCAAAACCTCTCATCACTCCTTTCATGTTATATCAATTAGCCATCGTTAATAATTATAAAACTCATTTAGTGTAATCGTTCACCTAACTTGACCTTCTCATGAATGTTGCATCCTTAATTTATTGCACACATCAATTAGACTTTGAATTTCAATAGCAAGTTGGTAACATAGAAATCTCAATTTGCAAATAAAATCATTTTTGAATTATCTCCAAACTCTAATAGGTCAGTGCTTATAAATTACATTTTTTGAATTAAAAGTGATTATGACATGCATAATCACACACTAATTTTGCTTTTCACAAGTAAGATTAAAATTTAAAATCCAAAATTTTAATAAAGTGGGTTGGAACTTGGATTTTTTAAAAGGCTAAATAGGGTTTAAGTTGCATGTACAATGTGCATTGAACAAATTGAGGTTCAAGACTTTCAAGCTTGAGTGTCAAGGTTTTAAATTCTAATTTTCGATTTAAGTTTCTTACAATTGCTATAATGGCAAAAGTAAGCCTTTGGTGACTACCTTTAAAGGTTTCAACTTATGATTGTGTAGCATTTGTGTGTACTACGTAGCCATGTGAGTTTAATCCATGATAAAAACATAGTCAAAAGAATCGCCCAAATGAGTGGACACTATTTAAAATTGCATTTTTACATGTTTGAGAGGTCACAAATGAAACATAATACTTTGGATTGTCATAAAAAAATTTGGAATATTTTTCATTAATTGTAATGTTTACATGTTCAAAGCTTGACACAAATTTAAAATGTTTAAATTACATGTTCAAAACACTCAAACCTTGAAAATGAATAGTCTTTGTTTTCTTCAAATGTTTTTTTTTCTACCAAATGTGTTCCATTCCTTATGAAAATTAAAAAGGATTTTAACATTGATGATTAGAAGGGAAAAATGACCTGAACTAATGAAAAAAATAATTATAACTAATTTGAACACATTTGGCTCAAAAGTGTTTTTGACCTTAAAAATTATAAAATTTGAAAATGTGTTTTTAACAAAAGTTATTCATGCTTATGTGATAAAGGGCATGACTACATAATATACATGATATAAAATCAATTTATAGCCAAAATGTATTTATATCTAAAATGTGATGTTAAAAAGGGTGCTTGAAATACAAATTTTAAAGTTACAAACCAACACAAAAATAATATGTGTTATGTGCAATCTTTGGAAAAGGACTTTTACCTTGGCGCCCCTAGCTCTTTTGATTGTGTCCTCACCCTCCAACAATAAAAATGCACTCCAAAAACTTGGTAAGTCTCTTGATTTTTTTTCCTTTTTGTTGCACTATGTTTTTAAGTTCCAACTCCATTACACTTGAGTTTTCATGAGTTATGTGCTTTTCTTTCCACAAGGTTTTAACCAAGCCCATAGTGTGTTCCTAAGTTTCCTTTCTCCACAAAGTTCAAACCAAAGTTTGTAGTTTGAACCAAGTCTATAGTGGGGTAAAACATAAATAAGTGGACAATTTGGACTATCACACTTGTAGTTTTTCTAAATTACATACAAATGTAAAATTTAAAACCATATTCAAAATTAACATTGTCAATTTTTTAATTATTCATGTTGTCATAGACTATAATGGGAATCATCATAAAAAGTTTAGATGAATTCTAAAAAGTTTATGGACTTGTAATGAACTTTTGAAATGACAACATTATCTATCACACAAAAAAATGAAATTTATGGATTCAAAAAATATGTCAAAGTGGTAGCATTCAAAAAAATAAAATAAAATCATCAAATGAAGAATTTATTATTGAAATGCATTAAAAAATAATTTTATATATATTTTTTTAAAATTTAAAAAAATTCTAAATGATGTGAATGTTGTAAATTTTTGTCCTTGAAAGTCCATTTCACATTAAATTTTTAAATCTTTTGCATGGATTCTTTTATAAATCATATGTTTAGGGATATTCATAAATTGGCTTATTAATATTTATAATTAAAAGAATAGGGGATAATTATAGGATTAATGGTTTGATACTTGTTAAAACTGCAAAACAATCACTAGTGTTAAATTAATGGATTTTCAAATGCCACTTGTGAACCACCTAATTATGTTTTCATGTGTTTTTGAAACTTGATGTTCATTTTTTTTTATTAAGGTTTTTTAATTTTTTGGATCTTGTATTTTACATGATGGCTCTTCTATAATCGCCCCCAATGTTAAATATAAGCTTATTTTTAGAGCTTCAATCCCTAACAACCTTCACAATCTAGATCTTCCTCTTTTCGAACTTTTGTCACTACAACAAAAATAGGTTATTTTGATTAGAGAATTTAATCAAGAAAGACCCCATTTGGACAAATGTAAAAAAACCATCCTATCAATTTGGACTTGTTTTGCATGATTAAAGATGGTTTTTTTTACTAATAAATTATTGGATTATTTGATTAGTTATTTTGACTATTGGATAATGGACCATTTGACTAGTCAAATTTCTGCCTAATTTTCTTCTTAGACTATTACCAATTATTATTTTTGTGTACATAGGTTTAAGTAGGTAGATTGTATATAAGTTTAAGTAGGTCGTTAAGGCAAGTAGGTAGGTGGTAGCTTACCCTACCCTACCTATTTTAGTTTAGTCTATTCAACTTAACCTAACTTACTTTAACATTTTAAACATGTATGTAAATTACAAGTATTAATAATTGAACCCTTTACTTCCTCAAGGATAAACCACATCCTTACCAATGCACTACACCTTCCAAAGTCGAGAAAACTTTTCAAGTTTTTTATTTCATTTGTTTATTTCATAACAAAATTAAATAATTAATAAGTAAGTTACATAATGTTTGGTAGGTAGAAGGGTAGGTAAGTAGATATGTATGATGGTAGGTGAGAGAAGGAGTAGGTAAATACATATAAGTAAATAAGTACGTAAAGACATAAGTAAGAATATAAAATGGCAATTACACTACATGAATATGCATCCAAATTCACTAAATGTGTTTCATTAAAATTTAAGTGAAATTTTAAAAATTCACCATGGTGAAAATGGACAACCCCCGAGTAAATGAAAAATAATTACTGTGGATAGGTGAATTCATTAATAGTTAATTGGATTCACCAATAATTAATCAAATTCACTAATAATTAAATTATCCATAATAAATTCACTAATAGTTAATTATGAACCTAGCTTAGGCACCTAAAAACCTTCACTAGGCTATTTAGCCTAAGCTAAAAACCTAACTCACCTAAACATTTTGTCCACCAACTTAAGGTGCAAATTTGAAGGTTTGAACCCTTCAACTCCTTTCACTTCTAGATGTTTATAAAATAAACCATTGAACCATTGAGCCTACCTACCTATTTTTTTATGACCTACCTACCTACCTGCCACAAATGTTTTTTATTCGGGCAAAAATTTGACCAGTCAAAATTACCAATCAAAAAACCACCCCAATCACAATGAACATGTCGAAATCAACTTCTCCAAAATGATGAAATGGTATTTTTTATGCTTGTTCAAATTGGGTATTTTTTTTGTTAAATTTGTTAATAAAAAAGTACCATGTTTTCTAGTAATGTTCCTTATTTGGTGGTTATCCATTGTTGTGCACATCGCACCAACTTGGCCATTCAAGTCCTTTCTACTATGGCCATAGTGCAATGTTTAAAAAATCTACTCTAGTCTTTGCACTCCTAGTTTGCCCAAAATCCTGAGAAAATGCTTAAGTTGTATACATTATAAAAAATCTTGTATTATGTAACCATCCAATTTACAACTACTATTCATCATTTATAATTATGTTTTATATTTTTACCACTAATAACCATCTTTTTAATTTTCTTATTATTTTTATGAGGATAATGAGACTATTAAATTGTACATCCATTCATATTGACTAACTTCTTGGGTTTTTCATCCAAGAATAGGTCCTTATGTTCATTTAATTACAAATTTAAATATAACTTGGTTACTTTTTGTGGTGTGCCTACACATTTTATATACACTATGGTGTTTTGGACTACATTAAAACTATATTTAACATGTAATCAAGGTACATGAAACATATATTAAAACTTATTTAACATATTTAAATGAATTTAGCCGATATTCAATGCATATTAAACACATATTGCTTCATATTATGAACATATTAAAATAAACAATTTCATCTTAATTTTCTATTATAATTTTTTAATAAATATACCAAGTTAATTTTAATATATATTTAAATTATAATGGCGATGTCATATTAAAATGACATAATCTTAATCTCAAACCAATATTCATTATTCATAAAATAATGATATCAACAAATTGATTAAATAATGTAAATATCGAATAATAATTAATAAATATTTTCATGAGTTAATCAACCATAAATTATATTTAATAATTTAATAACATTTAGTCAATAAATAATTTATATGTAATATTCAATAATTATATTAATCTATTTGATAAATTTTTAATTTCAAGTTATTAGTCAGGCTACAAATGATAAATAATTAATGAAAAATTTAATTACTAATTAATTAATCGTTATGTAGCTTATAAAAGATTAATTAAAATATCACACATTCAATTATAAAGTTATAATTAATGATTAATTAAATTGATTTCCTATTTAGTTCATAATTTCAATATTTATAATTAATGTTTATTGATTAGTTTAAAATTTTATTAAAGTTAATAAATATTTTGATTAGTAATCAAATTAATATTTAATTAATTATCATATCATTCAAATATACTTATCAAGAGTTATGGTCATAGATAATAATAATTACTATTATCTAATCCTTTTAAATTCTATTAATTCTTAAATAATACTTCAATTAATATTTTATTTAATATTTATTTAATATTTATTTAATATTAATATTTATTTAAACTGATTTTTAAAATGATATCTATCAACTAAACAAGTTAATAAGTTCATAATTTAATAATTAATATTGAATATTGAATATTTATTCTTATTTATAAATAATTATATAAGATTATCAATTTTTTACTAATTTATCTATTTATTGAGTTGAGAACTAAAATTTGCAATTAAGGTGCACTAAAAAATTTAACCTATATGTTTTGTCTTCCATTTTAATCTTGGAAATTATATAACAAAGGCGTTTTATGTTATGTTTTCATAATACAAAACATGTGCCATTGGGAATGAGCTCAAAGAAGCTTAACTTTAAAAACAAAACATAAAATAAAATAACAATATTTACATACCTATCATTTATCCCACCTACTTTCCTACCTACCTACCTACCTATATAGGCCTATGTACTTACCTACCTACTTATTCAAATAAATATTTATTTGAATATATTTCCAAATATATAATTAATATTTTACATGGTAGATTTTGATTATGCCGCATGTCACAATTTAAGACCTAAATGAATGCTCATAACAAATGGCCAAAATTATTGTTTAAATAATAAAAGAATTTTCACCCAAATTTTTTCATAGTGCCACATGGTGGATTTTGGTATTGCCAAGTGACACCATCACAAATGATTGGAATTTAATGACATGGATTTTTCAACATTTATAATCATTGTTTTAAAATTATTTTAATTTAAAACATGTGGCAAACAATGTGTGGATATTTGATAGTTGTAAAAATAGTTGCAAAAAAACAAAACTTACTTGCAAATGTTATACAAATGGTTAGATGATGAACATGTATACCTTGACCATATACATCATGTTAAGTCATGATTTGTGATTAAATGTTGCATGTGACTTCACTTATGCAACTAAAGCAATTTTGGTTGTAAAACTTGGTTGCAACTATTTTATAGTCACAAATTGAAATTGCAAATTAACATTTTTCTTCTAGTGAAAAGCTTGCAACTCTCTTAACACCAAAGGTAAGAAAATTTTGTAGAACATAAAAACCCGTTCAATTTCCATATTGTCTCCTTGCAAGTGGGTTATGACTAAATATAAAACCTTCATCATGAAAATGTGGGAAGATCATATTAACAATGGAGGTGTTACAAGATCCAATCACTAATAGAAAACATGTTTTTTTGACTTATTTTTGTCGACTAATATAGTTGAAAAAATGTCATTTTCAATTCAAATAGTTGGAATTTGAACATCTTTCAATTATATTAGTTGACAACAACAAGTTGAAAAACACATGTTTTACTACTAATGAATGTGCAAAAGTTGGATTTTGAGTTGATTATCGACCTCCATTACATCTTGCCACTTTTGGAGTCGGCTCACATGTTAATCAAATATGCCCAAGGGTGGGATGTCTATATTTATGATTTTGTTAAAACTATTAAGATGTGTAGGTCCAAGATGTATGAGCTTTACAATGACCCTAAATGCAAGTTTAAGGGTGAAGTTTTCAATGGAGTTCACAACTTCTTGGAAGGCAAGCATGAAGGACTACCTCTAATTTTCACTAAATCCCCTTCATGTGATGATGATTGGTGCACAACAAAATTCAATGGTCACATAGATTGGGTTCATTTTTGGTAGTATACCACTAGGCTTGCCTTGCCAATGAACCCTACTTTATTTTCCCAAATGTGTGGATTGGTTTAGCTCTAATGTTCAAAGGTAGCTTCTATTTTTGTAATTGGGTTGGATCATCATTTTCCTAATCAAGAACTTATGAATGTTTCAGGGGTGGTCTCTCTACATTATTGCCTTGTTGCAAAACCTGAAACATCATTCCCTCTTCAGTTGGAGGTCATCATTTTTTTCTACTATATGCCAAAGAAGGTTGGAAAATTGTTGGTGCCTACTCCACTAAATAAGTTTAAGCTTGAATCACAAGTTTCTTTCTTTAAAATGACCATGCTCCATAATTTAAACGAAATCTTAAAGAAAGATGGCAAGGAGTGCAACCATTTGAAAAGCATGTGGTTTTTTATATCAACATCTAAGCTACTCACTCAACCACCTCTAAGTATGTGAAGCTTGCCAAACTTGCCATGTGCCAAGTTTTGGGATTTGTTGAAGATGAATGTTGCTTCAACATTTTGTTTTTAATGAAAAGCAAACTTTGTAATTGTTTGACTAACCACCTAAACTTGTACATGTGAAGATGTTCTCATAAGATTTTTATAAAATTGAATCTTTCCCTTATACTTAGGCCATAGCTACGTAGAAAAAGAAAAAAACTTGTTACAATGTTCATTCTTGAAGCTTAAAACATTTTTAACAACTTGAAAAGCTTTTGGCATTATATGGGTTTTGGAGTTTAGTTATTAGTTTTTATTCTAGGTTTTGGATTTGGAACTTATGTCGTGTGCAATGTGCACATGGTAATATGCATTTGTTGGTTAACAATGGGCCATTAGGCAAACATTATGAAAACAAAAGGTGTTTTGCAATTGGCCTTGTAATTCAATTACAACTGTGTCAAAACAACTCATTTTCAACTACTATGCAACTCCAATATAATTACACTTATGATGTCATGTTGACATCACTAATTGTCATCCATTTATTAAAATCTAACACATGGCATTATGAAGTGTTTTGGACATAAATTTATTTATTTTTCAAAATATTGATCTCCATCATTGATTATGATTATTAATGACATGGTCCGAAATTGTGTCACATTACACAATAAAAAAATTGCCACATGGCATATTAATTGTATTTTAAGTTAAATAAAAAATACAAACATTTATTTTAGTAGTTAAGTAGGTCATGCATAACCATAAGGAAATAGGTTGATAACTCTTAAGACCTACATATCAATGTGTTTACATAGGACCTATCTACTTACCTACCTACATAGATAGGTAGAAAAATAGAACCTACTTACTGACCTAGGTAGGTAAGTAGGTAGGAAAACACAAGATTAAATGAACTAAAAAATAGCTATGAAACTTTTTTTAAAATTTTATGTTTTGCTTTTAGGTTATGTTTTCTTGAACTCATCCGAAAATGGCACAAGCCTCTTTATATAGTTTGTAACATGGTATTCAAAAACAAAGCAAATGGATTAAATATTTTAGTTGTTCATTAATTGCAAATTGAATTGTAACTATAACACTTAAGTGCTTAAAAGCAAGCCAAATCCAAAGGGAAGGCTCCATTGTTTTAATGTCCAAACAAAACTGAACCCTTTTTATTAACACGTTTAGCACATTAAAAATTGTCAAAAATGGTTCATAGATTTGAGAAAGTTATGGAACCCCAAAGTAAAGGGGGTTAAGAACTCAAAAAAAAAACCACCAAATGTTACAAAAGTTAATTCCCAAACACCCAAAAATTCCTTGTATATCATTCTGTTGTTATTATACTTCAAAGATGATTTGTAGAACTTTAGATGGCATTCCTATAACACCTTAAATTGTTTAAAATAAATAAGAAATCAAAAAGTTATGAGGTTTGAAAGTAAGAAGGGTCCAAAGATGGGAAAAAAAAACATGTTTTGTAAATTAAAAAACTTATTTATCTTCTTGTTATTTTTTCATTACTCCTTTTCCTTAACCCTTCAAAGATGATTTCTAAAACTTGAGTTAATGCTCCAATAACATTTTAAATCACTCAAAACAAAGCACATATGATGAAGGTATAAATAACTAATGAATATGTATCCTTATTACATTATAAATAGTTGTATTATAATCATAACATAGTTGAACAATATATAATAATTTAATAGTGGCACACTATTGGCTAGAATATTTGTATCAATAGGAATTATAATAAAAAATTAATTACAAATGTATCCTATAATGGGTGATGGAAATGTGAACAAGTTGTAACCAAAAAGAGAGGGACCCAGAAAAACAGACGACGCATACACCACCTGCCCTAGACCCCCGGTGCCTACGTTCTACAGATCTGTCTTATACCTATTAAGCATTGAACCTCTCATGCTCGATCTACCTGCATTCTCTTCTCTGACACACTATGCTTCAACAGACTACCGGACACAACAGCACAACATTCTCTAAACCACTTGCACACAAATGAAGGTTAAAAATGAGAGTTCTGGCATCATATTTACTGAGTATTTACATCCCGACAGTACAAACAACTTCTGCCATCGTCAATCCTCATCAAAACAGCTATGATAATTCCCTCAGTGTCCTACCTTCTGCCTCTCCAATTCCTCGCTTATATCCGTCTACAGAAGGGGTTACTGCATCGACCAAACGCAGCGGAAGATACTCTGGTCTAGCACAGCTCTTCTACAGACCTTCATCTCTCTTCCTTCTCCTCTCTACTATCTTCTTCACTAGTCTGCTCTTCTCTTCATCCACCTCCTACTTGCCGAATTCCTTCTCCCAAAAAAAAACAGCGTTCTGATCTTCCTCACCACTTTCCCCCGGTTTCTTCCAGAAGGTTCACTCGAATCCCAACGCCTCTCCATGCAACTCCTCCACACCGCCATCTCATAATTGCAGCACCGACTTACACCATAACTCAGAGCCGCCATCCAGCCTCCATCTGATCATACCCATCATGCAAATCTTCCAGCAAACAACTTTGAACAAACCAATTAGTACTTCCCATGCAGATGTAATGCAGTGACGGCCGTCACAGACACAAAACGGCTCAAAGATGTGCTAATTAATCTCCCTGATCAGTGGGCGCTCAAAAGTT
>Ga0209208_10011571_pt1 | contig 11281 bp, 10 predicted proteins | sample S1TSphfallax_3_FD_187694 | JGI IMG/M metagenome (GOLD analysis project Ga0209208, IMG submission 187694) | Host-associated microbial communities from peat moss isolated from Minnesota, USA - S1T2_Fd - Sphagnum fallax MG (SPAdes) (version 2) | ecosystem: Host-associated > Plants > Peat moss >...
ATTTCGGGTCGATTCCCGACTTTTAGTGGTCGGGAGTCAAAACTGGCAGACTCCCGGGAGTTCGACTCCCGGCCCTTCTTTTGGTCATAACTTGTGTTTTAAATGTCCAAATGAGCAATGCGAGCCCATTTTAGACATCTACGCTTCAAGAGCTTTACATTGATATAAAGAGCGCAACCAGCCATTGAGATTTGACCCCTCAAATCGCTCTCTGAAGTTTCGGAAGTCCACTGGGTCTCCCTCTCCCAACTTGGGAATTGCCTTGGGAGTGTGAAGACTCACTCCCTCACACTCCTACACTCCCGGGAGTCTCTGATGTGACTCCTAAGCTTCCTCTTGGCCCGCACCCTTGCAACCCCTTTGCCTTGGTCGCGAGCCCAAAGCTAGGGTTGCGACAGCAAAACTTTTGTGATACCAAACAAAGGTATTACAACTTAATTCCATCCTTTTGGCCATGAGCAATACCTTTTAGATAGTTTACACAAAAAATGTTTTAGCCCATGGCGTTTTACAAAATACCCCAATTAGGATATTGATTTCCCTTCAGGTTTTTGGTAGGGTTATGTAATACCCTGTTAAGTGTCAAAATATACATGATTAACCACTCAACATTTTCAAGATACCTTGAGAAGGGTACTACAACTTCACTCCATCCTTTTGCTCATGAGCAATACCCTTCTAATAACATAGGCCAAAATGAATCAACACATGGTGTTTTACAAAGTACCCCAATACAAGTAATACAATACCCTTCATAATGTCCAACCATAGTTGGTTGGCCCCAAAGTATTTATTAGATACTCGAAAAAAGTTATTGCACGTTGAATTAAATTTATACAATCAAGAAACTTTCATTGTTTTGTGCATTACTTGGAGTTTTAAATTTCATTATTAATCACATATAATTGTGATTAATAATTATTCATTGACACATATTGATTACCAAATCATTTGGATAACACATGCATTGGAGTTTATTTTCCAATGCAAATTTTGCATAATTCAATTTGATCTGGTGAAGGGTGTAAAAGGTTAAGTATAAATGAAAATTGAATTACACGTATATTAAGTCCAAATATGGGTACTAGTGACAAATCTTTCTTTATTCCTTAGTCATTTTTTTACATGTATCTAAGTGTTCCATCATTGTTTCATGCCAATCCTTCATCCACTGGATGGAGTTCCAAAATCCTTCATCTAGTTGATGGAGTTCCCAAACCCATCATCCACTCGATGAAATACCATTCCTAGGTGCATGGATTTGTTGACTCGAGCCAAATGAAGGTGGTCAATGTTTGATCCAACTCCTTGAAGAAATGATGTTGCATGGTCACACAATTCGACACTTGCACCCATAGTACATTTTGTGATGATCTCAACCATTGTTTCATGTAAGCGGGTTAGGGTTTGATTCATGGGTGCAAATGAACCTTCCGACACATCAACATTGTCAAAAAAACTATCTTCATCCATGGCCGTAAGCCCCCCAATGTCAACAATGTCGACCTCACTGACTAGATCTTAGTTGCAATCCTTATTGTCAGACGCACCATCATCCAATTGTAAGTATGCCAAGTCAAAAAACATGCATTTCAAACCACGATGGTGAGTTCCATAATACATGCTACAATACTCAATGATATTCTTTGTTGTAAGGTTAGTAAATGTCAATAGAACAACAATTTGATGCTTGCAAAGTTGCCTCATAATGCCCATTCAAAAATGCAACTGGCATACATGATGAAAGGGGCATGGATCTCGTAAGTAACATTAGGACGATGTTGGCTTTGCACTCACCAAACATCATCACAATCATCCCCCTCAAAGGTAGATGAAATTACATTAGTGTGTGAAATTTGACTAGCTTTGTCAACATTTGCCACCACAAGTCATGCCATGACTTTGTTTTTTACGAACCCTTGCATCTTCATATTGGCTTGGTGCATATAATGTTGTTCCATAGTTGTGGTTAGCCTCGACACTAATCAGTTGATGTGGCACCCCATCAAACCCTTGGTCTCAAAAAAGAACCAACATTTCAAAGCCCCATGATAAGACTATCTATGCTAGATTGTGTGTTTTGATTTGAGTGTGGGACTCAACGAAGCCCAACCATTCAAAGCTTTACATGAACATGCACAACATACTTTCAACCCATGATGTAATTCAAATATGTGTGAAAAGTGAACATGCATCCATAGCAAAAAGGTTTTTAATTATGCCATACTTGGAAGGGGGACCTTCTACTTATCGAGTTGGTAATAATAAGCCCAAAAGTATTTTGTCCAAACGACACTTGGTTGTAAGGTATCAAAACTCTTGACCACCATCTCCCTCCCACATGCCTTGAAATCATCAATGGTCTCATTTGGGTTGATGGAAATGAACATCACCATGTGGAGGTGATCAAGTATTACATGCATGACCTTTAAATCCTTGATTTTTTCCAGGGAGTGTAAGTGCCATGCTTTCAACACATGTCATGCACAAAGAAAAAATGGGACATGATTTCAACCCCACACAATCTTGCCATGGCACACCCAACATCAGTGTGCTTACCATGGCCCTTACCATGAACAATAAATATGTTATGGAATCCCCATGTAAGTACCAAAACATAAGACAATGCAACAAAAAATAAAAAATCAAACGTACAACCTACCACAATGCTTGAAATTCTTGTGGGGCATCATCCATAATGAAACATGATGGTCTCCAATTTGGCATATTCAAGAGAAGCTTTGCATGTAAGGCACTCAACTACTCCACCAAGTCTTCACATGTTTATTAACTCATGATAACCCAAGCAACTGGCACCTCTGTGCGATGAAAATCAAATGTCATCAATGTGAATAAATGGTACTTCACATTGTTGGTGCCAAATGTGGCATCCATAGATTTAAGCCCGTTGTGATTGAATTGGAGCATGGCTTGAAATTGCATGATTGTTTAGATCCCTATGGTGAAAGGTACAAGAATCCCATTCACCTCACCTACATCTTGGAAATAGAAAACATCATCAGGATGAGCACAAACCCATGATTGAATGGAAAGTGTCGGGTTTGTGTGCAAGTGCGAAGTGCCCCTCTTATGCTTCCAATCCAAGTAGGTGACATCTTGGAGTTGTATGAAATCATCCAGGGTCATTCGTTCACCTGCATTCACCTGTGCCAACCAAATGTTTTTGTGCTTGTCATAAATTTGCTTCACGGTGTACCCTAACCCTAATTGGGTCCATATAAACTCCTTCAACTTGTGAGATACACATGGAGCATATGCCAACATCCGTGATGTGGACCTTGGGTCACATGCACCATGAGCAGGATCTCCATTGGCTTGAGTATGAGTCTAATTGTAAAAAGTGATTTCCACCACATCTAGCCGTGTGTAAAGCCTTTTGATGGAAAAGTGGGCTAAACAATCATGCTTGATTGACCTCATGTGGTTGAGGTCTTTGCGGTGGTCTTCCAGCCCATAACCACATTCATACCTACAAAAAAAAAATTCCACTTAATCAAATCAAAAGCCACAAGAATGATTAATCTTAGAACTTGCAAAAATGACCAATGGAAAGGGTTTATAGGTTTTGAAACCATACCAAGTATGTCTAAGGTGATTTTTTATCATCATTTCTTTTACATCTTGTTGGAGGGAAAAAATCTTGGAAATGTTCCACTCAATTGCAGTTTGCATATCCCCTTGTTTTTCTTGCAAAAACTTAGAGACACAAGCATGGGGAATGTATGCGGTTTCAATTGCCACCTTGTTTTGGCCTCCATGCCTAAACCCATCTTTCCACACCAAGTCCACACTTGAGAAAGGTGACTTTGCCAAGTTTTGGATCTCGATGGATTGGGACAATGGAGTTCACCCCATGCTTTGAATTGCAGAAGGAATAACCTTGTAGTAGGAGTCCCCAACTTGTGAAAACCAATGGAATACCCCCACAAGTTTACAAATCATAATAACCTTAATCAACAAACCCCTAAACTTTATAAGTGAACCTTACCACAACCCATAAACAAACAATAGTTTACAAATGGAAAAAAAATCATGCAACTATCTTATGGCTATCTAGACTTACACAACAAAAAATCCTTATCCTCATGGAGACAATCAATTGAATATATGTAGGGCTTTCAATCTAGATGTGTAATACCAACATGCAATTGATACTTTGATGACCATCCATATGCAAGGGGGAACAAAATACCCTAAGTAAAAGCAAAAACAAAAAAAAATCACTAATTAAACCCTAATTTGAAAAAACTAATGAAAAAAATTGAAAAAAAACCACAATGTGTTTCTTACCTCTTACTTTGGTATTTGCTTGTGGGCCTTTCTCCACTTTCTTTGGGAGAAAAAGAGGAAAAAAATTGTATTGTGGCATATATGGGCAAATGCCAAACCCCCCCCCCCCCCCCCCCCCCCCAAAATCCATATTAGGTCTAATTTGAATTAGGCCTAAAAGGTGCAAAAAGTCAAAAATACTTGTCTCCATAACCAAAATTCTTAAAACCCTAATGTTAATATAAATGATTGTTAAATATAATCCACATTGTTTAAGTACATCATTAAAACAAACATTAAATGTGTTGGCTTTGCAATACCCCCCATTGTAGAAAACACTCTCAGTGCAAAACTTGTAGTACCCTAATTGGGGGGTTTCACATACTCTAGATTTTCAAAAGATTTTGCGATACCTTAGAACACTTAAAAACTACATGTTTACAACCAATGCCTATTTGCAATACCCTTACATATGGGGATGACAATTACTTTAATCTTGCCCTTATTAAATTTGTTCAACAAACAAGACCAAGTTCCATGCAATACCTTCATTTTATTCATTCCTAATCATTTTCGATTGTTGGGGGTCTATTGGAATGCCAACCAAGTAGGTAGGTGTAGCCATGTAGGTGGGGTTTAGTAAGTACCTACCTAAAGTAGATAGAAAATAGTTGGTAGGTAGAAAATAGATGGGGTGTGGGAAGGTGGGTGGGGATGAGAGTAGCACATTTTAAATTTATAGGTGAATAGGTAGATAGGGAAGAGTACTTTTCATTTAAATGTGAAGGTGAGTAGGTTGGGGGGGACAATGGGCGGGGTAGTAGGTGGGTGGGTGGGTGGGAAATTTTTCAAAAGCAATAAAATAAAATAAAATAAAATAAAATAAACCAAGTGGGGGGCGGGGGTTTAGTCCATAACATATCTTTTGGAATTTGGAAGGGTATTGCATAACCCTAGAAAAAACTAGAAAGCAAGCATTATTCACATCATTTTGCGATAATATTGTAAACCATGAAACAAAAGAATGTCTTTTAAAATACTTATTCCATGTTCACTATATGATGCTAGACATATTGATTCAAGAAAATGAGGGTATTGCAAAGTTCTTCACATTGATGTTAGAAGGTTTATTTGAACAAAGTTATCGAGTTTAAATGCAATACATGCATCATCTTGGGATATTTGCATTTACCTTGAAATTTGGAGGAGTATTGCATAGCCATAGCAAAACTTAAAGTCCCAAGCAAGACTCTTCTTGGTTTGTCATTCAAGCAAGACATTTTTTACAAAATATTTTTTTTTACAATTCCATTCTTGTTTACAACCAAGATGCAGAGATGAATCTTTTGAGGAAGAAAACTAGACAACAACAATGTTCAAAGAGCACCCTGAAACTTTTCATACTTGTGGTGGCACATTGACCCTTTGGAACTCTTTTAACTAGAGACTCTTTTGCATGTCCAAATTTGCAAAAACATTTTGTAAAAATGGAAAGTAAGTTGAGTGAAATCGGAATGGGTTGCCTTGAATGTAGATGCTGAGTGAGACCCTAAGCCTATCAAGTTTCATGTAATGGTTCCAAAGAGAAGCCAATAATGACATAGACATCAATGGTGCATTTTTTTTGTCCTTTGACTTGTGTTTTATCTTTTTGTCTCCAAAACTTGCCTTCATATTTGACATGGATTGGCAAATATGCTCATGTGTATATAACATGTCATGAAGTTGTTGGATTTCATTGACATGATTCAAGGTGAAAAAAAGGTGGAAGGTGTTTATGGATTTGCATATTGGACATCATGATACAACCTTTTTCAAAGACCCATTGGAGTTTGAGGCGAGTGATGTCTAAGCCTAAAGAAAACATTGTGGGTCACAAGAAAGAAATAACCTCTTTCTAGATGGTTGGCTTGTGCAACATTCCCATTTTTTATCAATATATGTTCATATTGCCCAACTTTTTTCTATGTCTACAAAAAATGTGTCAACATATGTGAAGTAGATGTGTCAGGTTTAGGTTTTAGGGTCAATTCTAGATTAAGTGGTTACATCTTTTGATTTTACATTGATTTCAATTTTCTTTGTTGTTGTAATGATTCTATAGGAGCCTGTAAAGTCGTTATCTTTTGTAGCATTTGCTATTGGGCCTCGGTTATGCTTGGCCATGAACTTGGCCAAGTTAGAGATTTATCTCTTTGTCCATTTTTTGGTGAACAAATACATGTAGCACTTCACCTTTTTAATTATAATTGCATAGACTACAAAGTATTTGCATCATGTGCCAAGTTTGAAGAATTCCATGCAAATTCCACTTTTGGAGATTTTTCATCTAGAGATAATATTTTGGGTGCTTCTATGTGCTTCAATGTTGATAATCAATCCCTAATACTCATGGCAACAAGCTTAAAGATAGAATTAAGAAGGTGCAATCTAACATCATTTTTTTTCATCAAGGGAACTAGAACAAAAGTTGTTTTTCAAGATTAATATTGGTTTGTGACCGATTTGTTGTAGGTGGGAAAGTGTAAACAAAGACTTCTCACTAGGTCCATATGTCTTCCTAAAGTTAAGAAATGGCTACTAGATCCATGTGACACCCATTATTTAGTGAAAAAAAACCTTGTTCATTATTACCACCTCTTCAATATACATCCTAACACTATAATTCTTATTGTATTTATAACATTGATGACATTGGAAGCATAAGACATTTTCAATTTAACTTCATAACCTGCTAAGTTGGGTTTGAATGGCACTTGTATTATAATTCATAGATTTGGTTGCAACCATCAAGTTTTGAGATACTTTTTCAGTTGATGTGTTCATGCAACCATGGGGTCTAGCTCTTGGGTGATTTCTCATCATCTTTGTCTTCGTCTTCATCATAACTAATCAACACCATGGAATCATTTTCTTGATAAGAATGCTCTTCATTTTTACTTGCTAACTTGACCACCTTATCATCATTATCATCCTCATCATCCTCGTCATCCTCATTTTTCTCCTTGTAGTTTTCATCATCTACAATATCTTCCTCCTTAATGTCATTCTCATAATCATCTTTATCAACCTTGTCATCAACACTCAACATTGCCTCTGCCATCCCAAGAACTTTCACAATGATATTAGATGGTGAGGTGATTGTGAAGAGGAACTTGTTGTTAACCTTGAGCTCATTATCAATTGCAAATGCAATCCATCTAGTTGTAAAATAACCCTTGTAATTCTAAAAATGGGCACACCACCCATACTTTATCGGCCATTCTTTGCCATTTAGACGTGTCATACTTACAACTTTCTAAAGAAAACTTCCATGTTGTTGTATGAAACAACATGGAATCTTTTGCAAATCAAACAATATGCTTGTTAGCATTAAGGTGAGTAACAATCATCTTCTTGACTATTATGAAGCTCCTCATGTAAGTTCAAACATGCTTGACATTTGTAAACCCACTGGAAATAGGGGATCTTTTACATCTTTCTAACATCCCCCATCCTCACGGTGAATTAATTCATTTGAAAGCTGACCCAAAGGACAAGACTTAATGCTCAAGATTTGCAAAGAAAGTAGTGTATAACAACTTTGAGAAAGAAAAGAACTCACAACTCCATCCATGTTGGGGTTGGGGATCCATGCAAGGGTCAAAGGGTCAAAGACTTTATTCTTTGCCCCACTTTCCTCCTCCATCAAATGTTTAATTAAAAATTCTAACAAGTTAAAATAATTATGCAAACATTATATCTATAGAAATGCAAAAATATATAGTTTCACACATTATTAAACTAAATATATCATCATTTAATACATTGTAAACTAAAATTTACATAGAGTTAATTTACAAGGACTAAACTTACATAATATTAGTAACTTATATTTCAAACTTCAATTAAAATATTTCAATTTACATAGAAATAATATTCAATTACATGCATTAATAAAATATAAAACGTTAATAAATTATCTTTTGGAATTTTTAATTATCATTAAAAATAAATTTTACAAAAACATTGCACTAGACATAACCATGTATATATGTAATTAAAATTGAATTTATATATTTGAATCAATTCTTATCCTATTTTAAATAAATATGAAGAAATTTTTATATACTGAAATGAATCAGCAATATAATTCCATAATATCATTAATTATATATAATGTATTATTCAATATGTTATAAATAACAATATATTTAGACCAATATTTAGCCAATATTATACATCATAAAAAATAAAATCTACATGAGGACTTGTGTTATATCTTTATAAAATATAAAATATTACCTACCTACTATATAATTATTTTTAGGCTAGAAATTATTCATTATATGTCCAAATTTTTTAAAATAAATTTTCAATCATACATAGGAATGATATATGGGAGAGACCATTTTAAAAAGTAGAAAATCATGTGCTTTAATTAAAATTTTAAGATATGCATTAAAATATTATTAAATTAAAAACTTTATATTTTTATTTTTTGAAATGAGTTTATAACTTTAAGAAGGAAAAACATAAATATGTACATCATTGAATTCTAACATTAATTAGTAAAATTTACATTAAAGTTTAAACCCTTGTACTATCAATGTGACCAATTTTTCATTACATTCATTTATATATATGTTAAATTATATTGTAAGGTGAATAAATAATTTTGAAAACATGAATTTCATGATATATTGGTGGGGAATCAAGTATTAAAAAAATATTCTTATGTTTCATGGTGAATACAAATATCCATGATGATGCAGGTATTGCATTTAAATTCCATAACTTTTTTCAAGTGACCTTTTCCCATCAATGTGAAGAACTTTGCAATACTTTCATTACTTGAATCAATATGTAGGGCATGTTATATTGAGCATGGAATAAATATTTGAAAAAATATCCTTTTGTTTCATGGTTTAATATATTATCGCAATATGATGCAAGTACTGCTTTCCTTCTAAGTTTTGGTATGGCTATGCAATACCCTTACAAGTTTCAAAAGATATATTATAGAGCCCATTGATTTTTGCAATACCCTAAAAGGGGTAATGCATGTGCATTAAATATTCCTATGCATAAGCAATACCCCTTTGGTAGTCTAGACCAAAATAATTTAACCCATGCTAGTAGGGCTATGCAAAACCCCTCCAAGTTTGGAAAAATATGTTATGAACCCAATGTATTTTTGGGATAACATATTAAAGGTAATGCACGTGTATTGTGTAGTTTTGAGCATGAACAATACCCCTCCAATAGTGTAGACCCATGGTGTTTAATTATTGAATACTTTAATGATGATATTGGTTTCCTTGTATGACCATGCAATACCTTTGCAAGTTTCAAAAGATATGTTTTGGAACCCAATGTATTTATGGGATACCTTGTAAAGGGGTAATGCATGTGCATTTAGTATTCCTTGCTATAAGCAATACTTTTTTGATAGTTTAGACTAAAATAATTTAACCCACGGTGTTTGTCGAATACCCTAAACAAGGTATTGATTTGCTTTTAAGGCTATGCAATACCCTTCCACGTTTCAAGTTATGGAGCCCAATGTATTTTTGGGACAACCTGTGAAGGGTATTGTAAATGTATTGTGTAGTTTTGAGGATGAACATTACCCCTCCAATAATATAGACCCATGGTGTATATCATTTTTGTTTCCTTGTAGGTTTTGGTAGGGCTACACAATACCCTTCCATGTGTCAAAAGATATGTTATGGAACCCAATGTATTTTTGGCATACATGTAGAGTGGTAATGCATGTTCATTGAGTCTTTTTGGGCATGAATAATACCCTTTTAATAGCCTAGACCAAAATAATTCAGCCCATGGTGTTTACAATGTAGCCCAATGAGGGTATTGCATTCTTTTTAGGTTTTTGGTAGGGCTATGCAAAACTCCTCCAAGTTTCCAAAGATATGTTATGGAGCCCAATGTATTTTGGGATACATTGCGAAGGTTACTACAAGTGTAATTAGTAGTTTTGGGCATGAATAATACCCCTTTGAAAGCAATGTAGACCCATGGTGTTTAATTACAAAATACCCTAATGAGGGTATTGGTTTCCTTGTAAGTTTTGGTAGGCCTATGCAATACCTTGTCACGTGTCAAAAAATATGTTATGGAGCTTAATGTATTTCTAGGATACTTTGAAAGGGGTATTGCAGTTGTATTAAATAGTTTTGGGCATGAATAATACCCTTCTGATAGCTTAGACCAAGATAATTCAGCCCATAGTGTTTACATTGTAGTGCAATGATGGTATTGAAATCCTTTTAGGTTTTGGTACGGCTATGCATTACCCCTTCATGTGGCAAAATATATGTTATGGAGCCTAATGTATTTTTGGGATACCTTGAGAAGGTATTGTCGTGTGGCCCAATGAAGGTATTACAATTGAGCTCAATGAAGGTGTTGCATTTCTTCTAGGTTTTGGAAGGGCTATGCAATACCCTTCAAATTGTCGAAAGATATGATATGGAGCCCAAACTATTTCAGGGGTACTTAGAATAGGGTATTGCATGTTCATTAAGTATTTTGTTTTATGAACTTGAGTATAACATGCATTAAATGTGTTTAAATTGAACCAGAACTTCGTATCATTTTGATTATCCATTTGGTTTGTGATACCCTTATATAGGGGGTGTTAAATACTTTATTCATCCCCTTATTTATTTGTTAGAATAAACAAGAGCAAGCTCCATGCTATACCTTCATTTTATTCTTTCCTCATCGTTGTCGATTGTTGGGGGTCTATTGCAATGGCAACCATGTAGGTAGGTGTAGCCATGTAGGTGGGGTTTGGTAGTTACCTACTTAAAGTGTTGGTAGGTAGGTTGATGGTAGGGCAGGTAGGAGGGTGGGGATGAGAGAAGCACATTTTAAATTTATAGGTGAGTAGGTAGATGGGGAAGAGTCTACTTTTAATTTAAATATATAGGTGAGTAGGTCGGTGGGGGACAGTGGGGGGTAGTAGGTGGGTGGGTGGGTGGGAAAA
>Ga0209208_10011572_pt1 | contig 11279 bp, 9 predicted proteins | sample S1TSphfallax_3_FD_187694 | JGI IMG/M metagenome (GOLD analysis project Ga0209208, IMG submission 187694) | Host-associated microbial communities from peat moss isolated from Minnesota, USA - S1T2_Fd - Sphagnum fallax MG (SPAdes) (version 2) | ecosystem: Host-associated > Plants > Peat moss >...
GAGTTGGAAGCCGGGAGCGTGCTACCAAGTCTCAATTCCGCAACTTGACTTTGTGAGACCCTCAAGTGGGTTTCACCCCCGTGACTTGGGAGCGCGTCACCATGTAAGTTCCAAACCTTTGGAAATGATCCACTTAGATGTGTGGACCACGAATACAGAATCCATTGGAGGATGTAAGTAGTAAGTGAATTTCATTGATGATCACACAAGGGAGGTGTGGGTCTATTTCATGAAACACAAAGGTGAAGTGTTTCAACATTTTTTGAATTTCAAAACAATGGTGGAGAAGGAGAAGGGTGTAAGCATCAAGTGCCCAAGGTCCAATGGAGGGGGAGAATATTTCTCAAATGAATTCAGTGAATATTTGAAAAAGCATGGAATTCAAAAGAAGTATTCATGTAGTTACTCCCCACAACAGAATGGAGTTATTGAAAGGAAAAAAAAACACATTGTAGAAATAGCACGTGCCATGTTGAATGAGAAGAATTTGCCAAATTACTTTTGAGCTAAAGCGGTAGTAACTGCAGTCTATATCATGAATCAAACACCCACAACAATAATTCATAGCATAACACATGAAAAAAAATTCACAAGCAAGAAACTAGATGTCTCACATCTTATAATGTTTAGTTACATTGCATATGTGCATGTTCCTAATGATAAGAGATCAAAACTAGATCCAAAAGCTGAGAAGTGTATCTTCATTAAATATTCCTTAAAACAAAAAGGATATAGATGCTTCAACCCTTCCACTCAAAAGTTGCAAATGAGTAGAGATGTTGTGGTTGATGAGATGGTTAGCTGGTACCCACCACTAAAGATAGCAGAAGATGGAGAGGCAAGAAATGGTGATGTTCCATAAAATGTGGAACAAGACTCACAATTAATTAATGGACCACAAGAGTCCTCAATTAGTGGGTTTAATAACACTCCATGGAAAGGAAGATTAAGATCTTCAAACATTGTAGATGGTAGTTCTCAAACATCATCTAGAAATCCTCGTGTAGATGATGAATCAAGTGATTCAGAGAAGAGTGTGGGTGAAGAATCAAGAATCCATTTAGTTACTACTCCCAGAGCTTGGATGGCCAAGAAAACTTTGAATACACCTAACAACAATAATGGAGTACGAAAATCCACATGAGTCAAATACCTTGTACAAAGACTCACATATGATGGCTTTGTAGCTCATCAATACGCATACATGGTGAGAATTATTCAAGAGGTTGAACCCACTTGTTTTGAACAGGCAGTTATAAACCCTAAATGGGATAATGCCATGGATGAAAAGATGGCAACGTTGGATGCTAATGCTACTTGGAAATTAGTAGTTTTATTAAAGGACAAGAAAGCAATTGGGTGCAAATGGGTGTGCAAAGTCAAACACAATGCAGATGGATCTATGAGCAAATACAAAGCAAGATTGGTTGCCAAAGGTTATGCCCAAATTCATGGCATAGACTATGAGAAGACCTATAGTCCAGTTGCTAAAATGACAATTATAAGAGTAATCATTGCTATGGCAACAACAAAAGGATGGTCATTACATCAAATGGATGTAAATAATGTTTTTCTTCATGGAGATTGACAAGAAGAAGTGTACATGGAATAACCACAAGATTATGTAGACCAAACACATCCTAATTTGGTTTGTAGGTTGAAGAAAGTTTTGTGCGGCTTAATGCAAGCACCTGGAGCTTGGTTAGACAAGATAGGTCAGTATTTTGTCACAAGTGGATTTCAAACATCCAATGTAGATTTTTCACTATATGTGAAAAGGACAAATCACGGGATTGTTGTCATAGTCATCTATGTTGATGATTTGATTATCACAAGAAATAATGATGCAAACATCTTTAATTTGAATAAGCTTTTGAAGCAAAAGTTTGAGATGAAGGATTTGGGAGAGTTGCATTACTTCCTTGGCATTGAGGTAATCCAATCCCACAAAGAGATATGGTTACTACAAAGGCAATATGCCTTGAACAAATTGTTTGAATATGGGATGACGAGTTGCAAACCCATTTTAATTGTATTGGAACAAAATGTGAAGTTAAATGCAGATGAAGGAGACGTTGTGGAGGATACCATTATGTATAGACACATATTGGGGAGTTTGATTTACATGACCATCAAAAGGCCAGATTTGAGTTATGTAATTACAGTGGTGAATCAATTCATGCAAACACCACGAAAGGCACATTTGGATGCAGTGAGGTGCATATTGAGGTACATAAAACATATTTTGTAGTGTGGAATTTTTTATGAAGCCAAGAGCTAGTTACAAGTACAGATGTTGATTGGGCTGGCAATGTTTTGGATAAAAGATCAACCAATGGTTTCATGTTTTCTTTTGGAAGTGGTGCTATTAGTTGGAGCAATAAAAAAAACCAACAGTTGCAATATCAAGCATGGAGGTAGAATATAGAGGCGCAACAATTCTTGCATGTGAAATAAATTAGTCACTAAAATTACTTTCAGATTTGGGACAGTTAATGGATGTTCTTGTTGTCATTTATTGTGGTAACATTAGTAGCATACTACTTGCTAACAACCCGATCTATCATGCTAGGACAAAGCACATCGAGGTGCACTACCACTTTATTAGAAAAAAAATTATAGCAAAAGAAATTGACCTTATTCATGTCAGTATTAAAGATTAAGTTGCTAACATTTTCACAAAGGCTTTAGGTACAAACAAGCTAAAGAATTTTCGAAAAATGCATGGTGTACTAGAAGTGGATTTGAATTTGAGGGGGAATGTTGAAAATTCAAGCTCAACTAATTAGGTTTCATTAGTTATTGGAGTAGGAAAGTAACTAGGTTACTTTCACAAGGTTGAATTATTATTTTTACTTATATTAGTTTGGTTATTTGTGGTTTGGTCTTGTAGTTAAATACTTTTGTGTTGATGGTTTGTTTCTTTTTTTTTCATTGCACAAGTTTGTGTATTTCATGTGATAAGAATCTTGAGGAGTTCTTGATGTTATGTTTCGTGTTGTGAACATCATGTTTTAGTTTTTTTTCAATAAAGTTTTATGTTTGCACTTGAGATCTCTTATTTGTTAACACTTTAAACACTCGATTCCTTTAGTTTACAAGACTCAAAAGGACATTAACATAGTATCCAAACTATTTAAAAATGTTTTTATTAATTTAAAATAACATCATTTTATATATTGGCATACAACAATCCATTACAATTATAATAATGTAAGCTAAACAAAGATTGAAAGTTGTCCTTTGTAGTCCTTTTTTAGTTAGACATTCCTTTTTAATACCCAAATCATGAATGTACCCATGGACATAAAACTCTTACATAATAGTCAAAAATAGTTTATTGGGTTTATATTTGAAGTAATGTCCATGAACTAGTGTGTTTGATAAGTTATATAATTGTTCACATTAAATATTTGAATGCAAATTCAATTTAACAAATGATGTTCCAATTGTTTCATAGGCGTGATCATCAAGCAAAATGTAAGTGTTGCTCATTAGTTTGACACCAAAAAACACAACAATAATAGGCAAGTGCATGTGATAGAAACCAACCCCCTAACATTGGTGTAATCCTTGAATTTGGTTTACAATTAAATCACGGTCTGATCAATCTAAATGGATAACAAAGACGTATAAGGTGGAAAAAATGTTTAAGAATTATGGATCAATGTTAAGGCAATTGGGGAGCCTTCAACATATTCTAACAGAGGAGGAAAAAAGATCATGCCTTTTAAAGACTATTAAAACATCATGAAGCGGGAATGTTTTAGCAAATTATGTTAGGAATGGGAAGTTGTTTGAAGCTGATAGGGGGATGTTGGAAATATGAAGGTTGCATATAACACTTTGGTAGGTCAAAGATTAGGGCAACATTTGACATTCAAAAATGTCTTATTGTCATCTATCTTATCTACTTCATTTGCAAAATGTCTATTGTATAGAAATAGGTTGGTCTATTTGTCTACATATGTCTTTGATATGTCATGGCCTTACTTAATTGGATATGCATTTATGTACTGACAAAATGAACTTTCTATTAGTTTTACGGTCAACAATACTTGTATTCAATTTTTGGAACTCACTTGTTATACTTGCCTTACTTGTTACTTGTCAATTGAGTATAAATTTCATTAAGGTTTATTGAAGGAAAGATGGACATATTGGTTTTAGAATTAATGATATTTACCATTAATTTAGGTTTTTTTTTGTTCAATTGAATATGTGTTATGTCCCTATTTGTTACATGTTAGTTTCTAATGGATTTCATTAAGGTGTACACTTTTGGAAGGATAGCACTTGCCATTAGTTTAGGTTTCACTTATTATATTGGATCTATATTATGTCCCTACTCATTACATGTTAATTTCTATTGAATCTTATTTTCATTTACATAGAGAATGATTACCCTACTAGTTTTATAAATAATGACATCTAAATTTCACGTATTCTACTAGATACAATATGTCCCTATAATGTTTCTTAATGTTTTACTGGATCTCATTAGCATATACTTAGGGCAAGGATCTAGTCCTACTACTTTTCTAACTTTATTGTGTGTGCAATTTTTGTTATACTTGCACACTACACATCAACTGAACTAAGTTGACACAAACATGTCAAGTTTATTGATTTTTCTACTTTTATGGTTGATGATTATGGGATGCAATTTGGGTACATTATTATTTTATTTTATTTTTTGCTTGTTGGGCATTGTAGTTGGACATTTCACTTGGTTCATTAAAGACTATCCAAGTTGCAATGTTAGTCTTGGAGCTTTTGAAAAGCTAAAACCCTTTCATGTGCGGAGATTAAGAAAATGCAATACCTACACCTATAAGTACTATGCTGAAATGGTTGAATTGTTGCAAGGTTTCAACAACATGAAAACATCTAACAAAGGAATCCATGGAAGATATTGTGAATGTGATTGTGATGTATGTTCTAGCTCTATGGTTTGGCAATTCACAATTGAACAAAATCAATTTTTGGGGTCGGGGGATATGTGGAATTCCATTTTATGTGATGTACTATATTATAATGATTGGCATAACCCATATTGCTTGAGGGGATGTTGTGGGGAATGTGGCCTATACATGTTGATAACATGTCCATGTGAAAAAGACAATTTTTAAAAAAAATTGATGCAATGGAAATCTTATGAAAAGGTTCCTCATGGAAAAATGAAAATTAATAAGGACAATTATGTTTTGCTTCTCCAATACAAGGAGACAATTGGGTGTCGGTCTACTTGAGTGTTTCATAAATAACATCCTTCGCAATTTTGTTGGCAATTTTTGGTATAAAATACCACCTAAGGCAATGTTATATGTGTAAGAAGTATTTGCTCTATATGGCAAGTATTTTGATGTCTATACAATACCACCAAAATACCATTTATATTCATATATATGTATGAATATAGTATAACCATTTGTATAATAAAAAAATAATAGTAAGTTGATATGTATATATGATATGCATCTTTTGAATACCTTGTTGGCCCAATTACATATATTGATGAACCCCTAGAATGTTACAAATGTGCTAAAAATCAACAATTTGTTGTCCATTTGGCAAAATACTTTGATTTTTGTGCGAATGGATGAAAATCACTTCTTATTGTGCATGATTTAACATGATCTATTATAGTGCCCTATCTAATTTTATATTTAAAGTTAGTCCTCTTAAAGTTGCAGTCATATGGTTTATAAATGGGTCCCAAACTTTCAAAATACCCAAAAAATATGATTTCTTTTCACCAAATACCAATATTTTCTATAGATTTGACTACAAAATGGGTAGAAAATTGTTACAAGTCATGTGGTTTGAATGTCTTAAGATCTTGACACATAGAAATTATGCAATTTGTATGTATAGGTGGGAGGGTTGGTGGAAATGTTTAAAAATGTTGTGGTATTTTGAAATATAAAAAAACTGAAATATTTTTATCAGTTTTTAGACACTCGAGCAAACCATGACCCAATTGCCCATGTGTTCCTTGAGTGCATGAGGCTTAAATTACAAAAAAAAATGGTTCATAATTATGTTGTTCACTTCTAGGATGAGCAATATAAAGTTTGCTATGAACATTTCCATAAGATTTGATCTTGTTAGTGGTGGATTTTGTGGAGAATTATACCTTCCAATAGTTCAATGAAATCCAAAAAATGCATTGGCATTCCTTTTAGATTTCAATTTTGGTGCAAATTTGTTATAGATGGAATCTAAATTTTGTTGCGGATCTTGAATGTGGTGAAAAGAAATTGCTTACTAAGTATCATTATTACATTTAAAATGATAATGAACATGATACCTTTTTTTTTTAGCATTCTTTTCAGTTCCATTGGTCACACCTCACTATAGGGAGATGTTATCTTAATGAACGTCTTGATTGGTCAAACGGATGCACAACACAATTCAAGTCAAAACATGTTTGGTACCATGTTGCGTAATGTTTTATTCTAAACCTAGATCTTTTTGAATTCTTACAATTAGATTTTTTTGTTTTTTTAACATGATTAATTAATTCAAATGATATTTATTAATTAAACATCAAATTTTAGATTGGTTTGATGTACATTAAAGTGCTTCAATGCTGATTTCACTATATGCCTTGTTGATTTCTTGCGTATTAGTATGTGGGTACGAATATTTGAAGATTTTACAGACCTATGCTAGTTTGTTGCCATCACTTGTGGCTTTTTCATGACAAGTTTCAATAAAAAAGTCTAGAACCCAAAGCTTGTTGCTGCATGGATGTTGTATGGTTTGGTCCTCTTTTGGATCACCATGGGAAGGGGGTACATGATGGGGCTAGTGTAGTGTTGAAACAAGAGATCCACAAAGAGTAGTTGGCTATGAATTCATGTAGGCTACAAAATGCAAATGATGTTGTGGCTTTTTATCAAAGGCATCAACAAGACTTGAACACATTCACCTATTCACACTTGGTCTCGAGGTCCAAGTATCCAATGTTGCCCACTACCACAATGAAAGGAATGTTTAGGTTTACAATGCCTAATGATGTTTGATAGAATTTGATTATTGCAATTGAAGATAAATATATTTATTCAATAAATAAGTAATGTTGGACAAATTTTTGTAAGTCTTATATTGAACATTTTTTTGCCTCAAGATGTTGGACACAAAGTTATTAGATATTATATAAGTAGCATTTCTTCTACAAATTGTTCAATTTATTATTTGTTACTTTGAAATGTATTGTGTTTCCTTTTGGAATTATTTTTTCACAAAAAAAAGAGATTTTAGTTATAATGCATTTGAAATGCATGGTATTTACACAACAACACATCTTGGGTTTTACAATTGATTAATAAAATGACTATTGTCTTTTTTTACTATAATTGTAACTATAAGTTCATGTTAATGATTGTGCAGCTATAAAGGACATTTTAATGCCACATGTCAATATGGTTTTGTGATTGTAGTCAATATCACAACTTGATGATCTTTACACAAATATCAAAGATTTAAAAATGTATATTTTTTATCATCCAAAATTAGGTACTAACAAAATTCCACTAATTCTTACAATTCTTAATGAATAATAACAACTTATGGTCATGTGACATTGATGTGGCATGCCACATGGTAGTGAAGTTGATTAGTAGTCGCAACACTTCATGATTTGTGACACTAATTTCACATCATGATTCATGTCATTGATTTGATGAATAAATATAATTTATTAGTTAGTTGAAAATATTGTTGTCCTTTGTGATTAATAACAACTTGGTCTTCCATCGGATGATGACATGGCATGCCATTTGGCAACAAGGTGTCATAAATTTTTATGGCAATTCATGATTTTTTATGACACCATAAATTTTTGTGTCTTTAATTTATGGCACCAATATTTGTCACGACATGCCATAATTTTTTGTATGCCATGAGCTTTTTCAAATCATGAATTCACATGCATGTGTATATGTATTATAAAATTTATTGTTAACTTGTAATTATGACTACAATATTAATTGTTGTTTTGAAAAAGGTGAGACATAACTCTTTGACTTTTTAATTACTCAACACATTAGTTTAGGTGAATATACCTACTAAGTTAACCTATGTATGTAAGCTACTTAGTAAAAACCTATTTTGTAATATAGGCTACCTTATAAGTTACTTAACTAAACATAATAAATGTATTACATCTAGTATGTTTAAATATATCTACAATAGGTCATCCTACTAACATTTTAACCTAGGTAGACTTGCCTAGGTACTTAACTTTAGGTTTTTTGCCAAGTCAACTTAAGTAGCCTCATTACAAAATATTTTATCAAGTTTGTAACTACCTCAAGTTTGTGCAACTAGTTGTGACTATGATGTGATTAGATGCAACTAGATGCAACATAATTATCCTAGGTTTGTTTTTTAAACCTAATAATGCCTAGGTTAACCCAGGCTAGGTTAATAAGTAGTAGAGGTTGACAAATTAGTTCATCTTAAGTCAATCTAGGGAGGTATAAGTTTAGGCTAGGTTAGTAGGTAGTCGGTAGGTTGACCTAGGTCAACCTAGGGTGGCCAAAGTTAATTCAAAGCAAAACAATTTGAGCATTACAACTTTGTGTTAAATATAATTAGTATAAAAAAATTTGATAGTGCAATGGATGAAGACTTGAACCCCAAAGTGAAGGTGAGGGGTTCAAGTCCTAACTCTTATAACCTAATGATACCTAGGCCACTTGGCTTAAATTAGGTAAGCTAGTTTAGGCTTCTTGGGCTAAGAATCTGACGTTTGTTTTTAATTTAGGACACCTAACCTAGGTTAGGTAGCATAGGTTGCCTAACATAAGTAGCTAACCTAAATGGGTTAAGTTAGGTTGACTTTTAGATATGTTAGTTACATGGGTTAAACTAGGTTGACTTTTAATTATGTGCAATGATTCATAACATGATAATATATTTTTGAGACATGTCATCCATCCATCAAAGTGTCTTTTGTATCATTTAGTCAAATTAAACAACTAAGTTGAAATGACATGCATTTTACATGTCATACCAAGGTTAATGACAACATGAAATTTCATTATTATAAGAAAATTTTAAAGTCATAGTCATTAAGATGATTGGACTTTGCAACTAAACATCCCTTGTGACTAAATGGGTGAAATGACATGGGTTTAGAAACTCATTAATCACTAGTTGCATATGTTTTTTCTGACTAATATGTAATTGTAAAGGTTAGTTGCAAAATGAAAAAAATGTGTTGGTGTGTTATGTCCAATAGATCAACTACTACATGCATTAAAATAAAGAAATTCATCAAGGAATCTACAAGTTTATGTGGATAATGTTCATTTAATTGTTGTAATTGTGCTAATTTGTATGATTATAGGATTGCAATTGGACTTAAACCAAGTGTAATATTATATTATGCAAGGAATTTCTTACCTAGTTGTAAGGTAATGTGCACATGGATTGTAAGTGGTAGGTCCTTGAATTTGAAGATTATATCATATGCCAAGGAGAGGATTATGGGATGTGGGTTGAATAAATAGGCCACAAATTGATACATTAACAAATTAGAATTAATGAACCAAAATGAACATAGGAAAATTGAATGAAAGCAAATTGATTGAACATTCATTTTTGAAAATAATTGACATGTAGGATGTAGGATTATGTTATAATAGAATGTGAGAAAGAAAAAATTATAATAGTTACATTTGTAGATTTGCATATTGCTCAAATTTGGTTAAAGTCACATTAACAAACACGCATGATGTAGTTAATAATACACCATGTAATTTTGTGTGTTGTGTAGGTGGAATCTCTTCACACATTTGCTTGTGTTAATGGCATGGTATAAAATGTTATTGAACATAAGTGCATTGTTATATAATTGTTGGAAGTTTTTAATAGACCCTAGGAGGATCTTATGCCCCACATTGGTGAGAAGCATTTGGCATCTAAAAGCTTTGGAATTTAGCCCATGACATGCCATAATGGAAGAAGAATACATTTTTTGGGGCTTCCACATATATGCATTGCTCAAAACTTTTTCAATCCATGAGCAACATCTAAATCCACCTAGATTTATAAGCAAAAGAATGAGCTCATCAAGGCCATAATTGACAACCACATATGCTACTAGTTCAAGAAAATTTGTGTATCTTAAAAGCCTTAGGAAAGACATGTGCATCTATATATAAAGATATAAATTCAATGTCTACAAGTAAAAAATGAATGTTAATTTCCTCCTTTCACATTTTTAACACCTTGGCCACCAACTATTGTCAAGTTTGAAACTTACCATGATCTAAGTTTTTATCATGTAATTATGTCCATACGTACACGTTTTAGATGGCAAATGCTTCTCACTAATTCTAAAATTGGAATAAATTGATTTATCTAGGTTTCAAAAGACATATAATCCCACATTAGATATACCAATCCCAATGAAAAATACTTGAATCCAACTAATAACACAATACACTTAGATTATAACTTACAAAATCAACAAAAATTTATTATGTGTTTGTTTCATCTGATTTTGATGATGAGGCTTGAAAATTCTTGTTTTATGACATCCGGATTTGCACTCTTTTTGCATTGCAATCTATGTAATTTGAGCGAACACACTTGTGACATGTTTTAATACTTGATGATGTTATATCCAAATTTCCATCATTCAAACCTAAAACCATCATTACAAAACAACAATTGGGGCCCCAAGGGTTAATAAAATTAACAATGTAAACATTAGAAATATAATTTACCTTACAAACAAACTTGTGGAGTTCTTTTCAAACATATTAAACTTATCAAATTTTTGTTTAGGGCATGAATAACATACCTTTTGGTAAACATCCACCAATCTTTTACCCCATGTTTTCTTGCCACTCCATGTCAAATTCTTATCACATGTCTTCCTCCTACATGTTGTAGTGGATAGTTGCAAATGGAATCCAAGGAACTAGATGAATGGTACAAACATTGGCAAGAAAGCCACCACAATATCACAATAATGGAATATCATGTTACATATAAGGTACATGTGGACATTTAGAACTAGTGGTTATATTATCCTATATTCATGATGCATAATGGGGTTAGGAACAATAGTTATGGGACGTTTTCCCATCTTCTCCAAGTCTATTTAGGTTCAATTCCTTATGTGAAAATGTTTTTCAATGCTTTCAACCCCCCTTAATCAGTGTTGACCATAAGACATGTGACAAATGTATCCCTTCAAAATTTGAACCAAATCAGCCATAGGTGCTTGACGTACACAATTGTTATGATGTCAATAA
>Ga0209208_10011573_pt1 | contig 11279 bp, 8 predicted proteins | sample S1TSphfallax_3_FD_187694 | JGI IMG/M metagenome (GOLD analysis project Ga0209208, IMG submission 187694) | Host-associated microbial communities from peat moss isolated from Minnesota, USA - S1T2_Fd - Sphagnum fallax MG (SPAdes) (version 2) | ecosystem: Host-associated > Plants > Peat moss >...
TCGTGTAATCTAAAAGCTTGATCTCTTCCTAGTCTAATCCCGGGGCTCCCAACTCGACCCTCTACCCCTTTCTAGAGTTGGAAGCCGGGAGCGTGCTACCAAGTCTTGATTCCGCAACTTGACTTTGGGAGACCTTCAACTTGGTCTCACCCCGTGACTTGGGAGCGCGTCATACATGATAATTTCAAGATGCACATTGTATGTGGGGGCAAAATCCAATACCCACATTTGACCATAATCCACATTATATATGGGAGAGGGAAATGTAATACATGCACAACAATTTAAAGCTGCACACTATATATGGATGGCAAAATGTAATATTAGCATTATGACCATAAATCCACACTATATATGGGAGGCCAAAATGTTAAATCCATATATCAAACATGGAACATTCTTAGTGGAATTTGATGACCATATTAAAACCATCTAGGGAAATTGATTTCCTTAAATTAGGAACAAAACAATAAAAAAACATTAAAAAATGATTAAGAAAAAAATCATACCATTGATGTTAAAGGATGATATCACATTCAAAGGAGTTGCATTTTGATTTGAAAACACAACCTAAATAAATCAACACACATTTCATTAAGCCTTAAACTTAAAACCCTAATTAATCCTAATGATAAATGCTCTCAACCTAATGATTATAAACAAAACTACAAATGGAATACAAAAAACATTTATAACAACTATGTTTTGAATTTTAAAGTTAATCAATTAAGAATTATAATGAATGGAAGCATTAGCCTTAGGGTTAAAAAATAATTACCCCAAAAATTTATGTATAAACCTAATTTTTTTTATGGTAAATGCCATAAAAAGTAATAAATATGTTTATATACAAATGCCACACAAAATAATCTTTTAGGACTAAGTGATAAATTAAAATTAAAACACAATGAAACGAAAAAATTAAATGAATGAAATAAAAGTTTATTCTCTTACCTTTAATGTGGTCACTTCAACTTGAGACTTTCTTCATTCACCTTCAAAAGAGACAAAAGGCATCTTGTTACAAGTATTTGTATGTGAAAATTTGCCCAAATTTCCCCCCAAAATCCAACCTAGGATTGATTTTGATTAGTATTAAAAATTATGCAAATATTCATAAATGTTTGATGTCTTCTTAACTCTATATTTATCAAGCCTATGCTTTATTAAACTAAATACATCTTGCATTAAATGGTCCAAAGTGGAGGTAAATGACTACTGCCAAAAACAAATTCACAATTGCAATACACACATTTTACATTATAATTTTTGCAATTGAAGTCCATAATTTGCAAGTGCATAGGTAGGTATAATGATGTGTGGGTAGGTAGGTTTTGCCAATAAGTAGATGTTTTACAAATAATTAAAATGGCATTAGTGAAAAATGTATCTATTTTTTTGGTTAATTTTTGGAGTAGGAATTAGGTAGAAGTTTAACCAATAAGGTATATAGAGATTGCCAAGAAATAGAAGTTTAGGCAAAAAGAAATATAGGTTTAGCCAAAATATATAGAAGTTTAGGCAAAATAAATATAGGTTTAGCCAAAATATACAAATTTAACCAAGAAAAAATATAAGTTTAACTAAGAAATAATTTTAACTAAGAAGATATATAGGTTTTGCCAAGGGATATAAGTTTAGTCAAGAAATATAAGTTTAACCAAAACGAATATAGGTTTAGCCAAAAGATATAGGTTTTTCCAAAATAAGAAGTTTAGCTAGTAAGATATATAAATTTAATCAAGAAAAAACAGTTTAACCAAGAAATATAAGTTTACCCAATAATAAATATAGGTTTAGCCAAGAGATAAAAGTTTAGCCCAAAAAAAAGGTTTAACCAAGAAGAAATATATGTTTAGCCAAGAGATAAAAGTTTAGCCAATAAGAAATATAGGTTTAGGCAAAAAATAGAAGTTAGCTAGTAAGATATATAGGTTTAGCCAAGAGATAGAAGTTTAACCAATAAGAAATATAAGTTTAGGCAAAAAATAGTAGTTAACTAGTAAGATATATAAGTTTAGCCAAGAGATAGAAGTTTAGCCAATAAGAAATATAGGTTTAGGCAAAAAATAGAAATTAGCTGGTAAGATATATAGGTTTAGCCAAGAAATAGAAGTTTAGCCAATAAGAAATATAGGTTTAGGCAAAAAATAGAAATTAACTAGTAAGATATATAAGTTTAGCCAAGAGATAGAAGTTTAGTGAAGAAAAAATATAAGTTTAGCGAAGAAATAAAAGTTAGCCAATAAAATATATAGGTTTAACCAAGAGATAAAAATTTAGCAAATAAAATATATAGATTTTGCCAAAAGATAGAAGTTTAGCCAAGAAGAAATATAGGTTTAGCCAAGAAGAAATAAGAGTTTTGCCAAGGTAAGTAAAGGATTAATTGTTAGTTAGTAGGCAAGGCTAAGATTCAGGTCAGTATAGTAGCTAGGTGGGTGGGTAGTATGGAGGTCAGGGTTGGGAAAAAATTGGCAATGAAAGAAAAAAAATGGTCAAAGCTCAACAGCCCAAAAAAAGATTGACTGTGGTAGAATGTTGGTTAACATAAGGTAAAGAGGCGAATGAAAAAGAGACGAATCATCCAGCCCATCCTATCCTATGGACAGAACGGCCAACTGGTGCAGTCATGGGGGGCTGGTTCACTCTGGCCCTGCCAATATTGTACATGCTACCTACGGTGTCCACACTGACTGTGAACACCAACCAAAACAATCCGTTCCAATCTAAACAGTCTAAAATACTTTTCACCAAAGAAACCAGTTCTCTTAACATGAAACTGGTTCTTTACAGCTGCCGAGCATGTATGTACTGAGCCAGGCACAATTTGAAATATCTTGCAACTAATTGTTTTGTAAGTTTTTTAAAAATTTTACAAAAGAAAAACCCTAAAATTATTAGGGTGTCAGCTTTACACTAGGAGGAGGAGGAGTCAGGGGCTGACAAACTCTTGTTGGGGGCCAATTTTGAGCATTATTGGCTTGTTGTTTGACCCCAAGTTTACTACTAATAAAATGCTAAAAAAAATATTGATGTCAGGATATCAATAAATGCTAAAAGAACATTGATGTCAGGATATCAATAAATGCTGCACCATTGGGCCCCCAAGGGTTGCAAAATTGGCTTCCCAAATTTGATGGTATCCCTTTTTTTTTTCAGCTTTGGGCCAATACAAGGTCATAAGAAGAAGGTTCAGCAGCAACTTGGGGGCAGATTTGAAAAGATTTTATTTTATTTATTTATTTATTTATTTTTTCAGCCTTTACTCCTAATGTAAAAAAGCCCTTGGGGCTGATTTCAACTTTTGCACCAATAGGAATGCTTGATTTGGGTTGAACATTGGCCCTGACTCCTAGTGTAAAGTGGACAAAGTTTTTCCAAAACGTCGAGGCTCAGTTGGATGTGCACCATTAAAAAGAAATAAAAAGGTGAGTGATTTAATGTTATGACCAGTGTTGGGCAGGTATTCAAGTTCTGATCGGGTATCAACCTGGGCATGCACCTAGGTATGGGGTACCCTGACCGTCGGGTATTGGTTCATCAAAAAACCTCTTGATACCCTACCTCAGTAGACTTCTCTTTTCCCATACACAAGTGATGCCCTTACATGGGAGGTCTTGTATTTACAAATTTTGTGAGTTGCATTAGTCAAGCAAGTATCCACACATTGCAAACATGTGTAGGGTATTGAAGTTTAGGGTTAAAATTTTTAGGGTTTAGAGTTTAGTGTCTAATGAGGTTGTAAGTCAATAATCTACAAATTTTAAGAGATTTGTTGTTTTTATGTTAGCTTGATAGAAGAAAAGATCCATGATGGAAATGGATTGCAACAAAAAGGAGTGTTGTTGACCTGATTAAAAAAAAAATCCATGATGAAATGGCTTACAACCAAAAGGAGCGGCAAATTTGTGAAACTATAGACCAATTGGTGATAGCTACATTGATGTTCATGATTGAAGAATAAGGTAAGCATTCTTGTGGTGTTCTCATGTCTTTTAATTTTGATTTTCTCCTTTTACTATTTGTGTTCAGTGCATTATTTATGGTGTTCTTGTGTCCTTTTCTTGTTGCTAGGTTGAAATTACCTCATGCATTATTTTTGGTGCATTGTTCTAGTAATCCTAGCTTTTCTTCTTATTGTCAAACTAATATCTTGTGTGGTCAACTTCATCTTTGGTGTTCTGGTGTTTTTTTTTTTGTCACTAGGTTAATAAGTTGGTATCTTGTGTTTTGTTGATTTCATTTTTGGTATTCTCATGTCTTCTTTTGGTCATTGGGCTGATAAGCTAATATCTTGTGTTTCATCATCTTCAATGACTTAAAACTTGTAAGCTTCAAGTTTTCAACCATTGTTACATTGCAATAGGTTTGTTGGTGTTTCATTGTGTTTTCAAAAACTAGTCTATAATGGTTGAGGACCATGATATTTTTATGAACGGAGTCAAAGAAGATGAAGAGGGAATTGATTTGAATGTAATTAACTATGGTGTCAACTTTGGTGAAAATGGGGTTGGGGGTGGCAGTGGTGGGCTTGGATGTAAAGTAAATAATAATGAAACAATTGTTAAATGAAAGCTTAGTGAGGACAACAAGGAGATTTTTCAAGTTGAATTAGATGCATGGCAAGAATAGCTACTTGTCTAATTAGAATTTAGCCAAAACTATTGACTCACATAGCAAAGGTTAACAAGTACATGGGCACTTTAAAAACTAAATGACCATAATGTTGATGTTGATCCCTCTCAATTTCAAAGAATGAAATGCATTATGTGTCATAACATGCAACAACAAGAAAATAATCATAATTATACACAAAGTTGAAAAAGGTTTAGTTAAACATAATAAGGACCATGGCATAATTGCCATGAATGATCATGTTTCTTCTAAGCATTGTGTAGTTTTGGCCTTATCCCAAACATGATGACAATTTGTTATTACCGTGGCACTTATTAATCACCAAATTATTAAAAAGAGGAAGAATAGCCTTACCCCAAACACAACAACGATCTATTATTACCATGGCATTTATTAATCACCAAATTATAAAAAAGAGGAAGAAGTCAACTACAAGTTTCATTGCTAGTTTTTTACCATTAGAGTCCCTTACAAAAATATTAACCCTACTCAAAAACAATTCCTTAAGGATTTGATGTTTTTTTACATTGTCAAAAATTACCATCCTTTATGAGATAATCCAGTGAGATTACTTTTAACATGGTTAATAAAACCATGGAATGTCATGTTTTTCCTGCACTAATTAAAGCCACCACAATTACAACCACATTTTATTTATGGATGTCCTAAGCATGCATTGATACTTGTGCATTTGTTGTCAATTACATCAACAAAAAATGGCAACTATGTCATATTATAACAGGCCTTTTTGAAGTTCATGTGAAACAATGAAGGTTATAATGGCTATGCAATTAAAGGACTTCTTTGTTCGATATGAATTATTGGACAAGGTAGTAACATATGTGAAGGATGAAGGTTTTAATTTGAGCACCTTCACAAAAGGCTTTAATGGATATTGTCTTTTGTGTTCTATTCATATTGTCACAACCTTATGTTGCCATTTGTTATGGGCATGCCATGTTTAAATGTTGTCAATATGTTACAAATGACATCAAGGTGTGTAATGGAATGTGGGAGGTTTTTATCAAGGATGTTCAATCTTCTTTGCATAAGACAATTACTTGGACCAAGAACAATGGGAAGGGTAAGCAAGAGTGGGCTAAAGCTTGTAAAGATTCCAAGTGTCACATTAGAAAACAAAAAACTGATGTTAAGACTCGATTCACCTGCAAAGTGATTCTATTAAAAAAGACACTAGAGTTTTAAAATGATATAAATCTTTGTTATTCAAGGCAAACTATTGCCTTGGAAAGCAACATACCTATTCCCCAAACATGTGTTGTGGCAAAATGTTTTAGAAATTATGACACCAGTAGTCACCTAATGTGTTTTGAACCAATCCCATAGATACTAATTATTATTTGATGTCATTTTTACTACTATCTCCATGATTGTTGGCATGCATGCCAAAAATTCTACTATGACCAATCATGAATGCACATATGTTGGCCAATAGATTTTGGTTTTGTTTGTTTAAAATATTTGGTTAAGTTTTCTATCTTATAAAAACATTAAAATTTAATTGTTTAATTATGTTTATGGAATTGTAGGTTGGATATTTTGATTCAGAGTTTATGCATCTTGGGCATTGCATGCAAGTTGAAGTTATTGATGTGTTGAGGCCATTTTTGGCCTTTGCATCATCATCACAATTGCAATCCATTCACAATATGTTGGTTTTTATGCTTGACCTACATTTAAATTTTTTTAAAACTTATTTGAGATTATGTTGGCCTAGAATTAACTATGCAAGTTGTTGTTGAGTATGATCAAAGAATTCTAATGCTTTTGATGCAGACTTTTTAGTATGGTTAATATCATCACAAGTTTGAGACATTATCAGTTTGGTATTGAAAATTTGGATAAGCTAATTCTAATCATGAAGAATTGGCTAGATAATCCTAGATTTGGGTGCACAAATGTCGAACCTAAATGAATTGAAGAATACATAGACATTGAAAATGGCATGGTGTTAGAAAATGAAGAATTCATTTCTGATTTCAATTTTTTTGAAGAAAACTAACTTTATGTACTATTGAAAGGTGCAATGTATGAAGAGCAAAAAGGAAGGTACCTAGTTGCATCTATGTTTTTGTTTCCATTGTTGTTCTAATTTGTTGGGTGTAAATACATTAACCTTAATTATTGTCTATGTTTTTTTTTTCTTGTTGTAGGTGCCCCAACTTTTTTGGGCCAAAGTGTCTCAATGATGAACAAAGGAATATTGTGAAGCTTTCTGAATTTTTTCAAAGCATCACAATAGGTTAAAAGGTAGATGTGTGGTGTCATTTGGGTTGTTTGCTCCAAACACATGTGTCTATTGTTTGTTTATGTGTTAGTGTCTATAAGAATCAATGTTTTTCAATTTTTATTCCCACTTGTTAAATGTTGTTTAATTGAAGGACATGAATGCAGTTGTTATGGGATGTCTTGTGTTTTTAACTTTTATTTTTGACATTAGGGTTTCTTATGGTTGTTGTGGGTTATTTTCAACTTTTACTTTTCACCTTGTGATTTCTTGTCTAGCTACAGGTTGTCTTCAACTTTTTTTCCTAACATTGGTGGATCTGAAGTATGTCATATTGTATGTTCTTTTGGTATGTATATCATTAGTTTTTTAAATGCTAGAAATATACGAGTTACCAAAGTTGATGGTGAGAGTGGCTAGTTGTGTTTTGGTTTTGAATTGAAACTAAATTACAAGTTTTATGAAAGTGAATGCAAAGTCATTGATGACAGAGTTGCTTGAGTTTGTTGGAATTCCAATTCCTTCATGCAATTGTGTTCAATGAGTTGAATGTAGCGTCATCAATTTGAATGAGCTTGAATGTCTTTACTTGCTTGTATGTATGGTGTTTGAAAATCTAAAAAAACACTTTGCACCCACCCCTCGATCTCTTCTCAACTTGCTAAGATTACAATTGAAGGCAATCACTTACCTAGGACCTGAATGAATTCTTCTAGCATCCACAATTCCAAGTTTTTGGAATGTTAAGCTATAATGATGTAATTATGAAGCTACAATCTTGCTAGTTAATAATAGCCTTATAGTATACATAGAATTTATTGTTAGAAAACATGGGGTTTATGTTGTGTGATAGTTTCACTCACATTTGTACTCTTTGGATCAATCGATCAAACTTGATTTTATTTTATGTTTTGCTTGAAAACATTATCCATTATGACCAATTTTGTCAATTTGAACATGCTTGGGTCTCTATGTTTGACAAGCATCACCCTTTTTGATATCTATTATGCAATGCCCATCTAAAGAAAAACATGTTTTTATGTTTATGCCAACCAAGCTTATGACCAATTTGTCAATGCACATGTTTGGGTTTATGACCGATGGGCATCACCCTTTTTCCATATGTATTATGAATGCCCATTTTTTGTGGGTTAATACCCTGCCCGTCGGGTATAATTGAAAGGAGATACGCGCCGAACACTGGTTATGAGTATGGCCTCTGTGGTAAAGGCGATGTTTTCACGAATAGAATGGCCGAGAGCGCGTGCGTCGCAGCCCAAGCTTTTCAAGCCAGTTTCTGTTGCATGTAAAGATCGTTTGTGGTACTAGTGTCAAGTGATTTGGCGAAGGCGAGAACGCGAAGATTATGCCCTCACAGGTGGATTTTCCCTTCTCCGTTTTCCTTCCTTCTTTCGGTAGCTTTCACGTGACCCCTTTTCTTGCTGCAATTGTTGTTGGTATGTGCATTTCGTAGTCTGGATGTAAGTAAGGGTTTCTTGTTTCTTCTCGCGTTCTTGTCTCTTTATCTGGAGTGTTTAAAATTGCGTCATATACGAATTCGACAAGGGATTTCCTCGCGGATTTCTTTCAGTGTCGTGCTTGTGCTGTCGAGCTCTTTAACGGCGGGCGGCGTAGAATTTGTCTGGTCGAGTTTTTTTTGACATTCATTGGTTGTTGTGTTTCCATTCTCGTTCGCCTATTTATTCGGTGCAATTTTGAAACAGCTTTGGGGGTCTTGATTGATCGCAGATTGTTCTTAATCGTGTCCTTCTGTTGTTTCCTTGTGCGCAATTACTACATCGGCATATTGTAGCTTGGTTCACGACGCCGCATTTGTAAAGCGTGAAGCTTGTCGTACTTCCGAAACCCCTGCGTTTGTTCTCAAGTCTAACTTTTTTGCTTCTCGTCCCCTAATTCTAAGAAGGTGAACGGTAGGTAGGTAGATCAAAACCGCAGTTGGGAGTTGTTGGGATTGGGAAAGCTTATTCCTGAACGGCGACTATCCCTAAATTCAGCGTCCTAGGTCCCGTCCTTAGTCCCTTCTGCTCAGATGCCCACGGGTTGGGAACATTCTGTTGACGAAAGCTCTCAATGCTGATCACTTATAGGCTTGGATTCTAAGAGAGGAGAGTGACCTTGTCTGCGCAAAGGCCGCAGGAGACTGCATCGCGGTGGTGGGTCTCTAACGAGGGTTTTAGATTAGTTGCCTTCGTGATCACATCCAGCAATTGGCTAAACTGACAAATGCTCCTCCCTCTTCAGTGATGCAGATATTTCTTCATTTTGGATTGTGCTGACTGATGACCGGCTGTTCCTGCTACAAGTGCCTGTTACAAGTGCTTGGAGACAAGGTGAATGTGATTTGTTTTGGAAATTGAACCAATTGGAATTAGGCTTTCCTTCTGTAGAATACTGTCAGAGACTGTCATACTCTATAATGAGACAACCTGGACCGAATGTAGGAGGCAATCTTCAGAATCTCACATCACTAGAACTTACAAATATCGTGTGAGATTTGTCGCCAGGGTTGTCAGACTGGATAGAGCCAAACATCTAAGCATTGGTAAATGATATTCAGGGTTTAGAAGGAATTTTACAAGAAAAGATTCTAGAGAAGCACCCTCTTGGCTCAACAGAGACTCTCTACACCCAGGCCAAAGTGTAGAAAGAGCAGGGGAAAATTATTGGTGGCAGAGGTGATGCTGCAATTGAACCAGGGTCCTGAGTTAATAGAGACTTCTAATAGCACTGAGTGTTATCCTGACTCAGGTCTAGAACTGTAAGAAGTAACCTGAAATGAAGAGAGGACTGTTTGCTTGAGAGAGGAAAGCAAGGCAGAGCCTATCTTTTTGGTGCTCACTCCACTGGTTCTGGGCCTAGTTCCTGTGTTGTGGTCCTCACACTATCAAGTGTGAAGTTCATGACATTCAATTCAGATCACAAAAGTGGGATACCCATCAATAGGAGTATGGATTCGCATTTGTTGTGGGATTTGGTTCAGATGTATTCTTAGTGGGCTAACAGCATTGATGAATGATTTCTTGCAGAGTCACTGTTGATGCAAGGGATGCAGTTTGAAAGGGTTCACTAGGAGGTGAAATAAGTGGAGAGTAATGACAGGGTTCCTATGGTCAACTGCCAGAGATGTAATGTGCAGGATAATATGGCCCTGGCGACAGATTTTTGGGTTACTTCTGCACCTATATGTATCAGTATGGAGAATTTCTTTCAACTGGGTGGTCATGGTCCTTTGGACACCAATCCATATTCTGACAGCAGTGCACCGGGAGAGAGAGGTTTGTTTTCTTTCCCTTGCCAAATAAGGAGGGGGACTAAAGAGCAAATTGGCAGCCAGAGAAGTAGCTATCTTGATCCTTCGCTCCATTTCCTATCTCCTCTTCTGTGTTTTTCCCTCTACATGGCTGCATTGGCTGCAAAGATGTGCAGAATCTAGCAAGTGCTGATACCAGGGTTTAGTTGTCTCTGATATTTTAGCTATTTATTCAAGGTATTAGATGTTCTGTATTGTGTACCTACACAAAGATTTCACTGCAATCCAGCTGGCAGTGCAACTGTACGTTCTGCAAAAGGAGTATGAGGAGGTTATTATACATAACAAGGACTATCAAAGGAAACTGGATGCACTAAGAAGAGATCGTCAGCACTCAGTTGACAAGCTCAATCAGATTTCTGGACACAGAAAGAAAGCACTGGAGAATGAAATGAGCTTAAAAACCAGGGTATGCATGTTCTTGGCCTATTTTGATCATCTCATGATACGATATAAACTTTATAAGAAGTTATTGAGCTCTAAATCTTTCCTTACCTTCGAGAGTGCACCTGTTGCTGCAGGTAAATGAATTAGAACATGAAAACCAGCATTTGATTGAGTGTCATAAGGAACTACGGCAGCAGCTTGCAAAAGCTGCCCTGATGGCAGTATCAACTGCAGCTGCAAAAATGGGGGCTCCAAGTATGCACTTGGATGGACTGGGTTCGGATCCAAATATATCACAAGCGATAGAGCTTACAAACAAAGGTCTCCAAGATATACACATACAGAGAAAAGCAATTGAGCCTGGTATTGAGATGGACCCATGCAAGCCCCGTAAATGTGTCCAACCAAATGATGGCTCAGAAAAACATACAAACTCTTTGGCAGCTGAGTTAGAGTGGACTGTGGCATTTGCATCAAGCTCATTTAGTGCCATGCTTTCAACCTTGGTGGCAGTGATTGCTTGGGAGGCTCAGGTAAATCTGTCATCACACCCTTACCTGCAAGTAACTTAAGCTAGTGAAGGCTGGGAGTTTCAGGGGTATTGCCTTGTTGATTGCCCATGCCTTGACCAGGGCACAGTGTTTTTCAATGGGCTTGATTTATGTGCTTTTGTTT
>Ga0209208_10011574_pt1 | contig 11277 bp, 9 predicted proteins | sample S1TSphfallax_3_FD_187694 | JGI IMG/M metagenome (GOLD analysis project Ga0209208, IMG submission 187694) | Host-associated microbial communities from peat moss isolated from Minnesota, USA - S1T2_Fd - Sphagnum fallax MG (SPAdes) (version 2) | ecosystem: Host-associated > Plants > Peat moss >...
GCTCAAGAAAAAGGAAAGCCAAGATGAAATTCAGTTTACGACCAAAATTGGTGGAACAACTAGTTTGGGTCCCAGTTATGTGGCTTTGAGTTATGTGGCTTTGTAAAACATTCCCAGTTATGCGTTTGATGGACTATTCTGTCAAAACTTATCATTCTCACCCCCCAGTCATGAGACATTACAGATAACTCTATTACAGAAATGACAATTCAAATACCTACTGGGATTCATGGGGTGCAATTTAGCTTTTGGTACTGCTTGTGTAGGTATTGTCCAATGTTGGGTGGTTCTAGCTTTCTACAACCACTATCCTCCAATAACTAAATAATGTTCAAGCAGTGGAGAATAAACGAAAATTTGTTCAGTTTGTAACTATTTTTAGCTTGTTGAGTAAAGGAAAGGCAATGACTCATTATGAGGATTTCTAACCTTTGTAAGAATTTTTGAAACTTTGATCTCTCCCCAAAAAACATTGGTTTGATGGAGCTAGTTGGGAGATTACAAGTACATACAAGCTGAAGTTTTGAAGGTTACTAAGCTTATCGTCCAAAATTCCAAGTTTTTTTTTCTTACCTATGATGGGGGTAAATCCATGGATAATGCAATTCGGGCTAATGTTCATGGTTACATTGTGCAAAACTAGTGTTGGATACCATTATTGTTGAATGTGTAATAAGTGTTTCTGGATCTAGGGTTAATAGACTGACTTTACTAATGATGAATTCCTTGATGACACAAGGGTACCTAAAACGGAAAAATATTGCTATAAAGTTGGTTTGTTTCAATGTTGATGGGGTTAGCACCTTCCAAGGCTTGAGATTCAAGGTGAGAGTCCAAATTCAGCAATAATATGTTCCATTTGTTGTTAATGTGCATTGTACAGCTCATTAGACAAACCTTACAATACAAAACCTCTCCAACCTACCTTTGGTTTTTTGCATTGAAAATTTGTTGCAATGCTTGTATGGTTACTTTAATCATAGCCCCAAAAGGCATTTTGAGTTTGGTAAGTTGGCAGAGATAATGGAAACTAAAGGCAACAAAATTTTGCACAACATTAAGACTAGTTGGATTTCTATGATTTAATCTTGTTAAACGGGTGTTGTCCAAATACCACTCTCTTCATGAAAATGGCATTAGATGCTGCCACAACACCCTCTACTCAATCTAATTTATCTTTGTTCACTGATGTGGAAACTTTGTTGGGGTTGAATGCAATGATGTCATTATTAAAAGCAATACATTCCTTGATTAAGTTTGCACAATTAAAGGATGTTTTTGTCTATGATTTCATAGCAATAGTGAAAATATGTGAAGGGGATGTGTACCACATGTTTTATGATAGCCAATTCTCTTTTGAGGGTGATGTGTTCATTAATTTCAAAGCTTTGATCAACACCACCCATGACAACATCAATTTACGCTAGATTACAAATATGAACACAAGCATTGATCATCTTGCTTTTGAATTTGGTGACAACACATCTTGGCCATTTCTATAAATTAGATTGGTACACCTTTTTTTTTTTACAAAGGACATATATGGAGTTGTTGCATCTATGAAACAACAATATCAAGAAGTTGCCACTTACTTTATTACAAACTTACAAAGTAGGTTCCCTACCCAAGATCTTATGGATGCATTGGAGTTGTTTACCCACAATATTAACTACAACCAGAACCTAAAAAAGTTTAATGTTCATTCGGCAATCATCAAAACAACTTTCTATCAGCCTAAGAAGGCAAAACTTGATGAGGTATGGGTTCCAAGCTTGTTTTATGCTATTGCTCTTAACCTTCAAAGATCTTTATTTGTCCTCACCATGTGTAAGAATGTTCAGTTGGCAATGCAAAAACCTTTTGATGTCAACCTAATAACCAAGTTGTGGAAAACCTTTATTTCCTTGTAGATTTTTTAAATCAAAATCCTAGAATACATCAAGCTAGTTGAACTTGTTGTTGTGCAAGTTATTAGTTTTGTTGAAGATGAACATTGTTTTTCAACATTAACTTTCATGAAGACTAAACTATGGAATAGATTAACCATGCATTTGGAGCTTATGATTTGCACGTTCAACCAAAAGTTCTTCATTTTGAAGACCTTACTTTTGGTGCAATAATTCAAAACTAGAAGGATAATAGAATGTGATATGGTGCAAAAAATCAAGGCTTGAGGCCAATCTACATCCAACCTCCTTGTTTGGGCTACTTTTTGCATTCAATATAATTATCAACTAATATTTTTTTTGCAAGTTAAGCTTTATGTTGCAATGGGCAAGGCCTTTTTTGGTTAGGGTTCGATTCCCCCATATAGTTATTAGTTTTAAAATAAATTTAAAATAACAATTATTAGCAAAAAATTAGAGTAGGGATGATGGATTATAACTGCAAATTTGACTTAGAAGACCTAGAAGTAAAACCTAGAAGTTCTTTTATGTAAAATAAAATTAAAAAAATTTAAACATGTGATTGGACAGATAGTGTGTGTTCCCATGTTCCTAATTAGACCCAAGATGGGTCTAAGTTACTCAAATAGCGAAATTGTGAGGAACTTGGAGCATGCTCCCAGCTCTTAGCACTAGAAGGGGTAGAGGGGCGTGCTGAGGCTCCGGGATGAGACTAGGAAGAGTGATAAGCTTTAGTTACTTACTTGGACCTACATTAAACCAACCAACAAGTTGGTTAGTTCACTTTCTAAAGTATTTTTAGTGCTAGAACAAGCCACGAACGACTCTGGACTCATAAGACCCACCACGGCCCAAACTCAGGGGAAGCCACCACCTTCCCCCAAATAGTATTCTCTGCAGCTCTCCACGACACCCACATCTGAATGGCTTTTTGTCCCAGGACTCTCAAGGAGGAGTCTCAAAACTGCCACGGTTTGGACTCACACAACTTTGTGGGACTATAATTCTTTGCTCAGACCTCCGATTAGGACGAGGTCTGAAGCAAAGTTGTAGCTTTTGTCAAGAGTTTTTCAACGGTGTGTTGCACTATATCTTCACCCATTGGGGTCGAGTCGATTCCCGACTTTTAGTGGTCAGGAGTCAAACTGCCAGTTTGATTCCCGGCCTTTCTTTTTTCCATAACTTGTGTTGTAGATGTCCAAATGGCTCATGTGCGCCCATTTTCGACATCTACACTCCGATAGCTTTCCAATGATATAATAAATGCCCCAATGCGAGGCGTTTTGACCCTTGCAATCGAACTCTGAGGTTTTGAGAGTCCCGAAGGATTCCCAAGTCCCCATTTCGGGAGTGTGAGTGTCATCCTCACACTCTTCCAAAAGTGGGGTTGTGACAGATAAACACTCCATGTGTCCATGTGGCAATTTTAGCTCCAGTAAAGATTGGCAAGTAGCAAAATATCTAAAATTTAAAACAAAATTGCTCATCACTAGATTTTACCTACAATAAGCACAAACTTATGAACAATATTAGTAATCTAAACATTTATGAATCACAAGGTGTAAAAGGAAGAGGGGTTTTAATTCTTACACCTTCACGTTAAAAATGAGGAAAGGGGGAAGGGGAGGATTTTACAAATAATTTGACATTTCCTCCAACTCTTAAGGGGGAGGTGTATAATCCCTTCTATTTAGAAGAAAAATAATCATGCATATGCATAATGCTCATTGTGTTGTTGCTACTATCTAAAGCCCATTGTGTTGTTGCTATTATCTAAAGCCTATTGTGTTGTTACTACTCACAATTCAAATAAGTTTAATATTTTCTTTATTTTTATTAATGTTTGGTTTTCAATGTGATGTTCTTGCTATTGTTAAACACTCATCATGCTAAATATTTTTGTCAATTGTTGTGTTGTCATTTGGTGTTCATAACGTTATTGTTATGCATGGCATTCATTGTGTTGTTACCAATGATCTTATAATTATTGTTGTTACTTGGTGTTCATCATGTTGTTGTTTCACATTCATCATGTTGTTGTTGCTTCACTCTCATCATGTTATTGTTGTTGGTAATTTAAGTATGATTCTTCCTTCCTTTGTGTTTTTACTAGTCCTTAGTGTTTAGTGTGTTGTTGTTACTACCTAGTGTTTGTTATGTTGTTATTGTCAAGTGTTCATTTTCGTGTAGTTGTTGTTAATTGTCAGTCATGATGTTATAGATGCCTAGCACTAATTGTGTTGTTAGTTGGTGTTCATCATCAATTTTTTTAAGTACCACCATTGTTGTACATCCTGTTATTATTGGTGTTAATTGTGTTGTTATCATTGCTTAGTGTTCATCATGTTGTTTTCCCCTCTATGGTTGGTATTACCCCTAGCCCTTACATTGGTTTGCAAGTTGAAGTTTCATTGGAAATGGGAGTGATTATTGGGTGCTTGCAACTTTATTGACAACTTTTACACATAAGGTATGAATTTTTCCCCCCAAGATTGTGTGATTTTTGTGAGTTTGGAATTTTTTTCTTATCTTGAAGATGATAATATGCTAATAATGTGATTTGATTTGATTTGTGAATTTGTCCAAAGGGGTACATGATGTTTTTGCATTAGTTGTGAATTTCTTGGAAGAAAATTGGTTGTCTAAACACATAATAATTATTTTGTTTGAAGCATTTGAAACATCAAGGCCAACATTGACGAAAAACTTACAAGACCTTTTAAACAATATGGCTTAACTAAAAAAAAAATTGTTTATGTTAAGGATGAAGATGCAAATCTAAATACCATGACATTTGCCTTGAAGTTAGTACTAAATTGTGAAACTTTGGGTGTGATAAAAAGTTTTCAAGGACTTGCTTTGCACATGCCTTTTTTAAAGCATGTCAATATACAACTATCAAAGAAAGAATATTTAGGGGTTTGAAATATGTTTCCATTATATTTTCCCAAACAATTTTGTAGATGTGTATTACATGGCTTAAAAAATCAAGGAAGGAAAACAAGAATGGATGAAAGCTTGCATTAATGTAAGCTTTAAGCCCAAAAATTTGAATTCACCATTCAAAACAAGGTAAAATACAAATTATTTTACCAAATTTTTTCCTTTTATTATTTTGAATATTTGTATTTCAAAATGTTGTTTTCTAATTGGAAATGTGAATTGTGCAAGTTTGCAAACAAAGCAATCATGTTTCAAGAAGCCTTTTAATTTCATGAAGCCATTGCCTTTTGTTACAAATAGACTAGTCCTAACGTCATTGGCTATGTTCCCCCTCCATTCACATGGCATATATCATAGATTATAATAGACATTTTGTTTATTGTTATCACTACTTGCATCTAAACCAATCCAAGGGTCATTGGTTGTTGAAGGATGCCTTGAATGTAGTTATATCCATGTGAGCCTAAAGTTCAAGGAAGAAATGAATCATCCCCTTCATTGAATGTTTTGATTGATGATGATGATTCTAGTTTGATTTCTAAGTTGGAAAATTTTGCAAAGAACATTAAGAAGGAAATCATTATGGTCATTTACTCTTTCCTTTCCTTCTTGACAAGATATGATGAAAAAGAGCTCGTAATATGTTCGTTTTGATGTTAGATTCTATATTTAAAAGTTTGAGATTGATGTTTTCTTCCATTGATCATGAACATGGGGTCACCATAACTTTAAAAAATGATAGGAAATGTTTATTTTTTATGCTTCTAAAGTCTTATCATCACTTGCATCCATTGCTTAAAGCTAAAAGTTATTTTGTCTACAAAAATGATGAAAATAAGAACTTGGACATTTTTGAAATGGTGGCCATCAATAGTGAACTTCATCACAAACTTCTAATATCACAAATTTCAATAAAATATGTATGAAAATCATAAAAAATATGTTTGTGCAAAATCTATGGGCTTCAAAATGTAAAAATGACACAAAAATAAATAAATATATTACTTATATATGAATGATATGCTTTTGTACAAAAAATGTATGAATTTCATGTTATGGTTAATATAAACGATATTTGTATGTATTCAATATTTTCAATATTTAAACAAATGAGACATTGTTTTTGAATGACATACATGAATATTCATGTATACACAAAAATTGCATGAATTTAATTAAAATGTAAATTATACATACTTTACATCAAGACATCATGAAAATTAAATTTTGCACAAAATTTGTATAAACCTATGAAGTCTATTACATCATAAATTTAACATGCGACAAATTAATAATGAAAATTATGTGAAGTTTGTTCATTCATAAGTTTATACAATTTAAACATGAATATCATGCATTGAAAACATGTTTGACATACAGATAAATGTGTTGACAAATGAAGTATGAACCTATGAATGAACGAATGTCACATGAATTTTGCATCTTCTTAAATATGTGTGTCAAATGTGTTTTCAATGCATGATATCACTGTGTGGAACGTAGAAATTATAAATGAATGAATTTTTCATGTTTCTATTATTAAATCGTGAGATGTTAAGTTTGTGATATAATGAGTTCGTAATATTGGAAAGGTGCTTGTTAATAATGATATTTCAAAGTTATTAAATGTTTTTTGGAATGGTAGAAAAACCATGAAACTATGTTCCCAATTGTTGGGGTTTTAATTGTATAGATATTAAGGATTATAAGTTCTCAAATTGAAATTGAGAAAATTTGATCCCTTGTTGGAATTTTGACCAATTTGAAAGGATGTGACTTACAATCATAAAACTTTGAAAAAAAAAAATTTATTAGTAAGAATTGGCAAATGATGCAAAGGTAGTTTGTAAGGTTCTTTTGTAATTTGGTAGAATTGATATTAAATGAATTTGCAAGTTCATTTGAATGAAATGAATTGAAAAAGGACTAATTTTAATGTTTTTTTTTTTGGTCTTGTACATTTTTGAAATGTGACCACACATCTTTTTAAAAAATTATAAACTCATAATATTCACCAATTTTATCTTTCAACATGTAATCTTCAAATTATTGGATAAACATATGTTGAACCTACCTTCGTACCATGTTATTGTAAAATGACTTTGTGGACATCAGGCTTTAAAGGTTGCAACTAAACATAATGAAATCACGCAATATTGCCAATGTAAAAGGATCTTGTTGATGTTCAAATAAATGTTCACCTTTTTTATAATCATTTTCAAGATACAAAATTTAATTACAATGTAGCCCAATTTGAAAAAAAATCCAAAATATTAATTTGAATAAAATTTTTCAATTTCAATTAATGTTTTGAAGATATAATATTTAAAGCCTCCCCACACCTATAGCTTTAGAAAACTTTGTTATCCCCACTCGCTCCAAGGTTTTTGGGAACATGGTATCATGATAACATCATTGGTATTTATTTATGATAACTTTTTCACTTTTTGTACAATGAATTTGGCCTAAAATCCTTTATAGATAGTTATTGCCACTATTAATGTGTGGTGTATACACTTGTCATTGACATTTTCCTCCCCACTTTCCCTCTTATGGAACATTTTGTGTGAACCAATCCTTTCACATCATCTAACCACATGCAACATTGGTGGTCATTTTTTTTCTTTTGGTCTTGTTTCCTTGGGATTTTTGGTCATATATTTTCCTTTTAGTCTTGTTTCTTCAGGCCATTTCTTGTAGATAAGATGTATCACACTTTGCTCATGGTTCTAATTTATTGTTAGAATTTATTGAAAGCTTGTTGTGAGTAATGAATCATGCAAAATTTTCTTTGTTCATGGGTATTTTCATTTTGCTCACATAAACATTTTGCCATTTAACATAGATGACCATGATTTCTATACTTTGGGTTTTATGGATTTGAGTTAGTTGCCTTTTTTATCATTAGGTATTAGGACCATGCTAGCTTCTATAACTTTGCATGATTATTGCATTTCATGTAAAATGCTTCTAGTTGCTAAAGACTTGGGACATTGGGTAAAACCAAAAAGTACCAATTAGTATTCACACTTTCTCCTCATTGAATATGATGACAATAGATGGAGAGAAATGTTTATAATGTTGAAAAATGCATTGTTTAACATTGCTAGAGAGTTATGTCCTCACCTTTTGAAATAAAACACAAAGTATTGATTAGTAATACTAACAAAGATTAATGGATTGTAAAGCTCACACATGGTGCAAACATGCTTGTTTGTTCAAAATTATTTGCAATTGGGAAAAATACTATTGCATTATTACTTCAAAAGTTTGTGAAAATTGTCAACATTGTTTTCAAAGGCTTCATAAGGTGACCAAAAGAAAGAAAAATGGAGGTGGTAATGACTAAATTCAAACAATGGTGTTATTTGCCTTCAATGCAAGGGGCAATAATGGAACCCATGTGCACATATCCAAACCAAAAATATCATTTGCTAAAGAATAAAATTATTTAAAAACAAGTAGGTATTCAATCATGGCCCAAGTAGTTGTGAATAATAAGAAAACATTTGTGGATGTTTACATTGGACTCCTTGGATTTGTTAATGATAGTTGTGTTTTGCAAAAAAATAGTTTACATAATCAAGCATAATATGGATCATTTTTCAGCTTTCAGAATGGTTCACAAAATGGGGTTCTTTTGGATATCCCTTGTTCAATTGGTTGATGGTCCCATATAAACACAACATTGAATAATTTATTTTTGAAAAAAATTACAATGGGTGACATAAGAATAACAGATTTGTTGTTGAAAATCCATTTGGTATATTAAAAAAAAAAATTCAAAAACTTCTTCACAAAACATAACTTCATGTGGCATTTTCACCTAACATGTTTTTATGTTGTTGGTATTTTGCATAATCTAGTATTTGGTCAAGGAGAACTAGATTTTGTAAATTTGATGCATCAATTAGAACTATAAGCCACATATGAGATTCAAAATGAACACAATGTAAGGATGAATTCACATCCACAACCAAATCAACAAGAAGTGTGTGAAGTTGGAATTGAAGGATTGAAGGAAGGGAACAATTTGGTGTTGAACAATGAAAGACCCTTGAAACATATTTTGGCACCATACAAAATTAGTTTCAAGGTCTATGCTCTATAACATACAAGTTTGATATTGGAAATTTCATTGTATGATCTAAAGATGTAAATATTTAAAGTTACATAAGATGACATCATATGATTCCCAAGATCCTTGTAAGTTACAATATCATTTGGGTTGACATGTTTAGCTCCATTATACCCTTGAGCCACATTACAATTGAACACCATTCCCATGACATTAATTAGCCCCACAATGGCCTTCACCGTGTCCTTGTTGATTTCGTTAAATTTTTTTTGTATTAGATTTTTAAATATTTTAATAGTTTAAAAGTAATTTCTTCCTAGCTCTTGCTCCTTTATTGCTCAATATCAAGATTAGTAGTTTGTATCTGGTTTATGGCTGTGTAACCAATTTTTTTACTTTCTTTTTCTATTTTTTTTATAAGAATTTTTTTATTACTATTGATCTTTCACCGAACATACATCACAAACTTAACATCTCACGACTTAATAATGAAAATTGTGCAAAAAAAATTCATTCAAAATTTGTACATTTCAAACAATAATATCATGCATTGGAAACACATTTGACACACGAATTCATAGGAAGATGAGAATTTCATGTGACATTCATTCATTCATCCATATGTTTGTACTTCATTCGTTAACACATTTATCTATGTGTCAAATGTACTCTCAATGCATGATATTAATGTGTAAAATGTATAAACCTATGAATTTCACATGATTTTCATTATTAATTTGTCGCATGCTAAAATTGTGTTATATGTATTCAACATTAGTCTAAAATTTTGAAATGAAACTTCAATTACTTCTTGTTAACTTTGGTTCGTGTGTCCCTAGAACATGAAATGTTATAGTTGGAAGCATTGAAATTTCAATGTTAGGCATTAAAAGATTTGCAATGTTAAGAATTTAAAGCATCCCATTGTTTGGCATTGGAGGATTTCTAAAATTAGGCACTTAAGGCATCCCACTCTTCAACCCTTGATGATGTGAATTCAATATAGGCACCTAAACACTTGAATCTGCATGAGGGCTTGCATTTTGTTGTGGTGTAATTATTGATGGCAATGGTGGCATACCAACATGTTAATCATAACTTAGAGGCATTTCAAACTAAATGCAATTGTCAATGTTAATGGGCTAAGATTTTTCCAATGGTTCACTGGTTGTTTGTACCAATTGGTGATCTATACACCCCATCATTGTTGCCATCAACTTTTACACAAGAAGGGGACAAAAAGTTGGCCGTGAACTCAAGGGCTCACTTATCACATAGATTTCTTTAATGTATTGTTTAGGCAAATCTAGATAATTCATGTTTTGCGTTGAAAGCACCTAGTAATCTTCATTCATGCTAGTCATGTCTATGTAGTCTTTGATCCTATATGAATCACCCATTACAATGTCCATTAAATTTTACAAGTATGACCATTTTTGTAATGATGGGAAAATCTAGCATCCATCATTGCCCTAGATATCTTTTTTCATTTTGTCACTATTAACTCAAATCTACAACATCTAGTGTTTTCAAATGCTCTCACGTTTTGTATTTCACCAAAGCCATGATTTTTTTATAATGCTAATTGGGTTTCCTTGACTTGTGAGGATGATTGATTTAATGCTTTTTGTTTTCCTTTCCCTTTTCCTTTTAAATCATGTTTAATATTTGGAGGTGTATGATTGATTGGACCTCTTTAAATGCATGAAATGAAAGTGAAATTATTTTAATTATGAACATAGAATTGGTTCAATTCATTAAAAAACATTTGCAGTTGAATGTGTAGGAAATAGGTTTCAAAACATTGTACCTACAAATGCATTTTGTTGGGTGGCACTTTCATTGTACACTCCACAATATTGTAAGAATTTTTTCCAAAAGTACCCTAGATTACCAAAAAAAAAGTGTTGCGCAAAATAATCGTAATATCAAATTGGAAGAATGAGTGCATAGAAAAGAATGCTAGAAAGAAATGTTGCATGGAGAAACAACAATGTCACATGCGGGAAAAGTAAATGTAAGAACACATATCTTTAACTTAAATGTCCATTTTTGGGGCTTGTACCTATCTTTAGCCCTTTTTACTTGAAATCTACCAATTTGAAGATATATATAATTTCATTTTTCCTATCTTGCCTAACTTTTTTCTAAGTTGCCTTTGATTGCCACATCAATAGCCACACAGGATTCGGTCAACCTATCATTTAAGGTCTGAAAACCACTTTATAATTTATATGTTGAAGAGATATCCCTGGCTTATCTCTAGATATGGAGTGGGTTTTATTTGCATATTATCACCATCTGTGTTCCAAATCCCAAAATACTAGTAATTAACATCAAAACTCATTA
>Ga0209208_10011575_pt1 | contig 11277 bp, 10 predicted proteins | sample S1TSphfallax_3_FD_187694 | JGI IMG/M metagenome (GOLD analysis project Ga0209208, IMG submission 187694) | Host-associated microbial communities from peat moss isolated from Minnesota, USA - S1T2_Fd - Sphagnum fallax MG (SPAdes) (version 2) | ecosystem: Host-associated > Plants > Peat moss >...
TTTTTTAATAAATAAAAATTTAATAATTTTCTATAAATTTTTTTTAGTAAGTTTTATTTTAAAATTTTATTTATTATATGTTATAAAATTTTAAACACTTCTCTTTTCACAAAGTTCCAAAACATTAAACCTAATTCCAGTTCAATTTTTACTAACTCAAAATCAAGATTGGTATTGCTTTGGGTCATACTATAGCTTGGCTAGGGTTCTTGCTACCAATAGTGATATTGCACGGATATCTATATATCAAATCAACTCTAATACTAACTTACTAAAGAACATGTACTTAATTAATTTTGAAGCTTTTAAAACTTAGTGATTAAAATTTTAAAAAATTAATTTTAATTTAAAATAAAATATTAAAAACATCTATTTGTTAAATCATCTAACGAGACAAAACATTATTAATATCTATTGTTACATCACATGGTGACCCCCCCAAATCAAAAAAATTCTCCAAAATTTTAATCTTTGAATAATCATTTATTAGTTCAAGAATTTTCAAAAATATAAAATTAACTAAATATTATGTAATAAAAATGTAGGATAAAAAATGTTGTGCTCAATAAACCATGGTTAATTAACAAACCCATCAAATACCCACCCAACACTAGTACACATCCCCCAACATTATATGTGCATATAGTTGTTATTGCAGTCAGTACCTGCAATGGTTTCTATTCTTTTGCCCTTGTCTACTCTTGGCATGGTTCATCTTTTTCTCCCCCAAAATTAAAGATGGATGATGCCCATACACTCTTTTGGACCCATATTATGTACATACATTTTGGGCTTGTAGTGGACACTTAGGTATCGATTCCAAGCTCAAAACATGCAAACACGACCCAAAGTTCATGTATACACCCAGCACCAAGATGTGTCTGGGCACCACCCAAACACATCTTGGACATGCAAAAAGGTCATCGAGGAAAAAAAAGAAGCAAGCAATACTTTTGTACTACCTATAATAACAACTATGTGCACATATAATGTTAGGGGCATATGTACGTACTCACTATAAAAGATGATCATTGATGATGGAAGGAGATGCATATATACGCTCTCTTTTACAATAGAAAATTGACTAAAAATAAAAATAATAATAATACTATGAATATTGATGAATAGCTAGCTACTTTTGGTTTTGCAATAGAACAAAAATGAGTTCTAAAGAAAAATGTGCACTAATTTACTAAAGATGATGCACTCAATAACCAACGGTTAAATTAATGAAAACATCAAATACCCACCCAACACTAGTATACTTAAGAAGCATGCACTAAAAATGGTGATGGATGGAGGAAAAGTGTTGCTTTTCTTTTTTGCAAATACAAAATTGACTAAAGATAATAAAACTATTGATGAGTAGCTAAGCTACTTTTGGTTTTGCAATACAAGAGAAAACAAACAAAGTTCTAAAGAAAAATGTGCACTAACTTACTAAAGATGGCGTGCTCAATAACCGTCGGTTAAATTAATGAAAACATCAAATACCCACCCAACACTAGTATTCTTAAGAAGTATGCACTACAAGAGAAAAAGTGTACAATTTTCTTTTGCAATAGAAAATTGACTAAAGATGAGAATAATATTAATTAGTAGCTAGGTACTTTTTGGTTTTGCAATAGAAGAAAAACTAACTAAAGAAATATAAAAAAGTGCACTAACTTACTAAAGATGCTGTACTTCTTTCCGTCGCTTCCGTCCGTTCGTCCGTCCGTCCGTCGTCTCCTCCAGGCTCCTCCTCCAGAGCTCCAACACTTCCGGAATTCCCTTCTCCGCAAACGCTCTCTCTCTCTTCTCTCGCTCTCTTTCTCTTTCTCTCTCTCTCTCGTACTGTCGCAGTTGTTGTTGCCGGCTTTGGAGAAGCCCTCGGTACCCATCACCATTATCATGTCCAGAAATGTGATTTGGCTTTCTTGGTTTGCGGTGAAGAGCAAAGAATTTGAGCGAGATTGTTGTGGTTTGTGGGGTGCTGCTGCTCATGGTGCTGTCTTGCTAGTTTTGCACTTCTGAGAAGCATTGTGGGGTTGGAGAGAGTCTTGGTCTTGGTGATCGTGGTTGTGGGTTTTTTCTTTTTTCTTTTTTTTGGTTTTGTGATAGGGTTGGTGAGTTTTTGAGGGTAGTGGGTAGGGGAGAGTAGAGTGAGAAAGAGAGAGAGAGAGAGAGAAAGGGGGGGAGGGGGGAAGGGATGGCAGAGGGGGAGAGTAGAGAAGAGGATTATAGGAGGAGAGAGAGGAGGAGAGAGAGAAGCAAGATGAGGAGCAGTAGTGGGGAGGAGTGTGGTGGTATAGCAGGAGCCAAGGAGATTGATGAGAATGAGTATAGGAGGATGTTGATAGTGGGGCATAGGTTGCCATTGATTGCCATTCCTCCACGGCGGAGAGGGCATGGTGGTGATGGTGATGGTGGTGGTGATGGTGATGAGCAGCAGCAGCAACAACAAGAAGGCTGGAAATTCTCCTGGGATGAGGATTCCTTGCTCTTGCAGCTGAAGGCGGGTTTGCCCAAGGAGATGGAGGTGATGTACATTGGGTGCTTGAAAGTGGAAGTGGAAAGTATGGAGGAGCAAGAGCAAGTAGCCACGACTTTGTTGCAGAATTTCAACTGTGTGCCTGCATTCTTACCACCAGATGTGAGGACAAGGTTCTACCATGGCTTTTGTAAGCAAACCTTGTGGCCCTTGTTTCATTACTTGCTGCCTCTCAGTAGTCCTCCTCCTGCTCCTGACCATCTCCATCACCACCAAGACCATGGAAGTTATGGCAGTGGCTATGATGGTGGCGGAAGTGGTGGTGGCAGTGGTCTCCGTTTCAATAGATCCTTTTGGCAAGCTTATGTTTCTGTGAACAAGATTTTTGCTGACAAAGTGATGGAGGTTATAAGCCCGGATGATGACTATGTGTGGATCCATGACTACCATCTGATGCTGCTCCCCACTTTTCTGCGGAAAAGATTCAACAAAGTTAGATTAGGGTATTTTCTTCACACTCCTTTCCCATCATCTGAAATCTACAGAACGCTGCCGGTGCGGGATGAGATCCTCAAAGCATTATTGAATGCTGATCTGATTGGGTTTCACACTTTTGATTATGCCCGACACTTTCTTTCCTGCTGTAGTCGGATGCTGGGATTAGCTTATGAGTCAAAGCGGGGGTACATTGGATTGGAATACTATGGCCGGATGGTTGGCATCAAAATCCTGCCTGTTGGTATTCACATGGGTCAGCTTAAGCTTGGTTTGCAGCTTCCTGCTACCAAGTGGCACGTCAGAGAGCTCCAGGCTGAGTTTGAGGGAAAGACAGTACTGCTCGGAATGGATGACATGGATATTTTCAAAGGTATTGGTTTGAAGCTCCTTGCATTTGAGCAGCTGCTGTTGCTACATTCGAGATGGAGAGGTAGGGTTGTGCTACTGCAGATTGTGAATCCGGCTAGAGGTCAAGGAAAGGATGTTGAGGAGCTTCAGAATGAGGCAGGTGCAATAGCTCAGAGAATAAATGGCAGGTTTGGGAGTGAAGGGTACGAGCCAGTTGTACTGGTTCAGAGACATGTGCCATTTCATGAAAGGATCGCATATTACACAGTTGCGGAATGTTGTGTTGTGACCGCGGTGCGTGATGGGATGAACCTCATTCCATATGAGTACATAGCTTGCAGGGAGGGCAGGTCTCAATGGGATGATGATGCCAGTAGTGTTGGACCTAACCCAGAGCCCACAAAGAAGAAGAGTATGCTGATTGTGTCAGAGTTCATTGGATGCTCACCGTCACTCAGTGGGGCAATTCGGGTCAACCCTTGGAACATTGAAGCGGTGGCAGAGGCAATGAACTTGGCTATCACACTGCCTGATTCTGAACAACATATGCGGCATGAAAAGCACTTCCGGTTTGTGAGCACCCATGATGTTGCCTACTGGGCACGCAGTTTCATAGGTGACTTGCAGCGCACTTGTAAAGGTCATGCACGGCAGCGCTGCTATGGAATTGGTTTTGGATTGGGCTTCAGAGTCATTGCTCTTGACCCTGATTTCCGCAGGTTGCGCACAGATCTAATTGCCTCGGTGTACAAGAAGAGTAGCAGCCGAGCCATCCTTTTGGATTATAATGGCACCATGATACCTCAGGCAACAACCATTGACAACCCCACCCCAAGCTCAGAGGTGCTTTCTGTCTTGAATACGCTTTGCAGTGATCCCAAGAACTTTGTGGTAATCATCAGTGGACAAGGTCGCAATGTTTTGGAGGACTGTTTCTCCTCCTGTGAGAGACTAGGTCTTGCAGCTGAGCATGGATACTTTTACAGGTAACCCTATTTTCCATTTTGTGAAGTTGGAGTAGAACTGGTGAGGACAAACATGCTAAGATATCAAAACAATTTGCATAATATTTTGCATACTCTGCAGGTTCCAATTACAACAACATAATGTTGACCCACATTCTCTGTATGCAGGTGGCACAGAGATTCAGAGTGGGTGAGATGCAGGAGGCAGAGAGGGTACTGGGACACATCATCAACAGTAAATTTTGAGTGGAAGCAAGTGGTGGAACCAGTGATGGAGAAGTACACAGAGAGCACAGATGGGTCTTACATTGAACGGAAAGAGAGTGCAATAGTTTGGCACTACCATGATGCCGATCCTGACTTTGGATTATGGCAGGCCAAAGAGCTCTTGGACCATCTTGAAAGTGTGCTTGTCAGTCAACCAGTAACAGTGAAAAGAGGGGCACACAATGTTGAAGTGAAACCTCAGGTGAATCTTTCATAACCCTTGTATGTTACCCAGAAGGAGTAAAAACTATCTCTCTGCTGTAGTATTCTTTGATGATATATAACAGGGTGTCTACCTATCTGATTTTCCACAGGGTGTCAGCAAAGGTGTGGTTGTGGAAGAGCTGCTGGCAATGATGTCTTTGAAGAGTGTATCACCTGACTTTGTGCTGTGTATTGGAGATGACCGGTCCGACCAAGACATGTTTGAGACTATATCCACCAGCATGGCTCGATCACGGAGTGCAGAGTTGTTTGCATGCACTGTCAGGCAGAAGCCAAGTAAGGCCAAATACTACTTGGATGATGTTACAGAGGTCATCAGGTTGCTACAGGGCTTGGCTGCAGCCTCAGACCCTGCAGCAGCAGCAGCAGTGCACTGCTTGGCTAGTTCTTCATCAAATCCGACCTTGGAGACCTTACATGTATAATTAAGTAAGCACCCCTTGTCTCTGTGGAGGCCTGCAAAATCAGAATCATTTCCAAACTCTTCAAAGTCAGAACTTGTGTTCATCTTTTATGATCTGAGCGTTTGGAGTGCTGCACTGTGTGGGACTTGGGTTTGTACCAATATTGTCTGGTATCCACTTTTAAACATACCAACCTTGTCCTGGAATTGTGTCCAAGACTAATTTTTGGCAGGTATGAGGCAGGTATATATATGTACATACCTGGTATTGAAACTGGTATAAAACTGGTACAAGGCTGGTATTACCTCAGATCCCTACCAGGCTGGTATCAGTACAAGCTGGTACTAGTACAAGGCTGATCTTGCACAGGGTCATACCAGCCTGGTAGTGCCCTTGATACCAGTGTTCTTATGAGGTGCAAGCCTAATTGCCAGACCGACACTGATTTGGACAACTACAGTTGTGCTCTATTATATATGTATTTGTTTTGTTTTAAGGGCTATTGAGTTGTCCTAGTATGAACTTTGCAATGTGTTTGTGCAGCAGGGTGCAAACATGGGCATGATGAGAAAATAGTATTAGGAATGTGGCACAGGCGATGGGCTGGGGAGCATAAAACTCTCTTCAAGGTAAGAGGCTTCCATCATTATGTACACCTGGAAAAGGTTCATGAAACACTTCATGCTCTCCTACTGCTGTGGGAGTAGAAGAGAAGGGCTTCACTGTCAGAAGTCAAGTGTGCAACTTTTTTTGGGAGAGATATGTATTTGTAAGAATGTTTGGAATTGCCATTTCCATATGTTCCTAGCATTGAAAAGATGCTACATAAATTAAGCAAACTACAAAAAGAGCTCCCTCACACTAGGGGCCACCCAAGTCTAGCTTGGAGTGTAGAACGCCCTAACAAGGCAACGGCATAGATTTTGCAACATGACATTAAGGCTGGATTGGCACCCTGCAATGTTGAGAAACGATGAGTGCTGGATTGATGCACCCTGGCAGTGGTGCATAGATGGGTGGATTTATAGCAGTATTATTGACAGGTGAACTTTTCCTTGTACCCAAAACTATTGATGTAAAGCTGCCCACCTTCCATCATTGTATAATTTATTCTGACAGTGAATGTTGCAGAAGCCTCTATAGCTCCACTGTTATCAGCTTCAACGCACCACTTAATGTTAGTTGGGTTGGGTCACTGCACTTGCCAAAATTGGGCCCTTTTGGGTGCATGCTGAGCTGGTTCATTTGGTGTGTGAAATGCCTCAACACAACCCTAGCCTGTGATCCTCTCGCTGAAACGAAAATGTTGAAGAGAATTTCGTTCTTTAGTGTTGTAGATCTGCCACTTCAGACAGGCAAGTTTCTGTTCTTCAGCCAATGATTATTTGATCTCTATCTTCTACATTATAAGAATGACATGTGTCATATGGTGACTTACTTTCCTTGACACCTCAAGTCTAGTACCTCCCTTGTTGGAGAAAGGGGAACTCTTGCTGACCATGTGTTAATGGTGACCAAATCTTCTGCTGGTCACTTTTAAGGCCAGTTCCCACACTTCTTGACCTTTTTGGAATTAATTATACCAGATGTAGTTCTATGATGGCTGACTATGGTGGGTAGAATGACCTGACTTTCTAAAGGCCTACTAGACACTGCAATACAGGTTGAAACTTAGCATTTCAGTTGTCATATTATCAAGTATAAATTATAAATTTGAAAAAGAAATTCAGATCTAGCATAACCAAGGACTCTTAGCTAAGCAGTGGTTCCTTGGGTCTTGAAACCACATACCTTGTTCTGTCTACAATGGAAGAGTGACAACAATTCATGGTGAAAAGAAAAATTGACATCAAGTCTTTGTCCCTTTTTTCAAGTTTCATGTTATGGCCCTGAGTTGCAAAGTTCCATCCTCACTTTCTCCAATGTCTGTACTTTCTCTGTCAATAGGTTCCCCCTTTCATTTGACCTTGAGGACAGGCCTATCTATTTTCCACGTGACTCTTGTTGACAATTACTTCACAATAAGACGAAGAATATGGGTCGAACTAATATGTTTTACAAAATCACACATACTTATATGACAGCAATATGACAGCAGCAGTATACAAAGAGCATATTGAAGAAAATAATGACCATCATCAACATATGACTTCGATGACAAAATAACTTTAGAGTAGAGAGTTGATCAAGCTCCATAAACACTGAATAAATGATGCCACATCATGTGGTGTGGACCGGCATCTTACTTTACAGCACATGCCAATGAACAATGATGTGAATCATAACATGTATCACACTTACAAAACCACATGGACACTGGATTCCCCTTTTTAAACACTCAGAAGAATGGATGCAGGGGCATTCAAGGAGAGTGCATTGGTAGGAAATGAAAAAAGACCGTTCCATTCTTCAAACCCATCAATTGTAACCTAGCACAAATGCATTATAGGAAGTAATCAGGAGTTCGCCGTGTCACATCTGGTTCTCCTCTCCTTGGTGCTGGTTCAAACTGTTGCATCACCCACAGACATGTTACTGCTTTGTCAACCCTTGCATATACTGAAAAAATCTCACAAAGTGTTCAACTTTGTGTACTGCATTTTAACTTTGTTACATATTCATTGACACATGTATACTTGTGACACATGAAAAGTGTTTCATCTGCATCTACTTCAGCATGACCTAGCCTGCACTGGGTGTTTTCGAAAAGAGGTCTTCTTCTGAATATAGGCAGCTGTAAACTGGCACATAATGAGATCAAAAGGGTTGATGGAGAAAATTCACAATTAAAGTGGCATGCTACCTTTGTACAAAGACAGTACCTGGATGAAGGTGTGACCCATATTGTCATCCACTTCCAGAATAGAGGCCATATTTCCTGCCAGAGAACAGAAGAATCGTAGAATTCAGTAAGATATCCTACTCCACTCTCCCTCCCAGAACAGCATTAAGCAAAAAGAACTTTGAGTAAATTAAGAGTCTATGCGGTCATATAAGTTTCATGCAACATGCAAAAAGCAGAAATTGAACATTATTGAATGAGTAGAAAAGTGCAGACAAATTACCACAACGATAGCAGTAGTTGGGAGCACTGAAAATGGTGACCACTTTATGTTCCTGGCATCCAAGAGAAATCCTCACAAACTCAATACTCAAGTTTTGTAGACACATATCATGAAAAACAGGATCCCTTGTGCAAAAGCTGACCCTAACCTCAGAAGGATGAAACAATCAGAAGGGAATGAATATGCAACATACATGTCCCCAATTGTAGCCCTCCATAACTAGTTGATGAGCACGTGCCACCAGTTTTAGGTTGTTGTTCTGATTGAACCTCTCAGAAATATCCTGCACTCAATGGTCATAATTTTCCTCCTCAGCAACTGGTCTCCTATTGCCAATACTAATGGTATAAATCTTCAGCAGTAACACATCCCCTTACTATCAGAAATGCTTGTTTTCTCCTCATCCTAGCTTGGAGTAAAATAAATTCCACTTTTCTAGTCATGTAGAGAAAAGGTACAATAAAGGAATACCCTTCTAGCTAAATAATCCTGCAACAGTAATCCATAGCTCAGTAGTGATGTGACAGAGTGATAACAAGACTGAAGCAAATCTGAGAAATGTTACAGAGAGAGGAACCTGGCCAAAAGTGTAGCCAGCACCACGGGGTGATATTCCCCAGCCACATCGATCATCAGGATCAGACCAGAGAAGATCACACATGGGACCTTCATGAGGCACCTCCTGTACTCGGTCCAGGTCACGAATGTGGTCCAAGGAATCTATGCTTGGTGACAGCCCTCCATGTAAACAGAAAATTTCAGACTCCACCTGAACCAACAATAGTGTGCTGAGCCTCCATCAGGTGCCAAACAACTGCTTTCTGGCCCACAACTTATTTCAATTTCATTCTCTCACTCCTACTCTCCCCCACCTCACCCCTGCTTTTTCAAATTCCTTTTACTAGCTCCAGACTGGGCATGGGCAGGTTCCAGGCAAAATGTCATGAATTTCAGAATGCAAAATTGGGAACATCCTTGTTGATTTCATGAGTCATGCTCTGAGAAAACATCCACAATGTTGACTTACCAGAGCTGTGAGGGGGAAATAATCAAAGAGATCTGTAAATATCTTCCAAACGTTGGCATTCCCATATCTGCAGGAACCCCATCACATTGTCACCCAACTTTAGATAACTCAGCCCAGGAGGATCTCTCCCAAAGCACAGAGTTTGAGGCATACCAGTACATGGTGAAGGAGACCTTGAATTAAAGCAGGATTGCTCCCCACTCACCTCAACAATTCCCCAAAGCCACTGCTCAACAGAAGTCCAGTATGGAGGAAGGTAACCAACAGTGCATGTAAAGATGGTTTAAGTGCTATCATGACTCACTTTCGAAGACACTCATCGTAAAATCCATATACTTGTGTGATCTGCTCCAAGGAACCAAACACAGTGTCAGTACAACACCTCCACAAAACTAAAACAGATTTGTTACCAGTGAAGTCTCCCAAGCTTGAGGACTGAAAACTTGAAACCAAGAAGACTGGTCCTCTACACACAATTACATCTTCTTGCACAAATGATAAACATGAATAAAGAAGGCTCAAACGACTCACTTGCCGACTTTCATGGTTACCACGCAGAATGGTGATACGATCTGGATACCGCACCTTCAAGGCCACCAGAAGCTGCATTCATTTCCCACACTAAGTAAGCTCTGCAACCCTAGAAAAACCTTAAAATCACATTGCCAGGGTTTGCTAGGGGCAACACTTTGCTATAGAACAATAGATGCATACAGCATCAGATAACAGGCATGCACACCACAGAGACCATGGTGGAGGGCACTCACAGAAGCTGTTTCGACTGAGTAGTAGCCACGATCAACATAATCACCCATGAATAGATAGTTGGTATCTGGACACTACACAGTCAAAATCTTACAAATGTCAACAACTTACAATGTACATGAGTTTCCCTAATAACCATGACCACAGTGTTCACTAAAGAGACAAATCCAGTGACACAAAAATCCAGCAAGGTTAAATTATATGCTGCTGGGCATACCTTTCCTCCAATCCGAAAGAGTTCAGCAAGATCATGAAATTGGCCATGAATGTCACCGCATATTGTAACAGGACACTTTACTGGCTGCTTCAAAAGGTACACATTTCTTTAGAGTCTTCACAGAGGCACAACTAAAGAAAGGGCATACAACAAAGGACATGTCATCTAAACCCTAAGAAAAAACTCCTTGATTAGCTAATTTGCTCAGTAACCCTAACATGCAGATCACCACAACCAACATTCTTTGACCACTTCAAACACTTCAAAATTTCAAGCAATCTCCAAATTCATGAAGCTGGAGATTTTCCATACTTGTTGCTAAACAAAGGGACAAAAGAAGAAGAAGAAGAAGAAGAAGAGAAAGACCTGAACATTGTTTTCCTCCATCAAGATTTCCTTTGCCTTCTCGCATAATGCCCTGACCTACATCCCCCAACGACAAAAGGATCTTCAAATTTCTGGTACTGCTTTTCCAGGCTCCCAGCCCAATTCTTTTGTCCAAGGTCAATAATCACCATGAAACAGCATACTCTAGCACAGCCTGAAATCCTACAAACTCGATGAACAGCTTCTCATGATAAAGATAAATGGAATACATTTGCACAAAGAAGCCAGCCTGTGTTAGTCTGTTGATATAGTTTATAGTTGCTGCCAAGTTGAAGCTTTCAAGTATCACATATGAGCAAGGAGAAGACAAGAGCTATGTTAACTCTGTCTGTGACTGTGGATGTGTGGATGCAAACAGAAAACTGTGGAAATCTGGCAGAGGGTAGTGTTGTAAATGCAGTGTGTAATTCACCAGCAATGCCATCTGTAAAGATGAGAATGGTAATGAACATGCTGAACGGATCATAAGACAAAGAAAACAAGCTGAAACTAAAAAGGATCAAATGATGACGTCCCCCTGTGATGTCAAAGACTGAAGGATCTCCAATCCTGTAACTCCAGAATATCATTCGAATTCTCCATATAGAAATGACAGGCCTTAAATTGAAGTAATCAAAGTAGAACCATTGACATCCA
>Ga0209208_10011577_pt1 | contig 11277 bp, 11 predicted proteins | sample S1TSphfallax_3_FD_187694 | JGI IMG/M metagenome (GOLD analysis project Ga0209208, IMG submission 187694) | Host-associated microbial communities from peat moss isolated from Minnesota, USA - S1T2_Fd - Sphagnum fallax MG (SPAdes) (version 2) | ecosystem: Host-associated > Plants > Peat moss >...
TCAGCAAAACATAATCAAACCCATTCTAAGTGTAAAGCCTTGAGAATTAGGGATTTTGTCAGATCTTAAAATCATCCTGAAATAACTTTTTTATAAAATCAAATTAATGTTGACCAAATCACAACCAAGGCCCTTTTAAATGTTAAGCCTCTTGAAACAAGGACTTTCTTGAACATTAAAAGTTATGCAATAATTTAATATAACTTAAAGACCTAATAATTAGGTTGTGGTGTGTAGTGTAAAATGAAAGAAAGTTCATTGAAAAGAAACTTTGGTGTGGAATGTAAAGTGAAAGAAACTTCATTGAAAAGAAGCTTTCGTGTGTAATGTAAAGGGAAAGGAACATCTATGGAGAGGCCTTAGTGTGTAGTGGAAGAAAGTTCATTGGGACACAAACTTTAGTGTGTAATTTAAATTACAAATAACTGGTCATGAATGTTTAAATAATCACATAGGTACTGTAAATCAGTCAGGTTCTTTGCCTGAGAACTGCCTCATCCAACCAGAATGAAAAAAACCATCCTACTTCTACTGCCATTCAAATTCAACAAACCCTTGTGCTCAACAAATTTGCAAAAAAATGTAAAAACCAGACTCAGTCAGTTCCATTTTGAAAAAAAAAAAGAAAGAAAACTTGCCAATTCTTTAAATATGAAAAAAATAAAAAAATTGGACCAGATCTTTGCAATTGAAAAAATCCAATACCTTAAAAACCAAGGGTTCTTTAAAAAATAAAAGAACCGACCAACACTGGCTCAAACCAGCAACAGTTCAAAGAAGAAATGGGTATATGACAAAAAAATTCTGTAGTCTCTTCATTAAAAGGCAGAGCCAAGAAAGTGGCTCCCAAATCAATGAAGACCAAATCACACAATCAAGCCCCTTCTGAGTGTTAAGTCTTGTGATTGAGGGACTAGTCAAATTATTAAAGAGCATGATCTCAAATCAACATCCAACCAAATCCTTTTCTAAATGCAACTTTGTTACATAGCTTTTGAATGAAAGTTTATTTTGAAAAAGTCCATATTGCCCAAGCAAGTTTTTATTTATTTATTTCTTTCTTTCTTTCTTTCTTTCTTTCTTTATTTCTTGTTTGGTGAGGTAGTAGGGTGGGTGGATTGGCTCATCAACAAGAGAGACTTTAGACCATCTCCACCACAAAACTGTAAACAACTCCTTTATGTTAAAATAGAATAGCGTTTAATGATCACTGTTCCCACCCACAAACGTCAGAAAAGTCCCTTTAAACACTCAAAGACCATTTATGTCTTTACATCTGGACCGGTACTAGTCACTGTCCAAATCCTTAAAGATTTTGGAGGCGTTAAAATGACCACTGCAGAATCGACATCAATACAGGAGCTCAGCAGGCTTTATGCTATCCTGCTGCAAGATTTAATGAAAAGGGGTGTTTGCAGGCGTGCGTTGGAGATGCTCTTAGCCAAGTATCAGCAGACTTAGCGAAATTTGGATATTGTAATAATAATACCTTTATCATGCCAGCAGTAACTAAATTATTAATTTTTTTTAAAAATGTGGATTTGTTTTTCAAAATCACCTGCTTGCAATGCCAAAAGTTAATAACCAGAAGTTCTTTGAACTGGAGGTTAAAAGAAAATCAAAGTACCGCCCAACAGCAGGGGTTTTTTGTTTTAGAAAATAATAGTAAATTAATTTTGCCATATCGAAAATATGGCGAAGCTTTGCGAAAAAAATAGCAAAATTAGTCGAATCTACACTACAAAAACACAATTCTCCAAGAAAACGCCTAAATGAGTCCAAAAAAAAAACCTCTGCCCAAAGGTAATTTACCAGGGTTTTTTCCCCAAATTCCTGAAGTAGATCAATTGGCAAAATGCCAGCATTAATTAGCAATAATTGGCGACTGCACTAGGTGGGCTATAGAATTGTTTTTTACAAAAGTGCTGGTACAAGTGACGACCAAGGAAGTACGTAGGTCTAGCTGTGGCTAATTTAATTATTTTTATTTCGAATAATGACGAGAAAATCCCCCGAAAATCACAAGATTTTCGTTGTTTTTTCATTTTTATGAAAAAAATTCGCCAAAAGACAGAAAGTCAGTGGCTGCAGAGAAATGATATTTGCAGTGCACGCAAAGAAACTTAAAGCACAGTCCGTCAGACATTATAAATAGCGATGTAGGTGGACGTGGTAAGTACTATGGTATAATATCTCTTCCTCGGATTCTTCTTTTGCCTCGCAAGCAAGCGTCGTCTTCCTCGCGTCATCTCTCAGCCATCGCCAGCGATGTACATAGCATCGGCTTCTTCTTCCCACGCCATCATCATCAACTAGTTGTCTTGCTCTTGGCTCTCTCATCTCATTTACCAGGTACATTAATTCGTATTCAGAGTCTCACTTGGGTCTTTGTGGTACAGAAAAAGTTTATTGCTTTGCTGCTGGAAATCCAGCAATTCGAGAAGTTCAATTTAGAGGAGACGGGAAAAGAGTTGCGGGAAAAGAGTTTCTGTAGTAGGAAGAAGCTGAAGGCGTTGTTAATTAGGGTTTCACAATTTATTTCTGGGGTGAAGTTGTGTGAGGAGGACGACGACGACGACGACGAGGAAAACCCTAAAGGATTTCAAAGGAAGGAAGGAGAGCATCTGCATACAATCTGTCTGTCGTTAGCAAAATGGAGGTCCTGAAGATCAACAAGAGCTCGGACGAGTTTCTGCAACGTGTGCGTGAGCCGCCAGAGGACGAGATTGCGGTACTGGGAATGATAGGCACTGACAATAATACGATGGAATTCCTCTTCCCTAATGCGCAGAGCATGTCCAGGGTGGTCGGCGTTGGTCTCGAGTACTCCACTGTCTCGTTGAATGCAAAACTCCATGTTTCAGTGTTTGGAAGGGGCAGGCTTGAGTGGCTGGAAGCACAAACAAGAGCGCTGGATGACAGCAGTGACTATATTGGCATGCTTTTTAAGTTTCCATTACATGAGCAACCGGGCCAGCCACAGGGAGAGCTTCTCACTGGCCAGGAAGCTTCGCGCAAGTTTGGTGTAGGTTTGGCGGGAACTCATGTGTATTACAGTTATGCGGGTGGTGGGGAGAAAGTTGTGGCTCGATGTCCTTTGCTGTGGGAGTTGGCTGTCATTTTGTTGCAACAGAAATTTGAAGAAGAAGAACATCATGTTCGAGCTGCCACTGAAAGTGGTGCTGAGACAGAGAGAAAGGATTCAGCTGCTGGAGAGATGGAAGAAGGAGCTACAGGGAGAAATCAATGGAGTGAGCTTCTAAAAATTTACTACAGAAATGGGAAGCCAGTTTGTGGTGCTCCACGAGGGAAATTTCGGAAGATTGAGCAAAGAGTTGCTGTACACCCGCAACCAGATGGTTCCTTCACTAACATGAAACAAGAATCTATAGATCCACCATTGGACTTGGTTGATGCACAAATCTCATCGCAGCTTGTCTTCAATTTTGTTTACAACAGCGATGAGATGGGCAATGAAAGAAAGATAGAAGTGACAAACCGGACCATGTGTGACCTTGGAGAACATGGATTCAAAGTAGATGAAAGAGATCGATTTGGTTGGTTCCAAGATGACATTCGAATCTCTTTCAGATGTAAAGACCAAGACTCCAACCCTTCCAGGCTACGAGAATATGCATTTTCTGAAGGGGGAGTTGAGCAAAGACTTGCAGAAACCAGCTCAGTTGATGATGATGATGAGGATGATGAAGAACTTAGTGCTGACACAAACATCTTGCATGAGCTTGAACACTCTCAAGGTTTTGCAGAGGGCCGTCTAATCTCAAGAATTATGGAGGAGGAGAGAAGCTCTGGGAAGACTGCTGTCATGGAGAAAACTTTCAAGATGTTGGGTAACCAAAACCTGGGAGGTTTTTGCATTCTCAACCATTCTTGTGCTTCAACTGTGACATACACACTCATGTTCAAGACAACACTCCCAGATTCCATTTGGAAGACAAGTGTTCGCAAGAGTCTGATCAACTGTGGTCCATGCCTAGCTGTGTGGGGTAAGGTAACTGGCTCTTGGGAACTACTCAATGAAGAAGAAAGTGCACCCTACCATCTGAAAGTTGAGAGAAGACTTCAAGAGAAGCTCAACAAAGTACTCCCAGAGGATGAGAGGACTTATCAAAATGACATTTTTGCAAGGAACATTGTTCGGCAAACATACAAGGTGCCATTGTTTGTCAATCATGTCATGTCCCATTTCCTCGTGCGCTAAGATGTACAGCCATTGTTCGAGCTTGTCTCAAGCACAAGTTATGATGGGTACCTGCTGACTACCATCATCCACAGCTCCACAAAGAAAGAATAAAAAAGTAGTATTGAGTGTCCATATATATGAAGAACCATTTTATGTACTGAGTCTAAGTGGCCATGTAAAGAACTTTTGTATGTACAAAGCAACATAAAACACGGATGCCAGGAAAAGCAAACAGACTGCAAATTAGGTTGCAAATCTGGAGAAGACAACCAAATCAAACACGAGAAATTGATGTTGTCTGAATGACTGCATCTTAAGAACCCCATCAGGTTGTGAGGTGTTGTATTTCAAGCTTCAACAACATCAAGATTGGCAAGGATTCAATTGTGTATGCCTGTAAGAAAATCATTCAAAATTCTAAAGCAGTTTTGAAGGATTTGATGACATCTGACAACAGTCACAGGACTGGAAGTATGGATTTGTTTTCCATTGTGTAATAACCACACCATAGGTTAACTCATCATTTTGTGCAGTTGCAAAATTTGTAAATATATACCCAAAGAGTGACCTGATTTTGTGGAGTTTTTTTTTTGTTCAAGTTATGCCCAGATTACAAGTTTTCAATAAAACATGTGACCACATTTTGTGTAGGTATTTGTTTGTTGTCACAATGTTAAGATGGTTTTTTCTCATGAGACTGGATAGTGGGTTGTGTGATCATGAAGTTCTCTGGATGATGAACTGCTCAAGTTATGGGAGACAGGTGTTTCCACCCTCATAGATAGGTAGAGCAACTTTCTGAATGTGACAAACACAGAAAGAATCATGACTTGTAAGCCTCTCTAGCTTTGGGTACAAAGGGCAAGCTTGCATAGCTCAGCAGTGTACCTGTCATCTCTCTGTGACTTTGAAAATCTTCAAGTGAAACACATCAACACAGGCAAGAGAAGTGGAACTTCCTACTCTTGGGTTGCTCAGCATAAACAGTGTCAGTAAGACCATTAAGAGAGATGACAATAACCTGTCAATAAATCAGGAAGTGTTTTTAAGTAAAGATTTGTACACCCTGCAAGAAGCAGGGGAAGAGACACTCTCCGATAGACACTGCTCTAAATTGCCACTTATGAGGCTGTATAACCTGTATACATTAGTCAGGGAAGACACTGTGTCTACATTTGTCCATGATTATTATTCACTCTTCTTCTTCAAGCATCTGATTTTCCTGAAGATAGCAATTTCAGTACGAAGAAATGAGATTTTGGACTACCTCCTTAATCAAGTCATTGAAGATGGCATGCTCCAGGTCCATGCTAATGCAGTCCATGTCTTGATGAAAAGATAACCATGTGTCTGAGTTTGTAAGATCTGTAGACACTAAACTCTCGAGGTAGTCATCAAGCGGGTCCTTGTGTTGCAGATCAAATTTCTGGTTGCAAATCTCAACCCAAATCTCTTCAGCAATTTTCTTCCCGATGGGAGGTGCAATGCCTTTCACCGCCAGCCAAGGATGCAGATTGCAGTGGCCACCCAATTTTGTGAGCAATGTTTCGTTGATTGCATCGAATAACATCTGCCGGTTTGAGGATTCTTCCCTCTTACTGTTGCTGGAATAACAAGCTTCTTCAAGCCTCTCAAATACACACTGCCCTAGTGGGCAAGTCAGTGAATGCCACCTGCTCACAATTGACCCTGTCTTGTCTACAAAGCCTGAGGAATGTAAAACATTATAAGTGTAGGTTAGGCCATCTTCCCAGCCACTGCTGAAAGGTAGTTTTCTCAACCTGACTCTCTCAATTGCTGATAGTGACTTTGGCAGAAAGTTATCAATCATCATGTTGGGCTTGGTGGTGGTCTCTTGTGACCTGTTGTTGAAACTCTCTTGGCTTGGCAGATTTTCTGGAGAAGGGGTTGAAGCATCAACTTTAGCTAGCACCCTCCTGGCTGAAAAAGCAGCATCTGCAATTGCATGGTCTCTCTCTGGTGGTGCATTCTCCACATTGGCTCTAGACCTATCACTTCCATCCACCTTTGAAAGACGCAACCGAATCCGCAACTCTGTGTATAATAAGCATCACAAATCAGCAGAAACTCACAAATCATCAGTTTTTATGGAAAGAAAAGAAAAAACAAGTGGCTTTTTTGCCTTTAGAAACACAAATCTTTCCATCTCATCTTGAGTCATCTACATAAAACAACCAAGTACAACACATATGATGTTGATGTGATGGCAGGCACTTGACCACCTTGAAGGTCATTTGTGATTTCCTTGAACTCAAGAGGGCTTGGGCTCTCTTCCTCAAATGGTGATTCCAGAACAGAGATTGGGCTTGGTTGTTCACTTTTGTGGAACATGAGGTCAGCAGTGACTCCATCATCCACAACAAGCCTGTCTGCAACATCCCTTTTCATCAACCATGGCCTTTGAGTTCTTGATTGCTCCCGGGACTCAACCTGCAACAATCTCACATTCAATTAGCTCTGACCCTTTGCATGTTATATGTCTGTAGTGATTCAGCATCAAAGAGTTGTTCTTCAGTGTTTCGCCAACAGAAAGCAATCATGCATGCATCAACAAAAAATTATCAATCCAAGCAGATGATCTCACCTGATGTGGTGTAAAAGGAATCATGGCAGCATTACCACAATCTGCCATGGCTTGCTCTCCTCCTCCACTATCTTGTTGACAATGAGCTCGGGGGGTCATCTGCAACAGATCTTCTAGAGATTCTTGCTCACACATGCTTGCCCCTGCATCTGTTGCATCTCCAACACTATTACTTTTGTCCCTTTGCAATGGAGTTCCTGTGGTTGAAGCTTCTTCAGCACTGTTGGCTGCTTCCATAGTAGACAAACTGCACAACTTAGCTTTTGTTCCTCTGTTGTTGTCAACACAGTCTTCATCAACTAAACCAGAGTTCCGCAAGACACGGGCTTTCACCAGTTGCAAAATCTGGGCTGATGCCAGAGTGGGACTACGAGGGGAGATGCGATGATGATGATTTGTAGATTTTTGCTCATCAACTACTGTATTGCGGGTTCTGATCTTTTTATCAACTAAGAGAGAGTCTCTTCTCCTCTCTACCCGTGCATTCTTGGCTGCAACACTGGCACCCTTGGCTGTCTCCAGTATGGCAGCTGCTTTCACACTGCATTTCTGAATTGGTTTCCAGTCTGGTCCAACAACAGAATTCGTAGGTTTCTTGCTGGATCCATCACCAGATTGTCCTTGCTGCTCATGGGCAGACAGTGATGCACTAGGGGCTGAATCACACATTTCTGGCATTGTATCTCTTTGAGAATTCTCTTTTGCAGCTTCATCATCCCTGCACTTTTGACTGCCAGAGCAGCCATTTCCCTTCTCTGGTTTCATCATGATATCCTGGCAATTTGCATCGGTGGTGCTGGTCTCATTGTCTTGGCAAACCTTTGACAAAGCATTTCTTTCAGCTACAATGCTTCCACTTGACACAACTGCTTTCGGGTTCTGAAGAATCTGAGTGTGACCAAGACTTCCAGGCTTGGGGGATTCTCGAATATGTTTAATAGCATCCACTGTGCTGTCAACCTTTTGAGCTACCAAATTGTCAGAGACCACTTTGTGCATGTGTCCTGCATCTACATGATCAAGGAATAGGGCTTTAGCTTTCTCAACCAGGTGGGTGGTTTTGGTCACTTTGGCAGCTGCCACAGTTGGATCATGTTTCTGAGGAGGGAGACGTGGAGAATTTGGAAGGCTGATGCACGACCTGCTGATTTGTTCCCTGAGGAGTCTCAGAGTGGGTGTCAAAGCCCCTTCTCGATTGTTGTTGTGGGTGGTGGTGGCAACATTGGAGTCCTCCATATCCTTCCTGCAAATTGTTACACGTTTTCCTGTCGATGCACTCCTGGTAAAAGAAACTTCATATCTTGAGGAGGAGTCCTTAGCTATGGCAGAAGAGGAGGTTGCCGCACGGGCCTGTCTGGCAATCTCTTGTGCAATCACTTTGGAGTCTTTTGATGAATCTTGAACTTTTGTAGAATGGCCCACCTCACTGCCCCGTGCCCGATTTCTGTCCCATTGTTTTGCCCTCTCCTTCACCTCTTCAATGAGCTGTTGAGCACTCTCCTTAACACAATCCCGGCCATCTCTCAAACTCCTGGAGATATTCAAGGACATCTTCAGAGAGATAGGGGCATTTTGAGCTATATTGGATCTAGAGGGGTTGGATGTTGGAGTTATTACATTGGAGTCACACAGGTCTGCCTCTGCAATCCTCCTCCTGGAGCTGCCACTGCTACATCGAAATAGTTCATGACGAGAACCCACAGAAAAAATCTTAGTTTCATTGCCAGCTGCCGTCTTTGCCTGCCGAAGCTTTGAGTCATGCCGCCTGAGAGATTCCAAAAACTGACGAGCAAAAGCTCGCGGGCTGAATGCTGCTTCCCTCTTCCGTTCAGCACGTTCAGTAGGGTTGTTCTGCTCCTGGCCTCTTACTTTCTTCAAAGGCTTCAGCTGGGGCAATTGTTCTTCAGCAGGAGGCTTGCAAGAACCAGAAGCTGGGTCCAGAAGCTGATGACTAAAAACTATGTTTGGTTTTTGCTGAAGAAACTCGAGGAAAAACTCCTTGTTGCAGTGCAGGAACTCCATGGCATCCAGAAACTCCTTGGATTCCTGGAACTCCTCACCAGCCAACTGAAGGTTTGGTGGGTTGCTCCTGTTCCGCTGAGCCATGGCAAGTCTTGCTGCATCAAGGGTGGCACGCACCTGGTTTTTTTTCTCTTCAAGCTGCCAGTTCTTCATGTACTGAAGCTGCTGCTGCTGCTTCACTGCTGCTGGACAAGGCCATTCAGCAGGGCCTTGAGAATAATGGCTGCCAAGCTGGGCAGCAGCAAACCCTTTCTTGAACTCTTGGAGCTGTTTCTCTTGGGGATGATCCCGGAATGGGAGAACCTCGACAGGAGGTGCTTCTTTGGATTCCTCTGGTTTGTTGTCCTGAGAAAGTGCACGGCGGTGCTTCTTCTTGGGCAGGGGAGGAGGCCACAAGGATGATGATGCAGGAGGCACTGCTGCTGTTGAGCCCTGTGATTTTTGCCTAAGGAGGAAAGGACGATTCTCTTTATAAGGAAGTGGCCTTGCCTCAATGTTGTACGAGCTTTGAAGCTCATGGCATGATTTCCTGGGTGCAAGAGGAAGGAGCTCATCAGGCATGGCATCAAGGCCCATCAACTGAGCCACTATACTTGGCACCCGTCGCTGCTTTGATTCCAACCCCCCTGAGAAGGCAGCTTGTTGGCCTACCACCATGGATCGCATCATTGCCCCCTCAGTAGCAGTTGACCTTGTTGCAATTGCAGAAAGCTGCGACTTATGAAGCTCATATCCAATCTGCAAAACCCCACAGACTTGAGCAAAATATCAAAAGCTTCACAACCACTGCGTGTGAACCCTATGATGGATGATGGCAACATAGGTACTCAAATCAACAACATCCCTTTGCCTCCTGATCATGCCATTGTCATGGGGCTTGGTGGGGAGTGGGAGTCAGTCAGTCAGTCACTTACTGGCACATCTTCAGGTATGGTAAAACTGCCTCCCCCTGGCAGCAGAGCATCAGAAGCTTCAAGAGGAATGTCAAGACTGTTTCTGGGAGCCTCCACACCTGTAACAAACAGATTCACACATGCCATTTATGAATGAAAGAAATGTGTGAGAAGAACTGGAACTGTGCCTCAAAATCAATCAAAATTCTAATCTGTCAAAAGTCTGCTAAAGATGGATGTGACCTCCTGAGGAGGAATCTGAGTCTCAAGAATGTCTCTCTGTGGGTTCTGACGTCCAGATTTTCTGCAACAAAACTATGTGAAGAAGAAAAAACAATGTGAAGAACTTGTGTGAAGTCACGCTAACAGGAGTCAAAGCGGTTGTACCTAGTGCTTAATTTTTCATGTTTTACTGTCAAAAATTGTAGTAATGTTACAAGTCATTCAAAAGCACTCATTGCTATTGAGAACAAACGCTCTGCAATACAATACAGAAGATTTCATCATACCAGAGCCATGACTGAATCTTCTGGAGTCGTGTGCCACTTTCTTCTCAGCTTGATTATTCAAGTCGAATACTTGAAATATATTCGCCATTTCTGTTGTTACCAAAACCCAAATCTCTCGGTTTTTTCTTGTTTTTGGCACGTTCCTGCTCCTTCTGCTCCCCTTGCCGCTCTGCTGCGTCGAAGCTCCTCACTCACTCCCGCATCTCAAGTTACTTCCACAACTAGCTAGCTAGCTACCATCGACTGCCATTAGTAGTCTACAAGTCAAAAGCACACTCAATTGCGTCCCCATAACAACGAGAATGCAAATGCTGCAGCAACACAGCACCCCACTTCCTCCCTTCTTCTTGCAAACTCCCTCAAAAATCTCCCACAATCAAATGGAAAAATCTCTCCAAAAACCACACACCCACAAAGTCCCTTCAAAACTCTCCGACAATCAAATGCCAAAATCTCTCAAAAAAAACAACAGGATACACAAAGTGCTTTTGAAAAACACTCTCTGACAATCAAAGGCCAAAATCTCTCAAAAAAGTCGAAACAGCACACCCACAAAGTCCATTCAAAACTTTCCAACAATCAAAAGCAAATCTCCACAACAACAGCATCAGCTGACTATCTCCAAATAAACAAAACCCAAAGAAAAGACAAGGAAGGAATAAAAAAGAAAGAAGAAGAAGCTGATTCCCCAAGATAAACAACACTTTGCAAACTCTGACACTCACATTACTGAAGTCCTAATTCTCTCTCTGGATTACTTACAAAAGAAGCAGCAGCAGCAACAACAACAACAATGATGTTGTAGCAGTCTAGAAGAAGAAGAATCCAAAAAGCCTGTGGGAGCTGTGCCAAGTCTTCTCTCCCATTTACTTCTTCTACCCACTCTGTGCTACTCTGTGCAGCAGCAACAGCAGCTCCACAGCAGTTCACTCCCCCCATTCCCATCCGGTGCAATCATAATAATAACTTAACAAAAGAAACTCAACTCCGAGAGACCAAAGTTCTAATAACACACACACCCAAAAAACCAGGACTTGAAAAAAA
>Ga0209208_10011578_pt1 | contig 11276 bp, 5 predicted proteins | sample S1TSphfallax_3_FD_187694 | JGI IMG/M metagenome (GOLD analysis project Ga0209208, IMG submission 187694) | Host-associated microbial communities from peat moss isolated from Minnesota, USA - S1T2_Fd - Sphagnum fallax MG (SPAdes) (version 2) | ecosystem: Host-associated > Plants > Peat moss >...
TTCCCAATGTGTTCCCCAAGTTCTCAAATGTGTTCTGAAAGATGTTCCCAACAACACCTCTTTTTTTTTCTTTTTTCTTGTATTGTTTGGCCATGGTTCATGGGCAGTTGAGGGGAGGAGGGGAAAAGAGCATGACAAAGCATGCTTCTATTTTGGAGAGGGAAGCATATTTAGGCTTCTATATTGGGGGATTGTCCCCATGTTCCAAAAGTATTGGTCATGGGCCAAGCAAATGACTCCTTTGGGAAGAAAAAAACAGGAAAAGAAAAAAGAAAAAAGGGTGCACCACCTCACTAAGGAATAGAAGCATGAATAAGTAACCCCAGTTTCACTAGCTACACTTGGTTCTGATTGTTCATGGTGCATATCACAATTCACTCAAATACTGGGCAGGTGGATAGGGTGGCTAAGGGAACGCATGTCAAAATGTTTAAAAGTGATTTTTTACCCTTTTTAACTAAGGGATTGATTGCTTTGTTTCTGGAGGCGCTCTATGTAGTAGCACGTAGACGATTATAATAAATAAACAAGAAAAATAGCAAGAAAAAACCTCTCTCCTCCATGTGCATCCAAAGTCCAAGACCTTCTTTTTTGTTTGGTGATCGGCCTCATTTATTGGGCCACCACAAAAAAAGTGTTTCCAAAACTTTCAACACTCCCAAGTTAGAAAGTCTGGAAACTTTCAACTCTCCTAAGATAGAACTTAATTTTAATGCAGACTTCCCATTGGCTCATCAGTGTAGGCTTGGACTCTGGGGAAGGAATATGGGGTAAAATGTGTGATAATTGGGAACAACGTGGGGATGCATGTGAAGAACTATGGGAACAACATTAGGAACATTTGATAAAGAAAATGGGATGAATTTAAAGGACATTTGGCAAAGGAAATCGGATAAATTCAAAGAACATGTGTGGGAGAACTTATGGGAGCTATGGGAATAACATAAGGAATATGGGCAACATTATTGTGAAGATGTGAGGGAGCAAAACCCCTAATCCCCAAAAAGAAAGCAAACTCAAGTTTCACCTTTCCCCCACCACAGTCTAACTCATATTAGCTCACCTCATTCCAGGCTTAGAAAACCTTTTCCTATTGGCGTTCAACGAATCTTTTTATCTAGGCTAATTCCAGGTTGCCCCTCTTGTGATTGGGGTTGCCTATTTGTGGGGAACGTATTGTCTTCTCTTGTGCGTTCTTTGTTTGAGAATTATTTAATGCACAACATCAGTGGCAAGTACGATTTACATGTGGTGCCCTGGAGTCTCTCATTCAGGTCTTGTAGCACATGCAAAGGCTTGGGTACTCATTTGTTTTGACCTAGCCCCTTGATTCCTTTGTCTTCTCTCTTGTAACGTCCTGTGTGGGGTCCGGTATAAAAATGCAATTCAAATTGTTTTTAGTTTTTACAGCTTCCTCCCATGCTCTTGTCTCCAAAGTCGAAAGGCTGAAAAGTAAACAACACAGTTTCGTCTAGTCAGCAAATCTTTTGGAGGCGATCCCCATAGTGTAGAGTTCTTGACCACAGAAAATCCTACCTCTTGAGTTTTGGTGTTTTCTCTCCTTGTCTTTGTCTCAAGCTTCAAACCTTGAGTAGAGCGTAGTTCGCAAGTTCTTACACTTTTATTTAGACTATCTTGGGATGTTTAAGCTATTGAAAGAGTTGTATGAAAATAGGCCAGCGTGGGACTTGCATGTAGTTGATGTAGTCTTTGTTTGAGGACACAAATCATTTTGTTTTATTGAATTATGCTTCCATGCCAAAATCATGTATATGGAGTTTTGCTCTTTCATTCCCTTCCATATCTTAAGGTTATTCTTGCATCCATCTTTTTGGGTACTTTGATAAATTGAACTTAGCTTGTAGAAAGTGGGAGGTCTATGGTTAGTGCCTTTTCCTCGATCGATTAGACTCATCAAAATGTTCTCATTGAAAGGTTTCTTGCAATATTGCATAGTCACAAGACTTCTAGTCATTTTATTTGTGAATCCATCTTCTTTTGTTTTACATGCCCAACCCTCAAGCTTCACATTTGTGAACTTCAACTCCTCGTCCCGGGACCAAATCGTTCTTCTGGATGATGCTGTTCAATGGGAATCAAAATACATTTTGCTTGACTCTGTGAGTACAGCCTTTGGAGAGGGAAGGGATTATTCATGTGGTAAGCTCATATACAAGGAGAAGGTGCAAATGCTACACCCTTCCACAGGTGCTGTAGCCTCCTTTAAGACTTCTTTCACTTTCACAATTTTCCCTCCTTTTGGAGACTCAAGCAAAGTGTCTGGAGATGGCTTTGCATTCACATTCATGGAAGATAACCATACAGAAGGAGCTGCGGGGGGCAGCATGTGTGTAATCTCATATGGATCTCAGGGACAAGTTGCCAATACATTTTTTGCAGTGGAATTCGACACCTTTTTAAACTGGTGGTATTATGATCCAAGTGATAGCCACATAGGGGTTAATGTCAATAGTTTCACGTCATTGACCACTTACAATTTTTGTAATCTCATAGGTAATCATACTAATACATCTTGCAGATATTTTATCAACGCCAATACCAAGTTTACTGCTTGGATTGAGTATGATGGAACAACTGAGTGGCTTGATATTTGGGTTGCAAATGGCTCAATTTCTAGTGGAATTGTGAAGCCAAAAAAACCAGTGATTCATTATAATCTGAATCAGTCCCATAGTCTCTTTAAAGCCTTGAGCCATGAATATATGTATGTAGGGTTTAGTGGGAGTGTTGGTTTGTATACAGAGATAAACCAAATTGAATCCTGGAGTTTTGCAACTAGTGGTTTACCTTTACCATCTTATATTGCTCTATCAGAATCCATTTCAAAATCCAATCATTTGAAAAACTTAGTGGCTATCATTGTTGCTATTTGTGTTGGAGGTGTTGCCATTTTCCTTCTTGTGGTCAAATGCTTCGCTCTCTATCATCAACAACAACACAGAAATTGGAATCTCATGATGGGTAATGGGAGTGATTTATGCAACATTGGATTTCAAAGGTTCACTTACAAAGAGCTATGTATTGCTACAAAAGATTTTAGTGAAGCGCAATTGTTGGGGAGCGGTGGCCATGGATCAGTTTACAAGGGCTTTCTTCAAGAGACTGGTTCTCTAGTTGCAGTGAAGCGAATCACAAGAGAGTCAAGGAAAGGAGAATCGGATTTCATTGCAGAGCTTTCTGTGATTAGTCAAATTCGTCATCGCAACTTGGTTCAATTACAAGGGTGGTGCCAAGAAAAGGAAAATTTGTTACTAGTGTATGAATACATGAGCAACAATAGCCTTGACAAATGGTTGTTTGAAACTCCTGGGAGTTTAGACGTGCAGTCTCCTCATGTCTTACGATGGGAAGTTCGTTATAATATTGTGACAGGAGTCGCAGCAGCTGTAAATTACTTACATGAGGAATGGGAACAATGCATTATACATCGGGACATCAAAGCTAGCAATGTTTTGTTGGATGCACAATTCCAAGCACATCTTGGAGATTTTGGATTAGCAAGGTTCACAGACCATGACAAAAGCTCAAGGACCACCATGTTGGCTGGTACTTTAGGGTACTTAGCTCCAGAGCTTCAACACACAGGCAAGGCTACCAAATCCACTGATGTGTACAGTTTTGGTATTTTGGCTCTAGAAATTGCATGTGGGAGATGTGCTCTTAGTGAAATTGATTCACAATCCCAATTAGTGTTGTTAGATTATGTGTGGCGAGAGCACAAGAATAAGAGCATTTTTAATGTAGTGGACCCAAGATTAGAAATGAACTTTGTTGAGGACCAAATGTTATGTGTCCTCCATGTGGGGCTTTTGTGTTGTCACCCTGTCCCGCTAGTCAGACCAAGCATGAGATTAGTATACCAATATCTAAAAGGTGATAAGTCAGTGCCATCTCCACCGGAATTTGAACCAATGGCAATATCTTATTGATTGAATCCGGTTCAAGTAGTAGAATCACTAAAGCACTTTGTGACCTTAGAAGTCAATGATCAACCAATCATAGAGGACTCATGTGAGTCTTTAGCCACCACAAATTCTAGATCTGGAAGTGTAGAATCAATCATCTAGAAATGAACTTGTTATGCCTTTTGTAATGCTATGCCTATGTTTCTCTCATAATCTTTTTGATTTATTTGTTAGATGGTCTGCCATTGGATATAAATGTGTGTTGTGAAAATCTGTACTTGTCCCACAATGTGTTGTTGCATGTATGCTGTCTACCCCCTAAACATCTTCTAGTCTTGATTAGGGCATGAGCATGTTAGGAAGAGGAGGAGCCATAATTGTCCAGAGTAGTTCAATGATTAAAGCAATGCAATCCACCCTTCTTCCTCCACACTAAACTGCTTAGTTTGTGGGCAAAGAACAATTTTCAGAAGATGACAAGGAGTGATATAGTTGCCTCAAATCTGCTCTACTGTCTCTAAGTCCACAAATCCCTTTTCTCCCAAACTTCTCTCCTCAGAAATTTTCAGGGTTAGGTGCCCACCACTTCACCAGTTGTTTGCAGTTTGATTGAAGAGTATGTATAGAAACTTGACTTTGAATTAGATAGCAGAGAACATAGGTTTAACTGTCATCCAACTTGGTATGAGTCACAAGAGCATGAAAACTTATTTGTTGAAGTTTCTGTAGATGCCATTTAGATCCTGAAACACAATGAGAGCAAATGGAGGTCTTTGAAAATGTTAGGAGACCACCTGGGATTAGGCAAGTTGACAAAACATTTGTAGCAGGATAAATGCTGCTAATGCAAGACTCAGGCCTCACTTCTGTCCAAGAATTGTGTACCACTTGGGCAAGAGGGTTGATTGAGGAGAGTCAGGAATTTGGGACAAGCATGAATGTCATTCAGATTGCAAAGGCACATATTTCAATTTTAAGGAAGGAGCTGATGCCAATGTGAGACTCAATCCTCAATCCTCAATTTTCTCTTAGAGGTGTGTATCACAATGGACAGGAGTGCTGAGGAACAACAGAGAAGGAGACGTGAGTTCATTGTTGTGTACTTGTTGACTTGACCATGAGCTTTCCGTATGTTTTCATGGCAAGCAAGCAGGTCCCTTAGGCATTGTTGTGAAATTTTGTGATTTGCAGGAGCTCCATGTTTCATGGGAAGTAAGCAGGTCCCTTCAAAGCTGAATCCAACAATACACCGGATATATTATATATACCCTTACATCTTCATGCCAGTGATATGTAAGTGGCTTGCACTTCAACACCTTCCACCATTCACAGATATCATCAAGACACATATTGAGAGAAACAATAGCCCACAATATCACATAATTATCTCTAAGACTGCTGTCTCAGTTTCAAAACATTCAAGCAAAATAATTGATAATGTCATCAAAGAATCCATCAATTTTCTATTGACAATCAACCTCAAGGACTGGCTGAATGAGAACTGTAGCTTTGCAGTTTCTCCAGGTGAGTTTTAAATGCTCCATTTGGTAGAGATTATCTATCAGGCATGAATGAAGCTCTCTCTCATCACCGATTTCCAAAACTACAGATCTAGTTCTGATCTGTTTTCAGCCACATTGTCCAAATGTCCTTGGGACCTCAACAGCAATTACCTTGCTGCTAATGGAGCTATAGATAGATCATGAAGTCTTTATTGCTTTCAACAACCTTGACTCATTATCTGGCACTTGTCCATCTTCAAACCCAAAACATTTCTTGTCATCACTGTCTTGGATCACAGCAATTTTGTCTCCGTGAAACTCATAATAGTTTCCCAAACCAAAAACTCAGTCATCCATGGTTAGTGGAGGAGTTTGGACATTTCAAGAGGTAGAACCCCAAGAATGAAACAAAAGGTTTCAAAAGCAAAGAGAAAGGAATATACCTTGTAAAGCCCCCACAGACAGTAGGCACTCAAGCATGGTACAAACACTGATGAGAATCAGACAATCTTCCCCATCCTCTGCAGGTGGCACTACAATGTAGCACATTGTAAGAAATACATCTCAACAAGCAGCTGCATTTTGAGGTTGCAACCTTGCTTGTCATTCTTTTGTAGATAATGAATGTTTAGAAAGCAGGCACTCTGACTAGAGAGAAATTTCTATCTCTGCAATTCTTTTTTCAATGTTACAAAAATAATCCACACTTGCAATGTTCCTTGACAATTTCATTTATAGATCACAGTAGGTCTGGAATTATGAGTTCTCTGATATTATGCACTACCCCTGATCATGAATTCAGTTTCATCTACCTTGTTAAGGTTCATTTCTTCCAGAGTAATCTAATTGTGTGCCACAACATAGAGCATTCCATTGAGTTGCACTCCTGGATTCTTGATGGATGCTCCATGTTGGATCCTGGAACACAGAATTGCAACATTTTGAAGCTTAAAATATAGTGGACTTTGCATGAAGTTCAGCTACAGAATCTGAAACCCCAGAAATTCTCAGCATGGAGCAGTGCTGAAGAAACTTGGTTGTTGGAACAAGAACTATATGCCTGTTTGGAGGCCACAACATCTATGGCGTTTAGAACATGCATCTACACTAAAAGAAGCATGACACAGTGCAGATATTTCCTGTGATGTTCTGCCAAAGAGTAAGAGCTGAAAGAGATCTGCTACTTTTGACCACTTGTGAATGGCAAACTTGGTTTCTCTTTCTTTAGTTAATATTTCTTTTGGACCTTGCATACCCTAGTATTGCTGCAAGTTCAGATGGACATGTATTATTCTGATCTGGGCTGGGAATATGATCCATTGGCAATTGTCCTGAAAGGCTTGGTTGCAGTTGAAGCATGAGCAAACCCTTCCCTCCCTGCTGAATAATAACATCACTTGAATGCTTGACTGGCTGGATTCACAAAGCATTCTCTAAATCTGGTAAGCTGAGAACCCTTCCTTCCACCCCTTCCAGCTGTGGCAAAGATAAGTGCTTTGACAACAGAGGGCAACAGAATCTCCAAGGTTTGATGTTGCAAATCTCAGTATATGGTGTAGAAGGATGGAAGGCAAGTTAGGGGAAAAGACAAAGTCATGATGGATGGTTCCTTCTTGGCAGCAATGCATTGCATTCTGGCAAGTTAGGGAAGAAGACAATCTCCGGATGTTTGTTTTCTTCTTGGCAGCAATGCATTGCATTCTGGCAAGTTAGGGAAGAAGATAATCTCAGGATGGATGTTTTCTTCTTGGTAGCAATGCATTCCATTCTACCTCCAAAGAGTTGCATTTAGATCATTTGAACTTTGCATCATGTCAAGGCAACATGTTTTGCCATTGTCAACTGCTTTCTTGCTTGCAGCCTCTTCTCAAAGTGGTCCATCATTTATGTTCTTGTAATCAATCTGCTCTACAACTTCTGTGTCATCTGTGATTACAAGTGAAGCTCTGTTGCACAAGCTTCAACCTTAGTTCATTCCACTTTGCAGATCATTGTACATGTTTGCAGGATTTTTGCAGAATCATGTGACAGATTGTTGGATGTGTTTGCAAAATCTCTGAATCCCGTGCACCCAGGGTTTGTCCGACCACAACAACTGACCTTTTGGCTTGTGGCAATCCACAGCTAGATGCTTTTACATTTACATCATGTGCAAGATTTCAGAATCATGTTCAGATTGTTGGATTTGTTTGCAAACTCTCTGAATCCTGTGAACCCTGGATTTTCCCCACCACGAGAATAACAAACCTTTTGACTTGCTGCAATCTGCAGATAGATGCTTTTTTGCATTTCCATAAAACAGTTTTGACAGGTTTGCAAGACAAACAAAAAGACAAAAGAGAGCTGCAAAAAGATGATGGCTGCTTGCTGGTTCTCAAGACAAACCAAAAGACAAAGAGAACTGCAAAAAGATAGACGGCTGCTTGCTCGTTGGTTCGTTTGCATGACAAAAAAGATCGACATTCTCTTTACAAGGTGGTAGTCAGCGGAATCCCGGTTGCAGGTACCCAAGAGTTTGCCGTTATGAACGACAAGGCCTGATACGTGAGCGCTTGGTTGCGATCAGTGATCTGGTGCGACCAGCTGACTCTCTTGGCAGTATTGGCACCAGCACCGGAGTTCAGGTACTCGGCAAAGAAGGAAGTCTTGAGCCCGAAATCCGATGTGTTCCATGGTAGCCAGCCTGCAGGATTGATGTGGCCCAGCAAGTTGCACTTGAGGTTGACGCAAGTGGAGTACGCCTTCCACGGACGTCCCAGGTAAGTGGGGAATTGAGCCGCGTTGGATTTGAGATCGGCTGTGGCGTCGAATGTGCAGCTCTGGAACGAGAGACCGGTGCTTTGGCCGGGATCCGTCTTGCCTTGAGCCGTGTACGTGTTCTGTTGGCCAAGCAAAGGCTTCTTGGCGATCACGTTGCAGGACTGGAAGACGCTGTTCCCGTTGCCAAAAATGAAGTCCACGGTGCCTAAGATGGTAGTCTCCCGGAAGAAATGCCGGAAAGTATGCGCGTACAACGAGTCTTGGTAGCTATCTAGGGAGCACTGATAGAACACCGCCTTGTCCGCGCTCACTCGTACCGCTACGGCTTGATGACCCATAGGCCCTGCCGTGTTCTGTGCCGTGAAGAATTTGCCGATGAACCCAGATCCTTCGATAACTGGTGCACGAAAAATGCAGAAGCCTACGTCAATCCTTCAAACAACTGGTACACACAAAGATGCAGAAATAAAGCAGTTGGAAACAGCGTGGGAGTTGCAAAGCTCAAGGAGTTCTGTAGCGTGTCACTCACGAGGAATTCAGTAGCGACACTCACGACGAGGAGTTCTGTAGCGATGCATGAAGAAGTGGAAAAAGTTTCAGAAGAAAAAGAAGAACATACTTACTCAGAGTTGCAGACATGAAAGTGGTCGTGCCCGGTGTACCATCAACGCTCAGGTGGCCTGTAATCACGGTCTTCCCGGCGCCATCGCCGGTGAACATAATGTTGGTGGCTTTCTGCGGGATGGTGACCTGCTCGTCATACACGCCCGTCTTGATGTAGATCACGTAGCGGTTGGCAGTGGCGCTGCCGGTCTGCGGTGCCGCGTTCACCGCCGCTTGAATGGTATTGAATTTCCCTGACCCGTCTTTCGCAACTACGACATTGGGGGTTGACGCCGCAGCCGCATCAAGCAAGTGCTCCTTCTGCTCGGAGCTCATCCAGCTGGGAAGAACACTCGCAGCAGCAGCATCGTCTTCAGAGTTGGAAACTGCTTGCGTTTCTTCAAGATTCAGGAGACGTCGAGGAAAATCCCAGCTGTTGGGTCTCTCGGAGTGCACGGGTCGAGTCCAAAGCTGCAGATCGTTTCCGAAAGAGAATAGAGCGTTGACGAATGCGATCGCGTTGCTCAGAAGCTCCTCGGTTTCCTCCTTCGCTTGGATTGTCTTGCTCTCCAATGTTCCAGTCTCGACAAGCGTATCGATGCATGTGGTATGAAACTCTATCGCCGCGGAAACCTTCGTCTTGATATCATCAAAGCTCGTCGACCTCCACAGGTCCAGCTCCACGTCCGAGCTGAACCTCGAAAAGGCCGTGAGATCTGCGTCAGCCGCCTCCAGCTGCTCAAGCGACCTCACCAGGTTATGTTCGCAAACTTCCAAAGCGCCACCACCGACGATACTTAGAGACTTCTCAGCTCCGTTTTCCGCAACTACAGACGCCAATGTGTTCTTCACTCCTTGAGAAGCGCTGAAGAGAAGGACTCTAGTCAGCCCCAACGAGTCCGCGGAATGTGCATAGTGTTTGTCAGTGAGCGTCTCACGACATGTCTGCGGGTACAAGGTAGCACGGCAAGCTGCGGTGATGGCTTGGAGTCCAACCAGCTGCAAATTGTTCTCGACATTCTTCCCTCGCTTGCTTGATCTCAACCTGACCTCAACTGGGTTAGAGATCACAGTTGCAAGAACCAACAAGGCAACAACTGCAACACCCACAATGGCTGCCGAAGATTTCCTCGTCCCTGTTGGTTCTGGTGCAGCTCTCTCACCTCCAATCAACGGTGTCGCAACATCATCTCCTGGAAAAAACATCCTGCTACTCCCAAGGCACTTGCCGAGCTGAAAAGACTCTCCTTTCTTTCAACACTCTCAGTTCCCCGCGCCCTCTCGACACACATGAAGCTCTCACCAAACCCGCACGAGAAAAAGGCCGATATACTACAATCACTCCTCTCTCCAGAGTCCAGACACTGCAACACAAACCAGCACAAGACTACTATATAGGTGAAGGAGCAAAGAACATCATCGCCAAGCTATTGCTGAGGTTCAGACACCAATAATGTAGCATCCAAGGAAGGTACGGTTGGTCACCGTTCTCATAGTAGTACTGATTTTTGCTTCCCGTGCAACTCCTGCACCTCACCCAATCCTTTCTTTCTCATTGAAGCTTGAGCTTCATGGCATGTGAAATCTTTTTGTGCCCAGAATTGGAATCTCCAACTCCTCCTCCTCCTCCTCTTCCTGGACATCATCATCATATCCTCCATCCCTTCCTCCACATCATCATCATCATCATCATGATGAACATCATTCTCCTTCTCCTCCTCAGCATCGTCATGGTCTTCCTTCTCATCCTCAGTTGTGTGTCATCAGAACGGGATTGCATGGGGATTTCGTCTGACAACTTGGGACCCAATTTGCTGACAGACCACATCGGCAAGGTAAAAGGAAAAAAAAAGATTTCGTCTAACAAAATGTTGCAGCAGTAATAGTACACTGACTGTGCGCACAGATCACGGGCTCCGAGTTTGAACATATCCTTGAAAGGAGCACGTTTTGTTTGCGTGGTCTGCAAAACGAGCAGCTACAGTCTGCAGAAGGAGAGAGAGAGAGAGAGAGAGAAAAGAGGAGGTGCGTGTCTCTCTCCGTGTGTCTGTGTCTTTGTTTTTTGTTAGACTAGTTGTTGAAACTTGGAGCTATGGTGTGGTCCCTACTACAACGGGTGCTGATGAATGAAGTGAATGCAGAGGTGGTGTGCAGAAGCAATCACAGCCGTGAAGATTTTATTTCCAGCAGAGTGGCTGCAGCAGCAGCAGCAACAACAGCAACTATTTAACTAATAAGGCTTCAAAGACTGAAGACCGTTTTGTACTCTTGTGGGGTTTTGTATTAACTGCAGTGTTGCTAACTTTAGTACTTGAGAAACAGCAACAACTCACATGCATTGCATGTCTGTGGTAGCTCATTTGATTTTTGCTTCTTGCTCTTTTGGATTACTCCAAAGTACTCCACCACCCAGCCTCTCTCTCTCTCTCTCTAAGCCCTGAGCTCTAAACCCTAAACCCACAAGAATCAAGCAACCATTATATTT
>Ga0209208_10011580_pt1 | contig 11276 bp, 7 predicted proteins | sample S1TSphfallax_3_FD_187694 | JGI IMG/M metagenome (GOLD analysis project Ga0209208, IMG submission 187694) | Host-associated microbial communities from peat moss isolated from Minnesota, USA - S1T2_Fd - Sphagnum fallax MG (SPAdes) (version 2) | ecosystem: Host-associated > Plants > Peat moss >...
TTTCAACACCAATTTAAATTACCACTTTTAAACATGAAAAACTAAACATGCATTACACTTGTTATGGCTCCTGTTAGTGCGACTGCACCTATCCTTATGACATTGAATATTTTTTTAAATTTTTTTAAAAAAGAAACAACAACAACCTTAAATTACATTATCACCCCATCACACTAAAAAGGATTTTATGTCCTTGGAAAAATAGCCAAAGCTTTATACAAAAGTGCAATTTGAAAGATGGTGGAACAAATTAAACATTGTTTCAAAACTTCTTCTTTCCATCTTGGCTTGTGAAGGAAACCATTCTTTTAATGATGCTTTTTGATGATGATGTTCAATTGACCCTTGGAAAACTTTAGAGTTGTGAACAAATAGGAAAAAACAAATAGGTAGAAATTCATATCCAACTACATCAAAAACATGTCAACATAAATTGACAAGGGTACGCAAGGTGGTTATGTACCCAACATACCCACAACTTTAAAATAGTGAAAGTACGGTAGGATATTAGAATGGTTGTTCAAGTGTGTAAACAAGTGATGCAACATGGGCTTTCTCACATTTGATGTAACATTTGTGTGGTCTTTAGGCTTTTGGGAGTCATCAAACACCACCTATTTTTCCACTTGTTTTGTTTGTTTAATTACAAATATAAAAGCATAGCCACTCAATCAAAATAAATTGGCAAACAATGTTTGGGGCCCATAGTTAAATAGTTCCCAATTTGAAACCATGAAAAATAAAAATCAATCTTTTTTATTATTTGGGAAATCTTGCCAAAAAGTGAAATTAAAAACTAGAAATCTGAAAATGAAATGGTTTTGACTATTTTGAATCACAAGAAGCAACAAAAAATAGTAAGGATCACCAAACATATATATATATATATGTTGTGTAACCCAAAAAATAAAATCCATGACTAATTATTTGTATTTGATATTTAATTTATAGGCAGGTTGTTTGAAGACTATGAGTTAATTAGGTTTAAGGTACATATTATCAAAAACAAAAAACAACATGAAAATCATAGCATTGTCATTTTTGATAATAACAAAACCTTAAACCCTAAACCCTAAACAATATTTTTCCAATACCAAAGGCTTTCAATTCTTTTTAACTTTTTTAATGTCAGTCTATTTTCTTAAATGAATCTCTTAAATGCAAGGCAAATTGGTTTCATATTGTTAATGAAACATGAATAGATTAATAACAATCAACATATCTAAATAAGATTTATTTTTGAACATGAAGAGATATTAGCCTTGAACATAAACATTTAGTCAAGTATTTGAATTCACATTTATATGTCATTGATGATTTCATACACGATTCAATTTAATCCATGTTATTATGCCATTTGATTTATGATAAACAATCATACCTTCCTTAACCTAATGTGCAATCCCAAAATCTTAGGATCCATACCATCATTATGGCAAATTATGCACCACATTATTTGATTATGAAAAAGGTCTATTAATTTGTTGTTGTTCACCTAAAACAAGCACATACATTAGTGAATTCCACTTATGAAGCTTATAAGTAATCGTTTGCTTCTATAAATTTGTTGATTGTATTTTAATTTGATGCATATGAATCATCATATATTGATGGAGGAGCCTCAAGAGGATGCAATTATTTATCTTCTTATGACAAATTATCAACAATTCTATTGTTATCATATCTTACAAAAAATTGGGGTATCATAATTAACACCATTGTCTTTAGTGCTCATTGTAGGAATGAGTATCAAGAAGGTGAAGCTCAAAAATGTAAAGAAAAAAAAATCCAAGTCAAGATTGGTTGAAGGTGAAAAAAGAGAAATAGGAAAGATATGGAAAGGCAAACATTCAACAATAGTTAATAGGGCTTCTGACTTACAACCTCTAGTTTCAACTTGCTTTTCACACCTTTGTTCCTTCACACAATTGCTTCAAAATTGAGGTGATAAGGTGAGAAAACAAAGAGTTGTTAATGAAAGATGACAAAAAAATGATAGGTAACCTAAAAGACACTAGAAAAAAAACCTTTTTTAAAACTTGAAAGTTCTCGACTAGATGTCATTTCCAACTACATTCCAACTACAATTTTTTAATTTTTTAATCAAAAAATCAAATGAGTTGAACTATCAATAGAATGGTCAGTAGTTCAAAATGGTCCTCAAATGGGGGTCCACCTTGTGCAAGTGTTTTACATTGACAACTTTTTTAGTTGACCTTCAATTCAAAGGTCAACTAAAATTGTGATGTCATCATACATCATTCTACCCTTTGGGGATGTTTGCATCATCATAAGTTGGGCCTTTCACTATTTTGGAAATTTGGTTTTTGGTTGAATGGCAATTTACATTGGTGGATTGATGAAATGCAAGGTACATTTGTAAGTTGGGGCATTTTGTTATTTTATTATAGTTAATTTTCAATTTCACAAAGGAATGATTTGGTTCTTTAGTAGTTTACAACTCATTCAAAGTTGGGGAATTTTAAAACGTCACAACAACTATACCAAAGGATTATGAGGAAAAACAATTACTACAATATTTCAAAACCCTCAAAAGACTATAATAACTCTATGTTAAATAGTATACCTAGTTTAAGATAATACATATTATATAATTATTACATCTCACCTAAATTAATATAACATAGGTATATAGTACATTTATGCACAAATCATAAGTTATTATCAATATGAATGATATTATCAACCATTATTCACTTAATACAAATATATTTTATAATTAAAAAATATTTCATATAACTAATATTCAATTATAAATATTATTTACATTAATGTACATTAATATAATAATTGATTGTATGTATTATATTTTGATGTGTTAATGTTTATAAATATTATTTTATATTATTTTATATAATTACTACCATCATAATATCATAAATTATAAATAACGACTTAAATTACACTTAAATATTTAATTTATATATATATAACTATTATTATTATATTAAATATAATATAATATTGAATAAATATGTAATCATTAGTATTAATCATTGTTAACCCACAACATTATATATTTAATAATATTATTATTATGAATATTTGTAAAATCCAATTATCAATAATATTATTTGAAATTACTAGTTAACTTAATTATAATTAATATCCAATAACAAAATATAATGAACATTTTTTATTGCTATTATTCAATATCAATTTATATGAGTACCAATATTAATAGTTATTATTATTATTATAACTACTTAATTATAATGATCATATTTTTTATGTTTTAAATATTTTATGTTTAATACTTAATATAGCTAATAGATGGATTAGGTTAATATAGCATAATTAAGACGACTATAAGGTAGACATGCCTATCACCAAACACCTTCCATATCTTTGAATTTTTTTGTCCTTTTGGAAAGATTTTCATGACCATGGGTGAGCCAAATGAAGATTTACAATATTTCTTGGAACTCCAAAAACAAAGAAGCAACAACAAAAAAGGAAGAAGAGGATGAGCTTGTTCAAGGAGAGAGAAAAACTTTTGGACCCCCTTATTTTCAAATCTCATATCTTCTTCATTTCTTCTTTGTTTTGAACAATTTAAAAACCTATGAAAGTGCCACTTGAAGATTTACAAATAAAAACAATAAAACAACATCCAAAAATCTTAAGCTCTAAAACTTAAACTATTCATATGTGTTAGCCCACATGCCCATCATGACCCCCTTCACTTGCAAAGGGCATATCTTACTCATTCCTTCATCAATTTAAGATATAGGTTTGGACCTGACCCTTTTGACCAATGTTTTTTTGACCAAGGGGTCATGGGTTATTTTGACTAATCAAGATGACAATTTGTCAACTTGACCACTAGTTAAATTGGCCACAATAATCTACAATGTTATGTATGCCACATGTCACAACTATATTACATCTTGAATATCAACATGGCATTGTTAGGTACATCTATTATATTCACATATATGCATATGTTATTTGATTATAAACAATAGCAAAATAACCTCCAACTTGACATATCATTAATTTAGTTTCAAAGTAGTTCAACATCAAGGTTGACATCATAGTTTCAAAAGGTCTCCCATGCCTCACACAAACCACTTGCATACATTACTTGCACTTCCAATCCCATACATGATTGTCATACACCACTTGTGATTCCTTGCAACCACATTATTTGATCTATAATGCAACTAAGTATTTTTCATGCCGTAAGACAATGCCATTTCCCATGTCATCCAAAATGATAACATTTAGATTTGGAAATGGTAATTTCAAAGTCCCACTATGGTGCCTAGGTGTAATAAGGTTTTCATGGAATGTCATCCCTAGCACATCGCATATTTCACCAATTGTGCAAGGTAGTTGAGAAAATGGATCAAAAATGTCAACCTTTGTATGTGGTTTCAAAAGTTGCAAGCAAACCACATTGAACACCAAGATTTTGGTTATCTTCAACCACAATGTGGAAATAGAAAGAATCTTGACAAAAGACCAACCTTGAATATACGTGTGGATTAGAAAGTACTTGGGCTTCAAAAGATCATAATTTATGAGTTGGGGACACACAAGAAGCCTCCTTTAAACTTTTGTTACCTTATATCAACTCCAATTATAAATTGTAACAACCATTAAAATAGCACATGTGACAAATTGTAAGCAACCTAGTTCTAAGTAGCAAATAGCATCATAGTAAAGACATTATACTTATCTATCCATAAGCAAAGACATAAACATTATGCCCATCTAAGATTAAATGAATCAAAAATTTCTGTGTCCATGAAGACTTCCTCTGCAAGGAAAGAAAAAAAAAGTTATTATAACATTGTCATGAAATAATTGATTCAAACATCTTTAAAAGTTCCAAGGTATATCTATGATGGCAAGTTGATAATCAACTTGCTAGCTTGAATTCCTTCTTGACTTTCATAAGTATTAAGACCATGGAAAATGCCACTATACTTTGTGAGCTACTATGTTGGAAACCTTGTTAAATGCAAATGCCTTTTGGGAGTCCTTTCTTGTGTGTTGGTTAGGATTCACCATAACAATTTTTCCAATTCTTTCCAATGTAGTCAACAATTGTTGGCTTTCTAGGTTCATCTAAGAAAATGGTCTCACATAAAAACATGCCGTAATAATACTTGAATTTCACACATCAAAACAAGTAGATTATTAGATTCAAACAACATGAATCTTTGTAATTGTGATGTGCTTCATGGTGGGGGAGCTCCAACTCTTAGTGCTTGTAGTTGGGAGTGTCCACCAAAGTTAGATTGCCCAAAAGAACATTTCTAAAAATATACATGGACATTTCAAAGGGGCAAATGCCCTCATTATAGCTAATGGCTTGAATCTTACATACATGTGAATCATATCAATTGTTGAAATGATTTAGAAGTGGTGTAGAACAAGAATGAAAAATGCAATTGAACAAATAAATAGAGTTATGGTCAAGACTTCATACAAACTTGAATCTATACACAAACTTTAATGATTAACCCAACAATGTTGAACATGTTTGAGCTATGTTTTTATTAACCAATGCTGAAAACATCCACTACTTTGTAAATTACAAATACCAACCCATATCATGATTGTTCATGATCAAAATGTGTTGCCTCTTATAAGAGATTAGGTTTTAAATGAGAATCTTAATTTAGCTTGTAAGTCTATAACCAATGAACTTTATAAGCAAACGCACATGTTAATTGCATTTACAAATAAGAATGCTTATTGATGATTTGTAACAACTAACACAACATGATTGTCAATCCTATGCATATATAATATCATCAATGTTTCACAACTTTAACGTTGATGGTACATTATGAATATTATCATTGCAAGATGCGCATTCCAAGTGACTGAATGATTGACTACATTGAAGGTCGTTGGAACAACCCAAGAACAAGGAACAACCTACAACAAGATAAACCCTTTTGCGCTAAATGAAGCACATATAGGATTGAGAAAAGGAAAGAGGAAAATAAAGTTCAAGCATTGACCAAATACTTCCCCAACATAAGAAAATCCTAAAGAAGTCAAATGTACCTCAACAACTTGAGAGTTGACGACAAGCAAGTTTGTTGCTTGCATAACATGCATCCGAACTGTGCAAAAACCTGCAAAGTTGTTCAAGAGAAACACACACAACACATACAAGTGCTTGTGAGAAGCATCTTCCTCATTCCTTCTTTGTTGCCAATTAGTGATGATGATAGCCCCATTGTCAAGTGAAGAAAAAACTCACATAGATTCTCTTGGCTCAAGATCTTCATGTCTTAAGATCTCATTTGAGATCTTGAATAAGGATGGGGTGACGTGGCCTCACCAGCATCCAGTATTTCTGGAAGGCATCTCTTCAAAAACTAGGGAAATGGAACCCAATGAAAAAGTGTTTCCTCCCCATCCACCATCCATCCCTCATGGTGCAGTGGCAGTTGGTTCACTCCAGCCATCACCGGTGGTTTCTTTCTTTTTTTTGGGTCCATTTTGTGCTGTAGCCAAAGTGGTGATGATAAAGATTTGGCTACAAGCTAAATATGAAAGTAAAAAATTTGAACATCCTTCTATATTTCTGGCTACCTACCTGAACCATGTTGAAGACATGGCATTTGTTTTTCAAAAATGATAATATTCTCGCTATTGAAAATCTCAAAAAGTACTTGATTTTAGCACTTTAATTTTTAATATAACTTTTTGGCTAGATATAACCAGCAAAAAAAGGCTGGTCACCACTATCATGGCTGAGTCCTTCTGTTCCTGCCAATTTTGTGATGTCCAAGTGCTTAAGATTGATGTTTGAGAAGCAGTGTTATTTTGGTGAAATTTTTTTATGTAGCCAAAGTGGTGATGATCCACAAGAAAATTTAGCTAATTTTGGCTACAAGCTTAAATATGAAATTCATTAAAAAAAAACATCCTTTTATATTTTTGGCTACATACTTGAACCATGTATATGAATATGGCGATTTAAAAAAATTGGGCGAATTATGGCTATTGAAAATATCACAAATCAATTAATTTTAGCACTTTTAATTTTTTAAATAGCTTTTGGCTATATATTGCCATTGCCAGCAAAAGAAAAGGCTGTTGAGAAGGCTGTTGCTTCTGGTTGATCAGATGGTAGTTGAGAGAAGGAGGGAGGGAGAGGGGGAGGACGATCAGAAGGTGGTGGAGTCCATGTTTGATGATGATGATGATGATGATGATTCATGGAGGGAGAAAAATCTATGGAAGGGAAAGCTAGTGTTGCTGCTCTGTACCCAATTGTGTTACACCAACAATTGTGACTCCAATCCTAGAATTTCTGGTGTGAGCTCACAGGCCAGGAGGAAGTTGAGCTCCATCGCTGATAACGTAGTGTTATTCAACATTCTGCAGGTGTCTGTTTTCTCCCATATCCTTTGTCAGCCTTTCGGCTCTGTCGTGCTATAAAAAGGCCACCGGATCCCATGTCTGCAAACCGTGCGCTTCGCGCAGTGACGTAGTTAATGAGGTGAAACTGCGATGCCTCAGTTGCTGGTTGAAAACTACTTCCAAGCCCCCTCGTGCTCGAAAGCAGTGCTTTTTTTTCTTGATTTTTCGTTATCGAAAGTTTGTCGAATATGAACCAAACATTTAGGCGAATTTATTCGAATAATTTACACTATTAAAGCAAAAAAAATCAGAATTTTCTTAATTTCTTTGTCGAGAATTCTCACAGTTTCGCCAGAAAAAAAAAACCCTGGACAGGACAGGAGTTAGACCAGTGTTCTTTATTTTTTCATTATTGAAATTTTGGTGACATTTGACAAAATAAAAATTAGCAAAATTAGTCGAATTTACACTACAAAAAGAAAATTTTCAAAAAACTTCCCAATTTCTTTGTCAAAAATTGGCGAAATTTCGCCAGAAAAAATAACACTGCTCGCAAGAGCGCCTGAGAATTTCTGCAAGGTTCGCCATAGGCTCGAACCTCCCAAGGAAAACCAATTAGGACACAGTCAGCCTCTGAACAGGTTGAGGTTCTCTGCATGCGACCGGAAGACGAGGGTGATTGGAGTTTCTCTCCTCAAATAGAGAAGAAGGGTTTCTGAATTTGACAAGAGGAGGGTGGTTAGGGTCTTTCTCCTCGGCGAGACAAGAAGGTTTCTGTATGCCATAAGACGAAGAGGAGGAGGGTGCGGGTTTTAGTCGTGATGGCATCGGCAGACGGGAGAATACGTACAGTAGAAGAAGAACAAGAAGAGGGTGTGGAAGATGTCGTAGAGATCAAGGAGAACCCTCTAGATATCATGCGGTACATCGATGCCGTTCGGGATTCCAGCGCCGGTGCCATCGCCACTTTCAGCGGGACCACCAGAGACACGTTCCAAGGACAGGAAGTCTTGGAACTCCGCTACGAAGCACATAAGCCCATGGCCTACCGCGAGCTGAGGAGGATCTGTCAAGCTGCGAGAGAGCAATGGGATTTGAAGCGCATGGCGGTGGCGCACAGAACCGGCGTTGTAACCATTGGCCAGGAAAGCGTCTTCATCGCTGTCTCGTCCATACATCGGCAAGATGCGCTCAAAGCTTGTCAATTTGTGATCGATGAAATCAAAGCGTGGGTACCCATTTGGAAGAAGGAAATTTACAGCAACGGAGAGGCATGGAAACAGAATCCTGAATTCTTCAAAAGGAATGCAACCTAGGTTTTTCCTTCTTCTTCACTCCAGAGCTTGCTGCTTGCTTGCAGTAGTAACTGCACACTCCATAGAAAAGAGGCAGCAGAAGCTTGCAAGTATGTAAAATTCAGCTCCTCTGGATTCATTCCCTCCTTCCTCCTCACAAGATAACTTTCTTGTGATCTGTGTGCCTTGAGGTGCAATTTGATGAAGATATAGGTGCAGAGAGACAACAATGGAGGAGGAGGAGGAGCTATGGAGGAATTTCCTAAATCTACTGGAGAGTCAGAACCTTGACTCTATATGTACAGCTATCAACTGTTCCTTCCATGAGTTAAAAAGTTAAGTGCTTTCCTTAAGGATTTTGACAGTCGCAGTCTCAAACTCTGCAGAGAATCAAACCACACAGTTTCAATGCATTTCATTGACAGACTACTGCACTTTTTTTCCTTTTCCTCTTTTCAATGAAGCTCACAGGACTAATTCCTCATTGAAGAAGCACACTCAAGAATAATACCAAAGACCTGCAACAAGAAAAATATATATAGGAGCTCAAGTTTGCAATCAAAGGAGAGTGGGAAAAACAGCATAACAGGCATTTGAGGGGTCGTTGGCAATGTTGTTTCTTCCATGCAATCTGACGCCACTCCTCATTTCCCTCCAACATGTTTGATGACAATTTTACTCAGAAAAGCAACCCAATAGTCTCTAGATTGAGACTGCCATTGGACAACATTGATGGAAAGATGGTGGATGCTACATTCCTCCTATTGCAGAATGTCAGTATACAATGCTTGAGCTCAGTTCATGATTGAAGTATTGCACACCAGCAGCACAAGGCAGCCAGAAACCTCTCAAGGACCACAAACATAAAACAATTTATTCAGATCTCACATTTGAAGTTGAGTATTTTCTGTCTGCTACACAATGTTTTGTAGAAGCAGCCCCTGCAAAATATATCTACACCTACCTGTTACAGATCACTAAATAAAACCACTTTACACATCCTTGGAAGCACCTGCAGCTTCAGCAGGAGTTTGGGTGCGGAGCTGGTCAACAGCATGAACTGTGCTTTGAAGTTCCTCCCATATGGCCTTGTATACCATCCGTTGCCGGTTGACCCTTGATTGGCCCTCAAATGCTTCTGCCACTACATCAATGCTGCACACCAAGGTATCCAGAGACAAATCAACATGGCTGTGTTTGAAGCCCCCAACTACAATCTATCGATCTATCTACAGAAATACATACAGAAATCAATCTGCAATGTCAAATGCTAAGTATGTCAGTAAAATCCACACCCCTATCTTCATCTGTCACATATTTTGCACTAAGAGATATCTAGCATTGTTCCTCTCTCTGCAAGATGACTTGCTTACATGGGAGTTCAGGCATGATAGTAACCATAGAAAGAGGGAAAATGGATGCAGCTACCATACCTGACATGTCGCCCATCTCCATATGCATCTTTCACAGAAACCTCCTGTGCTTTCAATTGTTCTTTTATCTATACACAATTGCCAATGGAATTCAGAATGTTGGCGATCAACTTCAAGCTTGTAACTGCAACAGACTTATCACACATAATCCACAATTCCTTCCTTCCCACTAAACGAAAAAAACTTCAAGACCTAAAGCTCATCAGTAGGTGTGTCTCCAAAAGGCTTCGATAAGGAACGAAAAAGCTGCAGCAGTAGTAAGTGCCAAAAGAGAGATACTTAGATGGTCTTTTGCAAGCTCCAGAATTCCATGAGACAAACAATGCTACAAGAAGATGTTGTTGCTTTGTCATTTCATACTGGGAAGAATTAAAGAAGAGGATGAGAGGGAAGAAAAACAGTGGTGCAAAAAACAAACCTTTTCTTGCATGCTTGTAATGAGGGGGAAGTCCACAGTTCCTGGCCCGGACACATCCACCGCTTTCACTGTTAAGAACCGCTGCTGCCTCAGTTGCTTCGTCGTCGTCTCCCCTGATGACAACAATCCACAGCTTTTCCCTTGCCGTGACGGTAAGGAAGTGCGCTGCTGCAAAGCGCATACTGAAGGACATCGAGGTCGGATGGTGCGGATGGATCTCAGCACGGAAACACACGACTGTGCCAAAGCTCCTGACATCCTCTCTCTCTCTCTCCTCCGCAACAAAGAAATGCACTGTTTTTCGTTCCTGTATGTACGAAGTTCCGAAAATTTTAATAAAACCTTCACTTTCCTACTCGTTTGATTGCCGCTGCGGTAGAGCAAAAGCCACAGCGATAGCAATCGCGAGCGCAGCAATCGAACTGCGATCGCACTGCAATAGCCCCAAAACCCTAAACGGATCGAAAGGGCAGAAGAGGAGAAAAACCGGGAAGAGACGCAAGGAAGACGACGAGAGTATCATCCATACGAAGCGGATGACGTGCCTCTATTTTCATCTGTTTCAGTGTTTTGGTGCTTTTGGAGCTTTTATCATCGACCGTTTCTCATCCACTGAGCTGCGCAAAGAAACAAGCTGCGGGTAAGCTTTCTGCTGTGGCGGAAACGTTCCCCGCCTCGTCGCCCTTAGTCGGAAGGGAGCTTCGATGTCACTCGAAAAGCTTGAAGCACTCTTGTTCTGTGTGATCCTCCAATTGCCTTCCTGTTTTCCGAAAG
>Ga0209208_10011581_pt1 | contig 11276 bp, 9 predicted proteins | sample S1TSphfallax_3_FD_187694 | JGI IMG/M metagenome (GOLD analysis project Ga0209208, IMG submission 187694) | Host-associated microbial communities from peat moss isolated from Minnesota, USA - S1T2_Fd - Sphagnum fallax MG (SPAdes) (version 2) | ecosystem: Host-associated > Plants > Peat moss >...
TTTTGTAATATTTTCTTAAATAATATAATTAGTGTTGAAGCAATTAAGGTACTAAGGTATTTCACAATATATGTATAAGTGTGACACATTGATCAAGGAGGTAACATAATATATGTTGCAATAATGGGCACATGAGGTTAGAGCATCTCCAGTGGTGCTCAAAAAAAAAAAAATTCACATCCAAGTTTAGTTATTTACATTTTTCCAACCACACCCATAAAACTGAATGCATTCAATACATTCAATGCATTTTCAAACCAGCAAATGGTAGAATGTTCCGAGCATAATGTATTACTACTTATTGCAAAGAACATTAACAAAAATGCAGAAACCAACTTGGGCTCCAGGCTGCTGCACACTACCAATGACATCAACTTTTCTTCTTTCTTTCTTATGTTTCCCTAATGCTTTCAATAGTTCATCATTATTTCTGTCATTGTTAAATTTTATTTGAATTAGCATAAATATCATGGGCATGAAAAGGGCACATGTTAATTTGTCTTTTCAGATTCATGTTGGTGGGTAGGAAAAAGGAGTGAGAGAGTTGAGGAAATGAAGTATGAATTGATTTCAAAATTGTTTTTGGAATTGTACAGGGATGATCATATGAAAGATTATGCAAAATCAATTGTCTAGTGAGGACCACACAAAGGATTATGCCAAAAAGATCATATAACAATTCTTCAAAAATTCTTGTCACTAGAAAATATTTACAAATCAGTCGGCATCAACAATTCCATCATAATAAAATCAACGTTTTGTATTTCAATTTTGTGGTGTAGCCAAAATGACAATCATCCATAAAAGGAATTAGCTATATTTGGCAATAAAAATATATGAAAATAAAAAAATCTAACATCATTCTAGATTTTTGGCTACCTACTACAACTTAGGATAGAATTTGACAAAAAAAATTAGTCTTCATTTTTTCAAAAACTTAGCAATTAAAAAACTCGAAAACATTAAATTTTTGCCAATTTGACAAATTTTCGCCCCAAAAAAAACACATTAAAAATGTGAGAATGCATACAAGTTATAGGATGATTATTGCATACCTACATTAACCTTTCTTTTTACCTCCTTCAAAACATTCACCCAAAGCCCCTAAGTAAATCAAATAAGGCAAAAAAGAGGATAAACCAACAATAATTAAAATAAGAAACAGTCCATGAAAAACCTAAACGGTACTCTTATGCTTAATGTTCTTGGATGTGAAATGTGTCTCCTTGAAATCTTTACTCTCAAATCAATCATACTTGTCCATTTATAAAAGCAAATTGTTGTCACTCCTTTATATCGAGTAATGGCCATGTTGTCTAGTTCTTAATTTTAAAGAGAACCTTTGGTCTCAGTTCTAACTTTTTTTATAATCTGAAAGAACCTTTAGTTTTGTTTCAAGGTTTTGTTTTTGAATTTGATAGAATCTCCAATCTGGTTCCAGACCTAACTCTTTGCATTTCAAAACTATGTTTCTCAAATTTTCAAAAAAAAATCATAAGTAGGTTTGCCTCCAAACTAAATCCAATTCTACCTACTTACAGATAGTTCGAAATTGATTTTTTTCCTAGTTACTACCACTATACAATCAATAAAAAGTGACCAACTATATCAACTACATGCTTAAATCCCAAATTTTTCTTTAAAATGTATATGTGATACATGTTCCAAAAGTAATAAATGCATGCTTAATGCCAACCCCTCCACTTCAACCCAAATGTATTATTGAAAAAATTGTATATTTAAAATTGTTTCTCAAACTAACAAAAAAATTAATTTAATCAAAAAAATTAAAATTAAAATGAAACATTTAATTTTTATTAAATTTTTTAATTAAAATAATTCTTCTGAAATGAAGACCTGGTACTTGAATAAAAACAAGTTTTGGGGCTGATTTTGGTTTTAGTTTTCATTTTTGCAGGAAGGCTTTTTTTTTTTGTTTCAATTTTGGTTTTAATTATATTGTTTTTCAAATTTTTAGACCAATGGTCCACTTACCTTATAACTAGCCTAAAATTAAAACCATAATCAACCAAAACTTAACAACAGTACTAACAAGTTAAAATGTGCAATAAGGTTGTTATGGAAATTGGGGTCATGTGTTCTTACCTCACGCAACTTTCATCCCCCAAAACGTCCAATTGTTGATCTTACCTTACGTGATCAAAGTTCAAACTCTTTGAGATGATAAAGTCCATGATATACCTACTACCTACCCCCATGTGAAGTCCAAAGATAAAGTCATGAATCATTTGTTTTATATATATAAAAACAAAAAAAAAACAACATGCACATTTTTTCATGTTCGTCTTTTGCTAACTTTTCCTTCACAACATAACCAGGGTGGCACCATCCTTACAATTAGTTGTCCATGCTACAGAATTGTAATCATCAAGGCCTCTTGAGCTCCAACCATGGTGCTTTCTAGTCTAGCATTAGAGCAACTAGGTCAATCCCCAAGTGTTTTTGAACAAGTCAATTTTTCCAAGCATTTGAACACTAAAAGATTTTGTTGCTCAATTGAAAACTTTGGCTTTCATTGTTTCTTAGTTTGGATTTTGCATTTCTTACTTTAAGTTTTCAATGATGACAATAGACTTGTGAGGGCCCCATTTCTTTTTAATGTCTTGCATTTCTATCCTATTTGTTCCTTTCAAGGATGAAAAGGAGTCTAGATGAAAGTCTCTGTTAGATGATGACCTAAATCAATATGTTGGAATGTGAAAAAGACAGAAGAAGGGACAATTGGTTGTGACCTCTTCCGATCTTGAAAGGTTAGGAGTTCTATTGTTTGTCTATTGTTGGGTTGTGGCGGATCAAGTTAAGGTGGAGCTACATTAAAGGTTTAATGCATGACAATGGGTTGTTCTTTTGTGTTGATGAATGTTGGCAATGGTGGGAGCTTAATGGGAAGTTTGGCTAGTGAATTTAATGAGGAAATGGCAATGGAGTGGATAAATGGGAAGAGTTTTGAAAACTAAGCACCAAGTTTTTATTTTCTATAGTTGTGGGTCTTTTGGTTGGAGCAAGTTGCTTTTCTTTAGCCAACATGCATTTGTTGTTAATTTGTTAGAAGTTACGAAGAGACTTTAGTTCTTTTCCATTGTGTTTTGAAATTAGGTTTTAGGAACCATTAGTGTTATTGCTAAGAAGCTTTTTAGTCCAAAATAATTGTTGAACTTTATGCACTTGTTGTGGAAACATGATGTGATGTGCTTTACATCTTTGCATTTGTGTGGGTGCAATGTCACCGACCTTAGATATTCAATGTCATGAATAGTTTATTAGTTGCAAAGTGGTGGGTTGTGTAGAGATTGCAATGCCCTACTTTTTGGTATCAAAATTGGTTACTTTCTTGAAGTTTAGGCTTATGTAATGGCATGGCAAATGATATTGGGTGTGCTACATAGAGCAGGAAAGATGACTATGGGGTCATTATGGACTAGAGAAGGATTAAATACTTGGAAAAAGCACAACACATAAATGAAATCTTGGTTGTAAATGAATTTGATTTCCCATTTCCTAGGTTTGACATCCTACCTAAACATGGGGCTGACATCCTACAATTGCAAGGTTTTGGTGCGGTAAGCATCATTGGGCTAAACCTGGAGTTAACTCAAATAGGTGATTTGGTGATGCAAATTACTCACACTAGTATGTCCACAAGGATCCAAATTTGGTTGAAGATAATAAATGGTGCAAGGAATTAGATAACTATAACCCAACATCAAGACATATATTTTTTTCCACCATCTTCATTCAATCCTTTGAATATTGAACTACATGAACAAGTTGAAGCAATATCTAAAGTAGGATATTTGTGGGTGCATGCGACTACAACATCTCCTCATCACCAAATAAAGTTTTTCCTTTTAAGTATAGACGGTGTTTGCTAATGTAAATAAGGTTATCAAGATTGAACATTCAAGTGTTGAATCAAATGTTTTGGTGTGGAGGTTGGGAAAAAGGATCGATGGAAAATGGAAATGGAATTTTGAACACAGAAAGAAGGTTCAATTTGAAGTGCAAATCCAAAGAATGGTTCAAAAAGCTTGTTGCTAAACTTAATATTGGGAAACCATGTTATTGAAGCATGGCACGATTAATAAAAAGGAAGTCAAAGCCAAGCTTGACCTAATCCAATAAAAACCTAAATAGTGGGTTCGGGCATATTACAATCAAATGGAAAAATTGTTTACAAGAGAGCAAACTTGAAGATGTAGAATAAAGGAGGATATTTCTATCTCATTTAAGACCTAAGATTAAGAAGTTTTGTGTAATGAGGGACTATGCCAACATGGAGGTTCTACTAAATGTTGCATTAGTTGAACAAGTGCTAATAGAAATTGGTGACACCCCATTTGAGATGTTGAAAGAAGAAGAAAAAGAGAACATGAAAATTGGAAATACTACAATAGAAAAACATGTGTAATTGTCAAATGAATCTATAATTAATTTCTTGAAGAAGCAAATAAAATTCAAACCAAATCCATATCAACTTTTATAACTTCCACAAGTTTGAATGGGTGCTAGATTTGCAAGGAAGAAGACCATCTCGCCATGGAGTATCCAAAATACGCCACTTCTAGACCAAAATGTCTAAAATGTGGGGGGCTTCATAGGATGGAAAATCATGGGTTGAAGTGTAGTTTTTGTGGAGGTATGGGGCACATTGAAGAACGTTGTTGGAAAAAGAAGGATCTTAAGATGAATGCAACTACAACAAATTACCTAGAAATAATGATTGATGATGAAAAAGCAATCCAATGTTAATTGGATAGAATTTGTGGAGCCAATCATGATTTATTTTCACATACTAGGGCTCCAAGAAGAAGATTGCCAATGGACATAATTGTTAGAGAGGAAGAAAACATTAATTTGCTAGAGGGAAAATCATCTAGGAAGAAAAAAATGGGAATTGCATTGGAGAAGGAAGTGACATTAAAATCTAAAATTTTAATTCACTTCATTAAGGGTAAAATATCCTTGACACCTATGGAAGTAATTTTGATTATTCTAGAGAACTGGAATATTTGGAGGGCTTGGTCAAGTTGGCTAGGAGACAAAAAAATGAGGATAAGAAGTCTACATTGATTAACACAATGACACCAAATTTACCTATTGTGCGTAACATCAACATCAACAAAATTCACCAAATTAAGATAGTTCATTTGTTGATGGGGATCAATAACTTCATTGTTGAGGGCTTGGTGGATATTGGAACATTAATGTCAATGTTAGCAACTACAATGATAAGGGCGTTAAGGATCCTGCATCTAGTATTTAAATCTAAATCTTATAAAACAACTTCAAATGTAATGATTCAAACAATGGAAAAAATTGAAAGATTATCTATAAAAATTGGTAGTATGGTGTTCATGGTTGTTGATACAGACAACTATGATGTCTTACTAAAATTGCATCTAGGAATGGAGAAAGAAAGAAAAAATTTGCAACTAGATTGGCAAGCTTGGGTGAATGGTTTGATCAAATTCAGATCAACCACATATCCAATGTTGATTATAAGGTAACATCAAACCTTGATGAAACAATGTTTGAATAAATAACAGATGATGATCAAATAAAATTGATCCAGCAATAAGAACAAAAATGCACTTCAAAGTTAAAGGACCATGGTTTTGATGAACTGATTAGGCAAGAAGGACCAAGGAAAATCATGAATCTGATTGTTGTAAATCAAGTAGAAAATTTATTGGGAGTCCCATCATCTAAGGAGGATGACTATGTTGATTAGATCAAATGGGTATCCCATGAAGAGCAATAGAACTACAAATTCAACAAAGGAAATATAAGTTTTATGCCATCCTTGTTTTAGTTAAACACCAATGTTGGGGGACAATGAAGGGCAAAGGATGAATCCAAGTGGGACCAAGTGGGAGGAAATAAGGAAACCAATTAAGGTTGACGTAGAACTAAATCATGTGGAATTAGTAAAGGGATTGTGGGCCCTATTGGAAGACTATGCAGACTCTTTTGCATGGAATAAAAAGGAACTAGGTTGTTGCATAATTGGAGAGCATACGATTGACATCTAGGGGTTCTTTCCATGTAGGACTTCTTTGAACATGTTGTCCTTTTGGGAATAAATAGAAGTGAATTGATAGATCCAAACACTAATGCATCTAGGGAATATGAGATCTAGTACCTTGGAATACGCTTACAAGGTCACATTGTTAATTAAAAGGATATCAATAGATTGTTATGTGGTGATTATTACCCATTAAATATGCAAACTTGAAAAAATGCATATCCAATGCCCTTCATTGAAGATGTTTTGTCCCAACTTGGTTTTGCAAGAGTGGTTTTCTTCACTTGACTTGTAGAGTGATTTTGGTAGGTGCGAATGAATTCAAAAAATGTGAAGAAGATTGCATTGATAATGTAATATGGATTTAGGAATGGTTGGTTATACCATTTGGCTTCAAAAATGCCACTAACATTTTTTTGCAAACCATGACAAAAAAATTTGCAAATTGGATGCAAAAATTCCTAAAGGTGTTTGTGGATGATTTGAATATACATAATGCCACCTAGAAATAACACCTTCAACATATCAAGATTGTGTTGCAACATATGAAAGAGTTTAATTTGAAATTAAACCTTGACAAATGCATGTTTGCTGCCAAGAATATACAATTTATAGGGCATGTGGTGGAAATACCCATTGTGAGACATTCTTGCACACCTTCAACATGAAGATATGCACTCACAAAACCCGCTTGGAAGTGGAACTACTATGTAGTTGTAGTCTAACAAGTAAGGTGGTTCAATGTAATGCAATGAAGTTCACTAAGAATCTAATGCATTGTGTCTGCTTTGAAGATATAAAGACATTGTGGGAGAATCGTAACTCACCATGATGGAATGTGAAGGGGCATTATGTTGATGTTCATTCAATGTCAGGCTTGATGGTTGAACCCCTTTTGTTCCATTCGTCATAACATCTACATATAACTTCCTAATCTAACATGCATTGGATTTTTGAAAAACTAATCTAAAAGGAGCCATGTTACAAAATTTTATAAGATTTTATTTTTTTGATCAAGAGTTAAGCCTTGGGACTAAGAATCACTTTGCTTAGATTAAAGGAAAAAAAAACAGACAATTCAACCCCCTCTACTTTCGACAAATGTAGCTCCCTTACAACCAAACCAATGATGCTGAAATTTGGAGGGAACCTTCTACACCTCCTAAACAAGAATTTTTTTAAGTTTGACACAAATCCAATGGTGGATTTGGGAGGAAAAAATATTTGAAATAAAACTCCAGAGGTTTTGTCATGCAAATCCTTCCATGCTTAATTCTTGCACACATCTCTCTCACGAACAACACCTTTCCACACATAAGAACTATTTTTTATTTTTTATTTTTCACACATTCCTTCTCTTCCTTTTTCCTTTCCCCTGCCCTAAGAGACTTCCCTCTCCTTTTGTAAGCCTCCATGACCTTTCCTTGAGCTTGTTCCCCTTGCCCAATGGAAGCTTCAAAATCCTCCCCTCCAATCAATGGCCTCCTCATCCTTCAAGAACCAACGAAAATTGAAAATGATTTACCCTCAAATTGATTTTAGGATGAGAATTCGTGGGCCCGATGAGACATTAAAAAAATTTCATCCTCTAATCAAATAGGATGACAACCTTCATGACTAATGGGATTGGAGGACTCATCCTTTCCTTTATCTTAGATATCTTGATGAGGTTCTTGAGCTTGATCCTTATCCTTTCCGTCCGTTGACCCTCACATCCTACTTCATCTTAATTATTTCAAGTAAATAATTACTAGGACAATTTATCGCTAATAACAAATAAACATCCTTGAATCCTTACTTGACTAAATCAATTCAATGGTTGAAGTAACATCCTTGCATACCATTTATTCTTTTGATATCCCCTATTTTATTTTATTTTCATGCACTAATTAACTATGTAGTACATTGTAAATTGGAATTAAAATTTGCATCACAAAAACCACCACATACTTCTAGATCCACCGTCGAAATTAGGGTTTGATGAATCCATTAGATCTAGGATGTTCCAGTTTTCATGAGGTTTCGTCGTCACTCCCACACCTTACGCTTACCCTAATTTGTTAAATAAAAAAGCCTCGACCCCTTCTGAACATAAGTACCACATTGTTTCTGCTACCCTATTGGTTTTTGTTGATGTGGGTGAGAATTTAATCATGGCGGATGATGTCGCTACGCCCTCGAATCCTCCAGGTTCACTAGTAGAAAAGGAAGAGCTTGAAGAAACAGCACTTGACGTGAATGTCTCTCAACGGTCGCGCAAAAAAGAACCGTCCAAAAGAGTGTTGCGCACTCAAGTCGATCGTTTGGCATGGGATCATCGATTGTCTTCTAACCCGCATGCCTTAGCAATTTATTTAGAATTTGTCCCTGCTTTTGGAGCTACCAAAAAGGTTTAAAGAGTGTCAATGTGAAGACGACGATGTTCGTTTTCATTGTCGAACTTGGGTTCTTGGTGATGGCCATTATCGTTGGTAATAAGGCCCAATCAACCCCCTTTCCATGGAACATCGAGTCGAATACCTAGTTCGCACCATTCATCGCATTTTGGAATTTTTGCAATTATGATCTATCTCTTTAAAGTTATTTACTAAGTTGTAATTCACTAGAGGCCACTCAGGTGGAAATGTTAATACTTAAGTTCAATTTTGATTCTATTTAAGAGTCTGATAGAAGTGAAGATTAATAAAAATGTATTAGGACTGCATCCTAAAAATCTTTCAAGTACATTATTCGTGTCTGAAGATTATTCTACAAACTAAATTAATATTATCATGGCAAATGTTATTGTTAATCATGGGCTTGTATTCCCAATATATCAATAAAATCCCATTTAATTCTACATCCCCTTTCACTTCTCTACAACATAAAAGGATAATGTACTTAAAAAGGTTTACTAGGTCCTAAAATTAACTAAGCCTTACATCAATTTAAATAAAAAAGTATTCTATGCTGAAATATCTAAAGGTTAATTCAACTTTTAATAATTATTACTTTGAGGTTTGTCAGGATTCAAAACATTAACACTAAGGAAAACTATGGAACTAAAGCTTAACAATTTGTGGTATTATAATCCATGACTCACACCCACTATTATAATTTTTGGTTTTTCAAACAATCCAAATTTGATTAATTGGTTTTTCTTGACTACTGAAAATGTACATTTTGACTAGAGGCAAGGGGCTTGCATGACATGTGTATATTTTGATTATTCAACTTGGTTGAAATGACCTATTTGACTATTTGTTAACTTGGACATCTAGTCAAATTGGACATAAACAAATGACACATATAATCAAAATGGCGAATGGGGTTTTGGTCAAATAGAACATTTAATGAAGATGGCCAATGTTATTATAATCAAATGGGGCATCCTACTTACCTATCTACCATATTTTACAATGTTCTTACCTACCTACTACTCACCTACCTTCATATTTACCTGTTTACTACAACCTACCATGTTCGATAGTTTCAAATTTGAAGAGTTGCATCAGGGATATCGAGTGTGGTAAGGTTATTAGGGGTTTTTAACAACTTCATGTTAGAATAAGGGATGATGAATGTGCATGGTTATGTGGGGGGGTTGTTTTCTTTTCTAAAATACGATATTGATGAATAAGGTGTTAGATTAATTTTTTTTTTCAACAAAAAGCTAGTAACCATAATTTTAGAACCTCAATTGCGTAATTAAAGGTGAGAAATCTTTAAAGGGTTGGGGGTATAAGCATACACCAAAATTCATGGTGTGCAACAAAACATTAGTCTTGTTCCAATATTTAGTGAGTAACAAGGATGTTTGAAATTCATGAAGCAGTTAAGGGGGTGTCAATGAAAGGTCTAATAAAAATAAAACAAGTTTTAAGGCTTATAAGCATAAGATTAATTTGAAACAACTTAATGATTAAATAAACAAGGTGATAGGGTGGCAATGACAACATGAGTTTCATAATGAATGAAACATTTATTTAGATTATGGATAAGTTCAGCAAGGAGTTGCAATTACATGTTGAGTCATGGGTTATGCCATAGTGATAGTTCATAAATGCAGGAAATCTAGGATGTGTCGGATGGTGCGAACTAAATAATATGCCTTGCTATTAAGAGGTAGTCGACGAATCAAACTACACAACCAACGATAATGTCCAACACTAGGAATTGAAGACCATGCAAAGATAAAGGCATTTTTAGTCTCGTAACAACCTTCACAGATGGTTTTAGGTTCATCACTAGAAGCGGGGTTGACTTGCAATAAAATCACCAGGGTGTGTGAATTTGGAGAAATGTGATAGTACTAAGTTTAAAGGGGATCGACTTCAAGCCGAACGCGCACCTTTCGCGGTTCGGGGTCTTCATCATGAGGATGTTGGGTTAACGTCAAATCTAAAGATGACTCTAGAGTCGATTCTTCATTCACTTATGCAGCTTGGGGCTTGTAAAACGTGGCCATACACGACAACATAATTTCAAGGAAAGGAAAATAAATCTTTAATCAAAATCAAATCAACAATGAATGTGTGAAGGACTTATTACATCGAAATGCACAATTATAATTTATAGGTCAAAGAAAAGGAAGGAAATGTGTAAGTAACGACCTAGAACCGTGGTAAAGTAAAACCTCAAGATCAAAGGAAAAAATGAAGGTTTAAGTAAAAAAATTTGGGGGGAAAGTAGAAAGAGGTGAAAAGGTGATTCTCATTTTCCTTCCATTGGCCACAAAGCATTAGAACCTTCCATTGGCCATCAAGTTGGGATCTTCTTCACCTCCTTCCTTATTTTTCCTTTAAAAAAGGCGAATTCAAATCATTTGGGGCTTTCTTTCTAGACATAATTTTTGATTCAAATCTTGAGAATACTTGTTCCCACAACCTTCTTTAGTAGGAAAATAATGATTAGTTTTAATAGATGGTAGGAAGAAGGATAATAGAATGGACATTTGTAATAGTTTTGAAAGAATGGAAGTGAGTAGGGATAATGTTGGGAGCTTAAAATCTTGGAGACATTTCACAAACCCTCTCGGGTTTAGTAGCATAACTTCTTATTAGTTTGGGTGCAAATCTTATGATTTGGTACGAAGGTGTGCATTGTAATTAACTCTCTAATGATCTAAAGCAAACCATATTTGAATAACATATGTGTTAAAAATAATATTTCAAATGATTTATGGTCTGCAGCCAAGTTGAACTTCTTACTTTTATAAAACCCTCTCAAGTTTGGTAACACAACTTATTAT
>Ga0209208_10011582_pt1 | contig 11275 bp, 16 predicted proteins | sample S1TSphfallax_3_FD_187694 | JGI IMG/M metagenome (GOLD analysis project Ga0209208, IMG submission 187694) | Host-associated microbial communities from peat moss isolated from Minnesota, USA - S1T2_Fd - Sphagnum fallax MG (SPAdes) (version 2) | ecosystem: Host-associated > Plants > Peat moss >...
ACATCCCTTGGGGGCATGTTGGCGCACCCAATTGGCTCTCCTCGCATGCTTTATACTAAAGTTCTTTTTAGGGACAAACTACTAGGATAGGTGCTGCCCACGTATGGAATTTTTAAAACAAATTGCACAGGGCAGGGAGAGAAATTTAGATGGACCAGCTAAAAAGGTGGGCAGACGACGTGTGCATGTGTGCACAGTCTATCTGCCTGCCTCCCTTTCTGCCAGTGGATCTCAAGGAGCAGCCATGCAGAACCCAGGGTCTTCACAATCATGTGCACGCCCCATCTCTCGCTCTCGCTTTCCTTTCTTGCTACAGCCGAGCCCGATACAAGTTTCATCCAACCGGTTGCAAAATTACAAACCAGAAATTGCCTGTTGTGGGATGAAAAAATTGAATATGACATCCTCACAAAACCTTTCTCTCATCCTTGAAGGCATTCGTCAAGAAATAATAATAGTTCTGACCTTCACTGCAGTACCTACACAAAATCATCATGCATCTTTCAACAGGTACGGCAGGGGGGTTCTGGCCCGATGCAACTCTTCTGTACTGGGTTTCCAAGGGGGGTGTCATAGCAAAATGGCCCAAGCCAAAGTGTTGGGACAAACATCACACTTGAAAATAAAAAAACAACTTGTGTCGGGAACAAAATAAGTTAGTACCTATTGGGATGGATGACCAACAAAACTTTAGCCATTTGATAAAGAAGACAATTCAACTAGTAAATGCAACCTCGGTTATAATAATATTGGTATCGGTGACCAACCAAACAAGCATTTCAGTTAAAGAAGTCTGCACTTAACACTTACTAGTGTAGTAGCCTATGCTGGTGTCCCAAGTGTGAACTATAATTATCCAACTAAAATTTCCTTGAAAAAACATTTTTTATAATTTAATCGAATTTTCAATGACAAAATTACTTGAATTTTAATATTTTCACACTTTGGGTCTAAAATTGTCCAAATCACTTTTGTTAAATCCTATTCATTGAAGGCTTTTCAACAACATCAAGAGTGTGCCCACATTCTCTTATCGTTTTTAGTTTTGATTTAAATGAATTTTTGTTGAGGAAATTGTTCAATATTCAATAACTTCTCCACCAGAGATTCAAACATCATGAAACTAGCTCAATGCACCTCTACACATCGAGGGTTTTCCAAGAGTATGGCAAGAGGCAACATGGTTTGAGAGATCCCAATGTGACAAACAAAACAAACAAACAACCTTCCTAATGAGAAGGATATACAAATTATGTGAGCAAAAAGAAAGAGCATTGAGATGGATGACCACCAAAATTGGCTTTCCAATAAGGGTAAATCTAATTATTTATGTTCAATATTAAAGCTGAATTGTGAATGTACCCTTGTTTCTTTTCTTTTTCGGGTTGTTAGGGGTAAGTCAGAGATTCTTAAGACATGCCCAACTTTGGCTGGCAAGACATGGAGGATTTTCAAAAGGTATTTTTGGGAGAGTTCAGAGTTCAGAGTTCAGAGCAACATTTTGTAAGCTTTTCTTTGGACTTCCAAAACCAAATGTTAAATTTTTTTTTGTCTTACTCCTTAACTTACTTTTGTTTTCAAGCATCTTCATGGTCCTTCCCTTCCTCTTTCTTTTGTTTTTGAAACATGTGAGTCCAGGTACATGTAAGGTTGCTTCTTGATACATTTCATAACATGTTTACTAGTGTGACTACAAAGATGCTTGGTAGACATTAAAGAAATGGCTTCTCAAAATCAAAAGTTCATCCTTACATGAACCAAGTCTTTGTTTCTTTGTTTGCACGGATGATTGCCATTTTATTCCCCCACCTGTCTCTTCATATGCCTAAGGTAGGACCCAAACAGCAAACTTATTTCCAGTGTCCAGTTAAACTCCCCAGGGGACCAAAGGAGTCCTCTTCTTTATAGTGATTTCTTATGTACAACCATGTGTGTTCACAGTCAATGTCCACCTATTTTCAAGCCCGACCTTTTCAGTTTATGTAAATAGTCCATAAATATATAAATTTTTATTTTGATATTTTATTTTTAACCCTCTGCTTGCATCTACATAGAGATCATAGACTACCCATTAGGACTTACTTCCCCTATTTTCTAAAGGGAATATTGATAAGTAGTTGAACGATACTTTCATTGTTCTATTCTTATTTTAGGGATGTAATAGTCGGAGTCAACAACCTTTCCCTTTGCCATTATTTCTGCTTCTGGAGTTCCTTTTGCAAAAACAAACATTTCAGCCAGCCAACCAACCAGCCCTGGACAGTTACCTTCTATTGCATGGTATTGTTCTTCGTGTCTTGGAGAGATTCTAACAATACATGTGTCAAATTGCTAACCTTGCAGAAAGGAAAGGTTCTTTTGTACTTTTCTGCAACAACTTATTTTGAAATTTATAAAAAAATCAAGCTTCAAGGTGGAAACTCTCTGCATACATTAACCCCCCCACCCCCAATTTCTCTTGTGACTGAATGGAAATCTGCAATTTAATGTTTGAAGCCTTTCCGTTGCCCAAATCTTTGCCATTGGAAAGGGGTACTTTGTCAATCTACACAATATATCATAGTGGGTCCACTAAAGGGGCCCCCCCATCCTCCATCCTTCACAAATCTTGAGTTTTTTGTGCCAACACCGAAGTGGTCACTTTTTATTGGTGGTACAGTGCTAGTAAAAAGAAAAACATTCAGTTTGGGGGGGGCTATGCGTTCATAAGTAAAGCTGGATCCAGTTTGGAACTGGACTCACCTAAGATGTTTTAAAAATAACCGGGAACTGTTGAAATGTGAAGAAGTAGACCAGAGGTTCTGTCAAAAAAAAAATTAAAATCCTTGAATTGAAAACCCAAGGTTCTTTCAAATTTTAAAAAGAGTTGGAACCAGGATCGAGGTTCTTGGGAAAGTAAGAACTGCGCAATACTGGAATGGACTGTGGCAAGGTCCCAGAGCACCAGTAGAATGATTTGCACAGTCACCCTTATTTGAGTAAAATGAACCTTCCTTTGGAGTGGGTCTGGTATATGTGGTCTAATGAGGTAGTTACAGATGGGGCTTATTATGTTGGAAAGGTGCCAAAATGTGCCATTTTCTTATTCAGATTGCATGCAAGTTTTCAACTGTTGATTCAGCAGCATTTCAAGCTCTCTCCACTATGGAAATTCTTCCATTTCTAACCTACATACTTCAGTTTAGGTCCTACCTATGGACCCCCAGGGGCAATGAGAACTCATTCTGCCTCTTAAGGCACATTCTCGATTGCTTTCAGTTGTCCAATGGCCTCAGTCTAGGGGCTCACCTAATGTACATTGTCGAGCCCTTACTACTTTGGGCTGCCCAATGGTCACTAAGACTAAAGACCTGGCAGATTTTTTTGTAGTGCAGTTGGAGGCCACATTACAACACAATAAATCCTTGGGCTTCTTAAGTTTGTTCCTATTCAGAGCGGGTTTTCATAAGGTTTATTTGCCTTAGGTTATTTCGGTGGAAGGCATGATCATAAAAGGTCACTTCAGTTTCTACAGCAGGTTCATTTGATGCAAAGCATTATTAACAATGATGGCCTCAGCCTCAGCTTAGGTGATTTGGGTCTAATGCCTTATTTTGTAAAGCACTTGGAAAAAATATGTAGTGTATTTGGAGGGCACCTCATATCCATCAATTTCCCACTTAGAAAATGGCTGGGATCTTATGCCTACTTCTCAATAGTGGGAGGGTTCTTATACCTATAAGGGAGCATAATTTCCCTCCCACTACAGAGAAGTAGGCATAATATCCCTCCCACTCTTATGCCTAGTGATCCACATAGGTTTGGTTCATGGTTCAATGCAACATCCATTATTCCATTTGCAATACTTTGCTATTGTAACATGGCATGGCCCATCATCAAAAGTATTGTCAAGCTTTTTAAGCTTTATTTTCATATAGCTCTCCCAATTTCTTTCTCACCTTTTTGGCCTCTTTTCCCTCATGGTAGCTTTGGCTTGGATTTTTGCATTGAATCCCTTTCATGCCTTCCTTTTGGGTGTTCCTTAACATAATATGTACTTGTGCATCCCTTTTGTTTTGCTTCAAGAGGTGCAAGTTCTTTTTTGCCTTCCTATAAATTGGTTTGTTTGAAACTTGTTTAATGTGGCTACTTAACACCAACTCATGATGTTCCCTTAATGACATCTTGTCCTTCCCCTTTTAAGTGGAGTGGCCGACATAGGGAAACTAAGGCATGCCTTCAATAGTTTTTGTTTGGGGATTGGGAGGAACTTCAAGTAGAGCATGTTCTTTGGGTGTGTGCACTTGCAATGGCTTTGTTTTCAAATCAAGTTCCATTAGCAACCCTATCCCTTTCAATTCGAATCATGTTGTGCCCCCTTTGCGATGGTGAAAACAAATCCTAACCCTTTAGTGTGCTAGGGAGTTTGCACATGTTGTTAGGGCTTTCACCCCTTTTTCTTCAACTTAAACATCATTAAAAATTGTTTATGCATTGCAAGCCCTACATCCTTTGAATTTGGATTCCCTTTGCTTGGACTTTTTGATGGATGATCAATGCATTTGGCCCATGATGGGATGACGTGTGGTGATTTAATAAGGTTTGGGATGAACCAATGATTAAATGACATGTGACATAACCTAGGCATATCTATGTATGTGGTGCCTCACCGTAGGCAATCATTTAATTACCTAAACATGGTTTAGGTCTCAACTTAGGCCCCCTAGACTAAGCTTAAATGAAAATTAGACCTAGGCACCTAAGCTAGGCCTAAACATAAACAAACACCTAGTTCAAGCTAAGGCTAGACCTAAACCTAAATCACAAATAAAGTTTTATTTCATTTAATTTAACCTTTAAAGTTGAACATTTTTTTATTGATTCATCCCAAACGGCTATTACATTTTCATATTTATTTTGATTTTTTATCATCTTAATGCACTTGTTTAATATATAGTTTGGATTATTTAATGAAGCTAAAAAATATGGGACAAACATTTATTGAACATATGCATTATTTTCAACTTATATTTCAAATTTTTGTTTAATTTTATTTCAATTTATTAAATATTGTTGTTAAATGCACCAAAAAAAAAGTACATCAATGATCGTACATAACCACTCATTTTTGCAAATAAAATTACATGTATTTTAATGCTTGATGAATTTTGATCATAATTTTTAATAAATATTAAATTATCACACAAAAATAATTGAATAAACATTAAAGTTGAACAATTTAATCATTAATTACATATCATTACTTGACATGTTGTAAATTAAATTTGGTCTACATAAAAATCAAATATTACATGTATAAACATATACAAGATTAATTACTAATTTATATTCAAGATAATTTATTCAAAATTTATATGCATCATAAAAATTACATCACATAGAACTATTCATTTATACACATAAATTTTACCTGTAATTTAATGTTATCACAATTTAGCATAAATATTAACATATATCATAGTATAAAAACAAAGTCACCTATTAGTTGTTGAGTTGCGAAATAATTGCAACAAAGTTGCAAATGAAATTACATTTCATTGATCCTTTAATACATTTTATCATCCATATTTATGTTGATGGTGTCACCAAAATAATAGAACATTAGTTAATGTTTTGACTATGTGTTAACTAAAAAACCTTAAATGTTAAGAATATTCCAAGAATGACCATTTAATCAAAACATGTTTTTTCAGTATTTACCAACATGGTAGACATTTCAACTTGGAAATAATGTTGATGCCAAAAATATTTAATGAAATATTCAACAAAATACCACCTAGTTGAAAATTGCTTTGAATTATATACCAATTTAATTAATGAATCAATTTAAATGGTAATTGCCATTACACTATTTAAAATTTTAAAAAAAACTTGTTGCAACATAATTGCAAATCAACTCTAGTTCAAAAAAAATTGGTTAAAAAAAGAGGGTTCTTTATGAGTGGCTTTAGTTCTTTTTCTTCATCCTTTTTGTAAGAGGCTTTTGGGTGAGGATGTTTGCCATGCTAATGCAATCCCAAGGTTAAGAGATGTTTAAGAACATTTGGGATCCTATTTTAATGTTTCACTCAAAAAATCTCCTATTGTTGTTTCCCCCCTTTTTCAAGTTTTTAGTGTTAGCTCACTACTTTTGATTGAACTTTATTGGGAGTTTTTGAGAGGCTTCTAGGCCTAGGTTTTTTGGAATGCACTCAAATTTCCCTAGTCCAGTGGTAGGTTTGTCTCCCCATTTCTAGTGGAGGGTTAAACCTCATTTTAATTAAAGGCATTGATCTGATGGCCTATCTAGGGAATTGGGCTATAATTCCCCTATCATAGCTTTTAGGTTCATGTTCAACTTTTGTTTGTTCATATTGTAAATGATAGGAGCCAAAAGTTCATGTTCACTATCCTTCCGAGTTCACTCAAGGTTGGTGTAGGAGCTTCTTCCCCTAGTGGCGGCAGTGTCTGTACCCCATTTGAACAATTGGTAGAAAGAAGAGTAGATTATCTTCAAGAGAATATTTCAGAATGATTGCATGATAATTCTTTTTTAAACATAATTTCTTATTTATCTTTTCATTATCATCAAATGCACTTGAAATTCATGTGGGGCCAAGTGTAGTCACTAATTATTTGTTCGCACAATGATCCTTTTATTTTGGTTGGCTTTAGATTTTTTTCCATTACATTGCACACTTAGTTGGGCCTCCTCCATCCCTTAACCCTTGGTTTGTCAAATTACATTTGAGGTTAACCTTTGGACCCTATGGGAATCCATTTTATTCGTTGTACCCATGGTGGGGAGAGGATGGTTTCTTGTGATGTTGTGTGGGATGTTTTTTTATCTATCATGAGGGATGTGAAATTTCATGTTTTACGTGAGCATATCCACATTCATCTATTACTTGCCTTTCAATATTCATGTCAATGGGTTGACATTGTGGTTTTAATGGATGGTGTTTAGACGTTGGTTAATGTCATCATTGTTGACCTCACTTACACAAATTTGATTTAGGAGGCAACTTTATCTTGTGGGTTGACATGATAATTACAACTTAAGCTAAAAATGGCCTTCATTATGACTAATATGCAACATAATTGTTTTTCCTTCTAGCCATAGAAGTCATTGGGTGTTTGCATCAACAAGTTGATGTTTTTCTTCATTGATGTGATAACATGGCATAGAAAACAAAAGCCATTTAAAGGTTTTGTCTTTTGGTTTTGTGTTTATTATACATGCAAAGGGTGTCGATAGCGTTACAACAAGTGTAAGCAACCTCTATTTCAAAGCTTGTTGTTATTGTAAATGAGGGTTTTTCTAGTCTAAACATTATTTAAGGTGTTTCTCCTTTTTCATATCTAATATGTTTTTTGCAACTAGGGGGTTTGGATATTTGATTTAATTTTTTCCCCTAATAGTCTGCCCTTTTTGGAAAATTCTTTGTTTGCCAAGACTCGGGTCTTTCCATCTTGTACCTTTTTCCCCCTTTGTTGGTGTTTTGTTTTATTGATGATCGATTGGTAGGTTTTCATCATATGAATCACATTATGTCCCATAGTAAATTTAAATCAATTCTATTAAATCATATGTTTGGCACTATTAACACCAATGTTGACCATTTATTGAGTTTTAGACCTATCCAAAAAATCTCAATAAAATATATTTCCCTTTTTTCAAGGAAGGATATTCCAAAAAAATTCAATTTACTACAACAACCAATTACACATTCATTTTTTGAAAAAACATTTGCTAGTTATGAATATGTTGGTTTTCAATTTTCAAAACATGATGAATATGGAGAAAATATATGCATATCGAAATTTCAGTTATGTTGCTTACAAAAAAACTTATAAAAATGAATATTTTGTGCATCAAAAGACCTCAAAAACTATAAAAAAAGGTTTGATTGCCTTTATAACCTCCATGCACATAATTATATGTAGAAGGAGGATTTCAACCTCGAAGGGGTTAAAAATTCAAGCCCATTATATAAGAAAAAATCCTCATTTTGTAACTCGTTTTAAATAATTAAAAGTGTCATTTGTAACTATTTTGGAGACTTGCAAGCTTTCATGTTCATACTAAGTGTAATAAACATTTTTAAGGCCTCTAACAACAACTATTGGCCCCTAGAATGATTCATCACACAAAACAATACAACAAAATTCAAAATAAATGTGATTGTTTCAACTATAGCCAACACTGAGGCTTGAAGTATTTTTTGTTGTAAAGCCACATAATTCTACTTGCCTTAACAAATCATTATGGAATTTTTTTAATCAAGAGTTTTTTCAAACATAATGACCTTTCTAGGGAATTTAATCTTCATGAGAATTTCTAATTTTTGATGTCGCATCCCATTTTCAAAACAAAAATGTGAACATTTTTGCCTCCCTTCCCAAACTTATTGGTGTAAGCAATGGTTATTTGTAAACCAACATGAGTTTTTTTCATGCTCACATTTCTTAACCTAACAAAAACTTTGTCATCATTTGTAACATATCAATAGGCCTTGAACATCACATGTCGAAAACATGTACTTTCATAAATCTTGAGAATTTTCAAACCTTTGTAATGAATGATGGAATGTAAAGTTGTGATCATGGGTGTCAAATTAGTGCCTTCATCATTTACAAATATAAGCACCTAACACAATGTAAAGCAAACCTTTCCAACAAAGATTGGACTTGTACATCCTTAGACTACATAATTGTCTTGTTTCGTTCAAACAACCCCAAAATAATATGCATGAGCACCCAAGTTTCATTCAAATAAATGATAACCAAAGAAAAAATCAACAACACCATGAAACATCTAAAATCAAAATTAGTAGAAACTATTATTGTAAATGGAAGATTTGACAAAACATGTTAGTCCATTGTCTTCTTCTATGGCATGCAACATTTCTTCCATAAAAAAAGATTGAGACTTGGAAATTGAACATGAAAGCATTGGCATAAAATAACCATTGAAACTAAATGTTTTTGCAAATGGAAAAGGGCTTATAACCCTTACAAATATAAACCACCAACTCCTCCAAAGAGATTTGTTGAACATTGTCATTGTTTTAAGTGTTTGTCACACCAAAAAATGCAATTACTGCACAACCATATGAGCTTGTCCTTTTTTTCTTTGGTTGTCTAATATGAGCAACAAGTTCTACCACCTTTTCCTATAAACAAACAACTTCAAATGTGTAGTTTGCAAATGAACATGCATGAGAGTTATATCATTAACTTTGTTATATTTAATTCAACCATTATGAGTAATAGATATTTATGTCAAAGCATCATCAAATGCTTGTTTAAATTTACAAAATATGCATCGCAACATTTGCAATTTCACCAAATCCACATGCAATTTGTAATTGATGGCAAAAATTCTCTAATAGATAAATAGAAAATCATGAAATATCCAACATGTTGGCCAATTGTAAATGCACATTTTTAACATTTAAAATTAATAAAGATCACATTTGAGTGGGGGCAATTGATGGAACATCTTCATCAACTCCCCCACACTATCAACAAACAACAATTGTCCTCTTTAACTGTGGAACAAGAAAAACCTAAAAAAAAAGAAGACATTAGAACAAACATTTCAACAATTATTCAAGCTCCCCAAAACAAAAAAAGACGGAGTGATTAAAAGTTTGCCAAGTTGTTACAAAACAATATTGATTCACTAAGCAACAATGTTGCATAGAACTCCGCTAATTTGCTAGTATTGAAACCAAGTTGGGGCCATTTGATTTGTTGAATGATGAAACAAAGTTTATGCCTTTTGATTCACCGAGTAACAAAACCAAGTTGATACCTTCCAATTCATTGAACAACAAACCCAAAATTGACAAACCCATAACCAATAGCCTATCTTTTTTGATTTGCCAAAAAATAAAACACATCCAAATTAGAAACCACTTGATTTGTTGAGCAACAAAACCAAACCAATACCTCCCAATTTGCCAAGCAACAAACCCAAAGTTAATAGTCAATATCTTTTAATTTGCCAAACAACAAAACACAAAACCAAGGTGGAGCTCTCTTGATTTGCCAAACAACAAAACCAAGTCAATACCTCCCAATTTGCCAACAACAAACTTAGAGTCGACAAACCCAAAGTTGATAGTCAATATCTCCTATTTCACTAAACAACAAAACACAAAACCAAAGCAAAACCCCCAAATTTGTCAAGCAACAAAACCAAGACGATACCTCCCAATTCGCCAAGCATTAAACCCAAAACTAACAATTGATCTTTCCTAATTTACCAAACAAGAGAACAAAAAACCAAAATGAAACCCTTTTGATTCATCAAGCAACAAAATCAAGTTGATACCTCACATACAACAAAGAAACAACTTGGATGCAAAGCACCACAAAAAAAGAAAATAAACCAAAACATTTATGGACTCAAAACCAACAACTTACCTAATTAGAAATGTAAAACACGTTGCAAAAGTGGTAGATTTTTTGTGAAGCTTCAAGCAAAACAAGAATGAAGCACCAAAACATGAAATGAAACACTTGATTCTTGTGAAACTCATAACAAAAAAAGGACCCATTGTTGCAAAAAAACTCAAAAGCAAAAAATATGAAGTATGAAACATCCAATATTACAAGTAGTTTAAAGCAAAGTTTTGAAATTGACTTTGAGACAAACGAATTGCAAAGGTGTAAAGCAAAGTGCCAAATGGAGATTGCGATTGGTTCTCCCTAAATCTTAACCGACCTAAACCCTAAATAAAATGCATATTTGACATTTTCGAAACACTAATGGAGTGAATATGATTATATATAAGCATTGGACATATAAGGGCATCCAATGGTTGTGTATTCATCCATATCTGGATTTTCTTAAACTTCCTGATTAACTTCCTGATTAACTGGTAACATGCCTAACAACAGGATACTTGGCTTGGGATTTCTTGTCCCAATCTCAAGTACATGGATCTCCTTGTCTGTTAGAGCCATCTAAATCAGCACTTAAATCTTCAGGTTTTGTAGGCATTTTGGCTAGTGCATGACTTGCATCTTTTCCAGTGAAAACTGCACATGAGCCATCAGACCTGTAGAATGACTCTCCATTTGATACAACATAGATCTTTCCCCTGATTGCCACTAGGATTGGCAAGTTGGGGTCAGTTCCATCATACCGGTTCAGCTTGTCCTCATTGATGTTGTCAATATGGGTCATGGGATTTGAAGGTGACCATTGTTAGTTTCAACAAAATGAAACATTTCAAGAATAACTGTGGTCATAATCTTGTGAGTGTCACCCAAAAAGTATCAG
>Ga0209208_10011583_pt1 | contig 11274 bp, 10 predicted proteins | sample S1TSphfallax_3_FD_187694 | JGI IMG/M metagenome (GOLD analysis project Ga0209208, IMG submission 187694) | Host-associated microbial communities from peat moss isolated from Minnesota, USA - S1T2_Fd - Sphagnum fallax MG (SPAdes) (version 2) | ecosystem: Host-associated > Plants > Peat moss >...
TGAGAAAGCTAAGTGAGGATGTCATTAAGAACAGCTTTTGCTGAGGGATAAGGGTCTTTGCCAAGAGTTTCAGGGATGACATGGTCGTCAAACATGGAGGAAATGGGTAGGGAATTTTCAATCAGTGACATGAGATTTTCTAAAAGAAGAAACAAAGATGTTTGAAAGCAGTATACCCTATCACATCTGCAAGAACTTATTGACTCAGGTCATAGCATAAGCTGGAAAGTACAATTTAGTTGGAGAGCTTGGCAAACCCTCTCTGAGCCTCAACAACTTTGTCAAGTTCATGTGGGTCAAATTCAGCTTCAATACTTACAGTCTCAAGAATACAAAGCCAAGGACACCCCTATCAATGTACAGAATGGGGTCATACACAAAGCAAAGAGAGTTCACAACAAACTCTTCACCACCTCATGACATGAATCTACACTTTCTGCCTTCATATTTCCCTTAAAACTATACTAGCTAGAGTGAGTATCCCCTATAATAAGGGCTGTACCAATCTTTTACTGGGTCTCAGTTCCTTTGCATGGTTTAATGGCAAGAGCAAAGTCATCAGCAACAAGCTTCTGAAACCATAGCATGTGGTCCAGTAATATGAAGAGCAAAGGCGAATTTGCAGTGAGAGAAGTGAAAGCAACCCGAAGCTAAGAGATCAACAAATCATGATACTAACCAAGCTAAGGCAGATGACAAGTAAGCTGAAATTATTACTATAAAACTTCATGAAATTTGGATGGTGGAAACCATTTACCAGAACATGATGATTTAGCTATTTTCTATGTACACTTCTCCTGCTGCGACTTGTACTCCCTGCAGCACCTGCACCTGTGGGCATTTGGTGTTGAAGGGCTGCCAAATCACGAACTCGGGCTAAGATGGTAGCTGGAATAGCTGCAGTGAACTGCTTCTTCCTTTCTCCCTATTAGGACCATTCCCCAACCCATGTGTTAAGACATAGACCAAGTATGGTGAAGAAAGCCATCATCTGGTCAGTCCTACCAGAGAGTGACATTCTAATAGACTGAAAAAAAAAACCAGGACAAACTATGAAAAGACAGCAAAGTGTATATCTCTGTCAGAAATGAGAACTCTCCATCCTTATGGATTAAGTCAACCTGATTATCATTTGTGAAATGACCTGATAACAAGGTAGACAGATTTCAAACCACATGCCAAGTGACCATAACAGCAAACTTTAAGAGAGAGAGCAGAGCAGAGAAAACACTAAAAAAAAGTAACAGTGGAGAATAAAACGTGATGCAATGTTCTGCATCTATCAACAGCAATATATCAGGCAGTGACTATGAGAAAAGCCCCACTGACTTCATCAGTTGATGAAAGTCATTAGGCCACTTTAACAATCAATACCGTACTGAAGTCTCTATCACGAATCTGGAAGTAACAGGAAACTTCCATGATGCTATCTAGCTCAACAAACACAAAGAATGGAAACAAGAAGAAGCAAAAAGATAGGCAAATCCAAACCAGAAATGGGAAAGAGAGTCAGAGAAAGGTAGGAGAATGAGAAGAGAGAGTTAACACTGGATAATATATGAACATGAGACTCTCAGGACAAACTAGGCTTCAAAAAGCTCCCCACTTGGAAACAAGCAACCATTGAAATAATCCTTCTAAAGATTCAAAATGCTGAAACTCTAGACACAGATCTTTCTTTGTTTAAGTGATTCTCTCATTCATTCTAATACCATCTTCAAAGAGTAGCTCATTCCTTTCAAAAGAATGATGGAACTCACCATTTGAGTTAAACGGAACTCTTGAGAGGTACACAGAGCTGCAAACTGACTGTTTATAACTCCAAATTCAGAATACCCAGTGAAAGATAACAGAAACATCAGTTCTCATGAGAGCAACATACCTGCTTGGGTGGATAGAGCTGAGCTCTGCTAGCTCGCAGTAAGTTTCGCCACTTATCCTGTAAGCAAAAGACAGTCTTGTAGGCATACCAGTGCAACATGATACAACTTCAAGCAGAATGAAAATCTGCAAGCTCAACAAAGGAATAAATCCTACCATAGCAAACTCATATTAGTCATGAAATAGGTGAGCAAATCTAGTATACAGAATACATATTGCATGTCATGTTGAAAACTACCAAGTCAGACAGATCAGCAAGATAAATGTCTACCATTGAATTGGTCATGTTCAATCTCAAAAGTCACATCCCAGCAGTAAGTCTCCTAGGAGAAAAGTCTACCTTCAAATCAACAGCTGTCCTGTAACCAACAGAAGAAAAAGCCAGCTTCTTTATATCAGCCCACTTTCCCCCACCACAACGTGCTACACCCTCAACCAATGTCATGACTTCACGAAGAGTCCATGGACGGTGATGTTTCCGACGGGTTCCACCATTGGCAGTTGGAACTGTTGCAACAAGCTGTTCTCCAGCAGCATCTGCCCCACTGTCTGGAGCCAGAGGTTGCAGGAGATCTGCAGAATGCCCTGAGGACAGTGGCAACAAGCATGATACTTGATCCCCAGCCTCTCCATTCAACTTGTACATTCCATCCTGGCCAATAACCAGAAATTCTTCAAAAGAGAAAGGAAATGCGGGGAAAAAGCACCCAAAAAAATAAACAAACAAAACAAAACAGTAGTACATTAACATTCAAGAACCAACAGCCAAGATACCCTTCAGAAAAAAAAGGGGTATGGAAATCATCTGCTTCTTGCCAGATGTTACTTCACATAGAATGGAAAACTGCACTTATCTTCTGTTCACCTGCAGACAAATTCCCTCTAAGTTGGTCATCTAAGCAGCTCCTACCCACACCTTGCTTTCAAAAGTGTGGCATGCAATTATCGAGCACCTGCAGGTTGCAAAAAATGGTAGGGGTGGTGTTCTTCAACACACCATGAATCATAGGTGAAATCTAAGCCTTGACAATACCTTTTCCCTGCCTGGTGCAGCAGGTAATTGAAACTTCACTTTGCGGGTAGACCCTTCAGTGTCATGGCGTGCAGCTCGTGCTGCAGAATGAGCCATCTTCACAAGCTTTGCAGCCCTCCCTTCAGCTTTGCGCTTCTGTATGCACCCAACCCAGACTGAAATGATCCACCTGTTTCTCCAAGCATGGAGAAAAAGGAATTCCTCACTCCTGTGAAAAAACACAAGAGGCAAAAGATACTTTGCACTACAACCCAGTGAAATGTCTCCATTCTTCCAGGGACCAGCACATGCATCCTCAAGTAAAAGGAATATTGCAATTACTCAATCATAGTTGCATGAACAGTATCAGAAACAGATACATACCAGAGTACCATTGGTAGGTTTGGTGCGTTGACCTTGAAAAGTGTTTGCCCGAGAAGCATTTTGGAATGTTGGACCCCGCAAGGTACCAGTTCGACCAATAAGGTCAGCTGGACCATCTGTTACAACAGTTCTCCAAGAAAGCCTAGAGGGTGTTCCCAAACCATGTCCACCAGAATCACTCCCAACAGGACCTGGCCTGCTGCCATTACCTAGGACTGTGCCTGGACTTGACTCTCCTTCATCTTCAACATAGCGACGATTTGGCTTCCGCTGCCTTTTCACACCAACCTGCTTCCCAGTGTTGACCACCTCACCAAATATGGCTATTTGACCACCACCAGCTCCCACTTCATTCAAACTGCTGGGAGTCAATGCATTAAACCCCTCAACTGGAGAGATTACTGCCAGAGGTATGGATCTGTGCAGTGACTGCTTGTCATCTAGATCATTGGTAAGTAGCCCTTCAGTTGATTCAACACCATTTCTTCCTGGTTCTTGAGCCTCATTGACTGTGTCCCTCTCACTCACCATTATTGTAGCTGTAGTTGATGAGGGGAGGGATTGTTCAGCAGACAACTGTTGCTCTGGCCTGACTTTCAAATCAGTTTGTGAAGCACGTGAGCCTGCATTCAGGGCAGCATCATGCTGTTTGCTCCACCCAGCAGATATTTGGCGCTTTAGCCAGTGCTTATCTTTAACAGATGTGTCACGACCATAGGTGCTGCGAAAAGCCTCATGAAGCTCCCGTATAGAAAGATTCTCCAATGAAGATGGGTCGGGCATACTGTTTACAGCAGGCAATACTACTGATCTTGGTGCCTGGACTTTTGAGGGTGTTCGGATAAAAGGTTTCTGAGCCAATACAGTTCTCGCCCTCTGCGCGCCAGCAGTTCGAATGGAACTTCGTTGAGGGCCCCACCCAGACGTCGATCTAGGAATGACACCTGAACCAGATGACTGCTTTTCAGGTGATGTCCCTATCACAGCAGCTTCTCCAATACTGGGGTTCAATGTCATTGGTAGTATTGTTGCAGAAGGAACAGGGTCACTTCCAGCATTGAAATCAAAGTATTTTGGATTGGGTCGACGTTGTCTCTTGTAATCTCCACTTGTGTCACCTGCATTGAGATAAGCAGATGAATTGCTCTCATGACCGAGCACACTGCCAACCTGGTCTTCAAATGATAGTCGCTGCTGCTCTTCTGCATCCACTCTCAACAGCATTGTATCCACAACCTGCAGACACAGATGCCACAAAGTTTCAAAGCAATTGCAGCAAAACAACATGGTTTTCTAAATTCTCACCATAGCTTCACATTCATGAAAGAAGGCAAAGCCGCTTGAGTATCACCATGAAGAGGAGATGTCAAATGCTTCCACAGCAACTTCAAACATACCTCCATTTTCTGTATCCTTTGTGCAACTCAAGGTCAGTGACAAGTGAAAATTCAAGTCATGTCTACCAACCATTGTTCTAGCCCACAGACCACAGGACCAGCAAGCCAAAAGGCACCTTGCTAGCAATCATATCTCATGACCAGATCTCCAAATTACAAAAGCCGAACGACCTCAATAGGCAAACAGAAGCTATTGAGGCTCACAAGAAAACACATGCAGCGTACATACTCTTGAATCTTGATGTTTCTTTGTCCTACGGGCTTTCACCATCCAAGGGTGTTGAAACCGAGAACCCTTCACCTTCAACATTTATTCCATCAGCAGTGCAGCAAGCTCAAAAAGTTAGCAAACTACAGCAAATGCACCCGGAGTCCTCATGCCCTACGCAGCTGTTCCTACCACTTTAAACAGTAAATTAATCTGGCCATTTGTATTTGGTGTACCTGAAGTCGTGACAGCAGCTTCTTCTTTTCAGCCACAAGGTCATCCATTTCTGAGGGAACTGCAATCCAGAACACAACATTCACTGCTGAGACCTCCACACATATGCAAAGCTTGCCAAACCATTCAAATTGAGACAGGTTACCCACAACCTCTAGAGGCCTTCCAAATTAACCAGAAATGTGACAGCAAACAGATTAAAAGTTCCTGGCAAAGTGTGAATCTATTAGGTTGTGCTCATCAATCCAAATACACAGAACTCTCATGAATACACTCAAATAGAAGTCCTGCCACTGGTAGACTGGGTAGGAGAGATGGGAGCAATGTGCAAAAAGCAACAATGATCAAATAAAGCAGAAAGTTCAGAAAATACACTGACATGATGGGTCCTCCTTTCCATCTGAATCATCCTCATCAGAATCAAGAGATACATCACTTCCCTCTTCATCCTCATCATCCTCATTGACATCACTCCCTCCAGCATATGAGGGTGGAAGTCCAGCACTGCTTCCCTCTACCAATGACTGGAAAACTTCATCCTCTGTGGCTGGAAGAACTGATCCATCATCTCCAACCTGCCTCGTCATAGTCAAATTTATGATGTAATGCCAAGCAACAGACCAAATAACTAAGACACCTGACTCAGTCATGGTATCAAGTGTGGACTATATGCCAATCTACTCAGTGTCATTTTCTGACTGCATCAAGCAATGAACATATCTATGAGATTGTAGAGAAAACTGCACAATAACACTTGAAGTTAACTGTTGTGCCAGTTGCAGCGAAACTAAAACTAACACAACAAGAGTGAGTCTGTTAATAACCTCATGAGTGTCACTCACAAAGTATCATTGTGAATAGCAGTGACTAGCTGCCATGACTCCCCACTGCTCCTGATAGTTGGTGTAGACATACAATAATCCACCCAGGCAAACAATTACACACAATTATGTGTCCTGAGTTTCTCTCACATTTCTGGAAGCAATAGAAATACTTGGTCATGTTGCTGGCTAGCACTCAGGAGAAAAAACTAATAAAATAACTCAGTATTATCCTTATTCAAGCTGCTTGTGAGAGAGTAAGCTTCATTCCATTTTAGCTCACCCTTGCACAAGCAAGCATCTAAGCCTAAGGCATAGAGAAGCCAATATAGAGGGTAGTAGTTGGAGACCTCCTGCACCCTGAAAATATCCTTTTGAGCACACCACATGTCCTTTGAGCAAAGAAACACATACCTTGACTAACTTGTAAACCAGCCGATCAGTGGTGACTGTCTTGTTGACAGGAGGAGACCTCTCTCCCACAGTTGAGGAAGGTCCTTCATTACTTTTATCCTCTGTAGGCTCCAACATTGCTGAAGGACTGGTCTACAATCTTACATAGACAGAAACCTGACAGTACACAGAAACAAGCAGAGACTGATGTCACATGTTTGAGCAGGATCAAAAGCCACAGTTGTTGAAATGGAGAAAAGGTGACTTCCACTCTCTAGTTTCCTTGTTTTTCTCTCAAGGGAACTAAAGCAAAAACATCACAGCAGATCACCCTTTCAGGTTGCTTGTCAGTTCTGTAGACATTACAGTGCCATGAATGACTGGATCCATTGTGTGATGAGACCAACCCGAGATCAATTTTTCTTTCACCTGCAAGAAATCATTTAGGAACAAGAACAGACAGCAGCAGACCCATTTGGATCACCAATCGGCAGGAAAATTTCATCTACTAATCAGAACTTGGACCAGCTGTTTAGTGGAAAATATAGAGGGAACACTCATCTGACAACTGAGGTAGGCTTATTGAAAGCACCCAATAACAGAAATCTTAAATTGTATCTGTCTTCCCTGCATTGAAGTTACCTTCCCTAATTGAACAACTCAAAGTATTTGATTCTTCCCAACACTGAAGAACAGAGAGACTTTGTAAAGACTGTGTAAGACTTCCAGGAAAAAGGCAGATGCTGCACGAAAGAAAAAAACCAGTGTGCAAACAATCCAATTCACCTAGAATCAATCAATCAGCAGGATGATGATCATAATACTGTACAACCATAGTTTGCAGTTGAGCCATGATGAAACATGAGCTTCATGCTGGAGAACAGATTGAAGGGGAAAACCAGATTTCAACAGCTTGTGTAACCTAGAGCTTGATATATTCCAGAGCTGAACCTATTCCTGAACTGCAGATCAATCTGTTCTGGAACCACAGGTTCACAGATTGATCTACCCCATGTGTATCTTCTTCAATGAGTAGTTGTCAAAGCAGACATAGGAATCTATAACTTCTTCAGCCAGACGAGACAAAGAGCGATAGGAACACTGTTTTTACAGGTAGGATAAGAACCTCCACTAGTGCAACGAGAGAGAGACACATATCTCTCTCTCCAACGAGACTGCTTCTTCTCCGAGCAAGCAAGCATGCAAAAGTATTGGTGCTAGAGATAGGTACTATACGTCAAGAAACTGTTTAGGAATCCACAGAAGCAGAGCACTGTATTTGGACTCCTAAGAAGATGCGCAGATTTCTGTATTGGACTCCGCCTGCGGTTCAAGAAAGCGTCCGGCAAGACCCGCGAACCGGAACTGTTTGCCAAACAAACAAAAAACCAAAGCTGCCTGGAAAGGAAAGGATTCATTCCAAGTGCTGCTTCTAAAGAGGCGCTTGCAACCCTGATATCAACAATTTCGCAACGTCAACGCCCTGCTCTACAGAGACGGAGTTTGCAAATAATCTCTGAGACGGTGAGAAAGAGAGAGAGTACTGAAAAGATACCGATGAGAGTGTTTCTTCGCTTGTTCCACCTCGAAGATCTTCTTCCTCTAACAGAAAGCCGCAAAAAGAGGGGGAAAGGATAGACAGAAGCGAGGAAAAGGAAACATAGACAGCAGGCATGCACACACAAAGCTCCGCATCTTCTTGCGCAGAAAAAATATATACAGAAACAGTAACGACAACATACCTGAGAAAGCATACAGACAGAGAGGAAACAAGCACCAAAAACTCTCTCCCGGCTTCACTTCTTGGAATTCAGATCAGCGTGAATAGGATCAGAAATGCACCTGTCTTTGGCGCACGGAAAACCAATTGTGTATCGCAACAAGGTAACAGTTGCTATCCTTCTCCTTCACCCCCTTCAACTCCACCCTCACACACAATTTTCCACCCCCGCGGAAGCTCTTGCACCGCAACAAAAGCTTCGGGGGTGTGCACCAGCGGGGCTGCACGGCTAAACGTCCAAATCTCAGTCAGAGCTCGGGAACCACGAAGACTCCGGAAGCGACCAAAAAAATAGGACCTATTTTTATTTTTATTTTTCCTTCCAGGGAACGGAAAACGAAAGGAGGAGCAAAATTTCGGCAATCAGGAAAGCGAAGACTCGCAATGGGAACAGTGAGAAACACAAATTGGGAAACGCCAGATCGTGAAATGGTGAAGAAGACGAAGAGGAAGAAGAGACGCCATCGCCGCGGGACCATCAGCGAGTGCACAAGGCGAGGCGAGAGAGACGACAACTGTTCCGAGTGTTTGGCCAAAGGGACTCAATAAACACCCCTTTCACACTTTTGGGACAACAAGCAACAACACATGTGTAGGAGGAACACCTATAAACTTTGGTTTCACACTTCCAGCGCAAACCATTGCACTTCACATCTAAAAGTCTAATTGGTTTCACACTTTTAGCACAAGACCATTGCACTTAACTTTTCAGAGTGTCTGGATCCACACTTTCAGGAAAACCTATTGGACTAAATTTTTGGTCCAAATTCACACCCAAACCATTTGACTTTTGGTTTTCAGGTATGGATTCACACTTCCAAACTAAACATTGAGCTTAATTTGAAGGTCTAGATCCACTAAATTGAACTTTGGGTTTGGATTCACACTTTAAGGACAAACCATTGGACTAAACTTTTTAGGTATGGATTCACATTTTCAAGACAAACAATTCGCATTTAGCTTTTTAGGCATGATTCACACTTCGAACCATTGGACTTAATTCTAGAGGTCTAGATTCACATTTTCAAGACAAACCATTGGACTTAAATTTTAGGTTTGAATTCACACTTTCAAGACAACCCATTAGACTTCAACTTTAGCTATTAATTCACACTTTTAAAAACAAACCACTAGACTTAGCTTTTAGGTCATGAAAAAATCAATCATCACCATCCCATTAAAGAATAAAAGAAAAGAAGAATTAGCATATTGTGCTTCCTTCCTCCAACACCAAATTGAAAATCATCTTCCCTTTATGAATTTAATGTTTCAAAGCACAAAACAAAACATAACAACAACAATTGAACAACTCAACATAAGATTTCACATTATCATATTTTGTAATAATAGGCCATGAAATTATTTGAAAAAAACAAGAAAATTTCACATTGGTTTTGTTACCAACATTGAAAATAACATCAAAAAAAATCAAGAAATCAACATGCAACGAAAAACAAAAGCTTCAAAATCTCAATTGGATTGTGTTTCCATCACAAGACATTGTTGAAAAATGACATAATGTTGCATGCTAATCATCATTAAAACACTATTGAAAAACAATGTAATGTTGCATGTTAATCATTTTTAATGAGGAAACAAATGTGAAATTTGACATTGCCATTGAGAAAAATGTGGGAGAAACCAAATAAAATATGATTCCTAAATACAAAAATCATTGCCACATTCATAGCCTTAAAAGTGTAATTTGTGGAGATCATTTTGCATGAGTATATTATAAGGAGGAGGGTGGTGATTTCCTCCCAAATTTGAACCATATGCATGTAGTGAATCCAAAACAAGTCTATGATCCAAAGTTAATTTCATTTGCACTTATAGCCACTTGATCTGTTTGATTTGTGTACATGACTTGTTCATGAGATGCTTATGATTATCACATCATCCTAAAACCATCTTGGATCTTTTACACACCCTTTTTCCCCATTACAAGGAATTAAAGAACGTATGAAAATATATAATATTTAAATATTTGTCTGTTCAAAATCTTTAAATTTTATTATAAACACATAATGAAAGTTTTAAAACTTATCTATGAATTTTTTTCTGATTTGCAATCAAAATAAATAAATTTTTTTAAAACTTTTACAATTCTACAAAATATAAATGTATGTGCAAGAATTCAAAATTGAAAATGAATCTATACTTTTCATAATTGAGTTCATTTCGAAACTTGAAACACATGAATGTCTTCATTTTCCTCTTGTATCCAAAATTTTACAAATTTTATTCAAATTTGTATGCTAAAAATTAATGACCACGAATAAATATTACAGGTAAATTAACTCATTTTAGTGAGTAAATTATACAACTATGCAATAATTTAAATTGCAATTTTAGATCTACAATTATGGATATTAACAATCTTACATTGATAAATTCCACCCCTTAACATTTAATAGCCATACAATATGGGTTTTATCTTCAAAAATCTCATATAACAAATCGATAATCTAAAACTTTGTGGGTTGAATAAGAATACCAATGTTTTGAAACAAAAATTCATATTGGTGAGGTGTAGTTAACATTAACTTAACTTGAAGTCCAAATCCAATTTCAATATATATAGGTGCAGTTGATGTATCTATAACAACAATTGATTTTTAAAATTGTGATCCTCCTTTGATGGTATTGGGCTTTGCATTAGTATTGAGATCAATGATCGTTCCCAAATAAAAATATTGCATGAAAATTTTAATGAAATGTAAACATGATCCATGTAAGTAATTCCATAAGGTTCAATTTTACAAATGTATAGTTATTCATTGCATTCTTCGAATCAAAAGCTTAAAAGATAATTTCTTCAACAATGGTTTATATTTTATCCCATTAGAACTCCCACTTTCAAAATTATTGTGCCAAGGCTTGAATATGAGCATCCAATAATGTTTGGTTTAGGAATAATTCATCATACTCCATCTTGTGAGTTATAATTCTTGATGGTGTAATTTATAATTATTACTCTTAGTATTTCTACCTATCACATGACGCGCTCCCAAGTCACGGGGTGAAACCCACTTGAGGGTTTCACAAAGTCAAGTTGCGGAAAGTTGAGACTTGGAGGCACGCTCCCGGCTTCCAACTCTAAAAAGGGGTGGAGGGTCGAGTTGGGAGCCCCGGGATTAGACTAGGAAGAAGATTTAGTAGAT
>Ga0209208_10011584_pt1 | contig 11274 bp, 14 predicted proteins | sample S1TSphfallax_3_FD_187694 | JGI IMG/M metagenome (GOLD analysis project Ga0209208, IMG submission 187694) | Host-associated microbial communities from peat moss isolated from Minnesota, USA - S1T2_Fd - Sphagnum fallax MG (SPAdes) (version 2) | ecosystem: Host-associated > Plants > Peat moss >...
TTCCCTTTTCTCCTCCTTCGCGGTGAGGATAGAGAATGCCAACCAATTGGGACTCCAGATGTCCTCTCACCATATGCTGCTCCATGATGATGCTGCTGCTCTTTGGGAAGGAAAGACTCCTCCCCTTGAATTGCAGTCTGCATATCAGCACCACAACCACCACCTGCAAAACACGTCTCCAGCAGCAGACGTGCTGAGAGATGGACAAAGAAAGAGTGAGGAAGAGAGAAAAAGGTTTCTATTCTTGCAATCGGTCGCCTCTCTACTTTGAGCTCTTGAAAGGAATTGTAATTGATGTTCTGCCTACAGATAAAGCTCTGCTACATCACAAACAACAGCAGCAAGCGTTTCATGGTTTGTTTCTTCACTAGAGGAAGAAGAGAAGAATAAGCAATGGCCACACATGGCCACCACATTGATGAAAAATCTCAGAATATGTGAGGAGAGTTTGAGAAAGTTTGGCTGCAAGGAAAAGAAAAGAAAAATAAACAAACAAACCATCAAAGCATGACTGTGAGCAATGAGGGCCCCATGTTGATTCCTATCACAGAGAGAACAAGGCAGACACATCATCAGGCAAGAACTCTCTCTGCTCCTGGTTGTTTTGTGTCTGTATCTTCTTCTTCTTCACCAGTTGGATGCTGCTGCTGCATTTCCTTCTTGCATTTTGGCTATAGTTTGTTGTTCTAGCCCTTAAAAAAAAAGGGTGTGTTGGTCTCTTCTCTACTGCTATCTCCTTGTGTTTGTTTCCTTCAGGTTTTGTTGGGTTGGGCTTCTTGTGGAGCTATCTTCTGCAGGGGATCTGAAACAAACCCACTCTTACATTTTGCTGTATTCTGTTCTTGGCATTTACTTTTTAAGGGCTTGTTGGTTTCTTCTCTACTGCTCTCTCCTGGTCTTTGTTTCTTCAGGTTTTGTTGTGTTGGGCTTTTTGTGTAGGGTAGCTTATGCAGGGGATCTGAAACAGACCCACTCTTGCATTTTGCTGTATTCTGTTCTTGCCTTTATTTTTTAGGGTTTTTTGGTTTCTTCTCTACTTCTCTTCTCTCCTTGTGTTTGTTTCCTCAGATTTTATTGTGTTGGGCTTTTGTGTATTGTCTGCAGTAGATCTGAAACAAACCAATTTTTTTATTGTTGTTCTTGAAGACCACACAGACAGCATTGACTCTCTCTCTCTTTTGTAATCTAATAGTTATGTAGCAGGGAGGACAAATTTCCAATCAAATCATAATCTCAAGACCAAAAAATCTTTGGAGTCAAGAAAGTTGCTGCTGCTGCTGTGCAACAATGGCAAGTGGAAAGTGGAAGTAATCTGTTGGTTGCTTTGATTGTTGTTGGGGTTTCTATGTTGTTTTTCTGATCTCATCTTTCAACCACCAACTGACTTCATTAGGAAAATGGATCATATCCAATTTAACCATTTCAGGAGCATAATGTCATATCCAATTCCTCTCATTTTTCAATTCAGAATTTCAAAAATGTTTGCTCAGCCATAGATCTCCCTGAGTACATAGTCTTGTATGGCAACATATATTATTATTGTCAGTGTGGAAAACGCAGTCTGCGTTTTGTTGTGCAAATTATTATTCTGTCTTGTGTAACCATTTTCTTGTTCATTTCTGAGACCCATTTTGGAGATGTTTGCTTGAATGTTATTCAGTGTTTGATCAAGCCACTTTCTGCGTTGATCCCCATGTGGTCTCTTCTCTTTCCATACACACACTTTCTGCTATACTTGTTCTCTGAAAAGCTGGAACTTGGGGTCATTGCAGGAGGTGGGTCTTCTGTTGGATATATGTGTTTTCTTCTGGATTTTGATGCAAAATGTGTGAATGATACAGGGGTTTTCAATTGAACATTCTTCACTGACCTTGTTGAGGGTTTCGTTCGTTGATGGCTTTCTGTGACTAACTTGGAACTGCAAACAAAACAGTAAGCTGTATCTTTTGGCATTTTGTGAGAACAGAAAGCAAAACCTGATGAGGATTGAAATGTGCATGGAAATACAGCAACTTTGTTGTGGACTAAATATGCTGGTCACATTCCGAATTCGATTGAAAGTTGTCTTGGGTGGTGTGTTTGCATCCTGATTGCAGCAAACTAACTCTACTTCCTGTGTAGTAGTCCAGAATTCAAATTCCTCCACAAGAGAGATGATGGAGATCCAGTCAGATACACAACCACCCAGTAACACTACTGGATTGCAGCTTCTCCAGGTTTGTGCTTGTAAACCTCTCTTGTTCTCCATCTGTTCTTTGCCTGGAACAAAACATTCCTCAGCCTTTATCAAATTTCAGTTTATTGATGTTGAATAATTTCACACAATTATGTATGTAGCTCATTGAGTCTTCATCACTGCTAGTAACATTGTAGTGGTCAGGTCTCTTGGCTACCAAGCAAACAGTTTTGTGGGTTCAAATGGCATCAGCAGGTGCATGTTTTACCCATCCTATGCAACAACTGGTCATGCACAGGATGTGCACTTTCTAGGGGACATCCAGAGCACTACTATGGAGAAAATTTGTGCACTGGGTTCAGGTCAGGTGGCTCTATAAACTGTCCATTCCAGAAATGTCAACTTGAGGACTGGAATGTGGCAACGATAAACTGGATTTGGCCAAATGCAGGTGCATGCATATTTCAGGCATGGGGACAGGTCACCAACACCTCTGGGAGAAGCAAAGGCAAGAGCTAAGCTATGGGAGACTCGCTTACAAGAGGTGCCTCTTATTTTACAGAAGCGTGAATACTTCCCACAGAAATTTCCATGGGGCCTTCTCACTGTGAAAGGTTCTTACAGCCACTGCATAACTTCCACTTAATGCTACAGTGAGCACACATGAAAAGATTAGGTCAGTAACAACCTGCTTTAGTATCACTGCTTTTTTTGATGTCTGATCTCTCTCTCTCTCTCTCTCTCTCTCTCACAACTCTGAGCAGGTGCAGAGCAGTCAAAAGCATTGGGTAGTTGGTTGAGAGAACTCTACTTGCCTGAGTTCTGTGGACCTGAGTATGACATCAGGAATCTACAGTCACCTGAGAAGCCTGTGATTCAGCTGAGATCCACCAACTTTCTACGCACCCATCTCACCGGTGATCTCAGAACCTACCTATTTGAGTTTTTAGGTTTCTCAGGTCCAAAGCTTCTAACTACTAACCTGTGACTTTGTCATCGTCATGTTTGTTGTGTTCAGCATGGTTTGTGTTGGAGGGGCTTCTTGGCAGCCCAGAGGCAGCGGCTTCAGTTCCAATCAGCTGTAGAGATGAAGTTGATGAGAATTTGTACCACAATGATGACCATTGCCCCAGGTGAAGATAGAGAGAATGCCTCTCTCTTTCTACAGTACAAAACTCTGCCAAAATTTGGATCAAGACACTTGTTACAGGTCTCTTCTCTCTCTCTTTGGCTGTCACCCTTTCAAGAGGCTTGAATATGAATTTTGCAGACTGAAGAAACAGTGGTACACTGCCTGGAGGCGTGCGCGTGAATCAGTGGGAGCTGATGGCAAAAAATGGCATTCTCATTTCAAAGTCAGTGGCATCTGCATCCTTTGCATAAACTGTTGTTTGGATCAACCCAATTCCTTAAATTTTTCAGCTGTATGTTTTGGTTTCTTTGTAACTGAAACCCACAAGGTGTTGACTGTGATCAGAAAATGCAAGATGCAATGACACAAGCATTGGAGATCTCACTGGACAAGCCTGGCTTTCTTCTCCCAATGGATCAACCAGGGTTTCCATGGGTCACAGTAATGATATTCATGATCACCTATACACTTCTGTGTGCTTGAGCTTCTCCTGTATTAATGCGGTCTGTTGTTTTATTCTGACATATGGCAATTCAACTTGTCAGATTTTTTTAGAAAATTCAGTGAGAAAATTGGGTTTTGATGTAGGCAGTGGACACTTTGGAGTGTGGAAGGTTTCATGGGGATATGCTGCCTCCTGGGATCTCTGATGACCAGATTACAGAAGTGCGACAACTTCTTGCTCGAGATTATGCCTTGACCTTTCAGGTCAGTCAAATCTGCATCTCCAAATCATGTATTTCAATTCATTTTAAGACCAATTGTATTCCTTTCAACAAAGTACAGATTTGGTCAGCTTGCATATATGTAGTCAGTCCCTGAAATGTTTTCTTTTTTTTTTTGGTTGTGTGTGTGGATCATCTGTTCAGGATAGGGAGGTACTGCAGCTAGCAGTAGGAAGGCTTGTGAGGGAATTGGTGGATGCAATGTCAGAATGTGGCACTATCCCCACCTTGTTCCTGTATTCTGGTCATGATGCTACCATAATGCCTCTTTCAGGTACATCCTTTTCTGTACTTCTTCTGATGAAATCTTTGAGTTGGTAGCAATTTTGCAGTTGACTCAAAGTTTATGACACTCAGGAGCACAAAACAATCAAAATAAACAAGAATGGAGCTCTTCCAAAAGAAGAGTCTTTTTGGGTGCTACACAATCTAATGAGTCTTGGTATTGCAAGGACACCAATGGCAGGATGTGGCATTGGATTTGAAAAACTACCAAAACTAGATAGATGTGTGTTCCATGATTTATGCTTAGAAAAAGACAAAAAATTAAAAAATACTGGAAAGCATCATCAGCCTCATAACTGGCAACTACATTTTTTGTTGATGCAAATAGCAACAACCTCATTTGAAGTGAGCAAGAAAGTGATGGGAATATAGATTGGGTTGAAACAGTGGCAATGGGCGTACCATGGGCAGATTGGCCGGCATACACATCATGCATCTGTGTGGAGCTGTGGCAGTCAGGAGGAGGAAACTATTTTGTGCGGGTTCTGTACGATGGCAAGGGAGTGGCCCTTCCTTTGTCCAGAGAAGACGGGGCATTGAAAAAAGAAATTCTCACACTAGATGAGTTTCGTGAAATTGCAAACTGGTCCATGATATCAGAAGCTGAATATTCTTGCAAATGCAAAGACATGTCAGGTTTAGTGGAGGGGAGCAGGTCATCAGCACTGTAGTATAGCAAATGATTTCTGGTATTTTACTTCTGGTTTCAATCCACCCAACATTATAGATGCAATGTCTATGATCAGGAACTGATTAAATGCCATCTTCCTGCTTGTTGCTGCAGAGAAACAAAACCAATTTAATTTCTAAAACCAACTGATTCTCATCTGGCTTGATTGGATTCATCAGTATTGTTAGCATAGTTTGAAGGAGTTACAGAAGGAATTACCAGTCTGTGGAACCATGGTACACATCAGATCCTAGATGAACTGTGAGCTTGCTTTCCTCCAAAAATTGGATATAGGGAGGATTCCAGTAAACTTCTACAAAGTCTACAAAGACATGGGATGAGTGGTGCACTGGCTGGAAAATTCTTGCAGCACCAATGCTCAGAGCTGTGTGTAGAGGATGCCAGCCCATTAGAACGATATTGTTAACTGGTCATTGTTGCTCCAGTTCACTTTGCAATATTTTTCAATGTCTCTCTCTCCGGGGGTGCATGAAACTTCTTGTTCACATGGACAACTTTCAGTAGTTTTCTGTAAGTCTCTGGGTGTTGTTTCTTGAGTTGCAACAACAAGAATGCAGTTTTTGTCTCTGGGTGGTGTTTCATGAGTTTGCAGCAACAAGGATGCAGTTCTTTTTTTGGTCTCTGGGTGGTGTTTCTTGAATTTGCAATAACAAGGATGCAGTTTTTTTTTTGTCTCTGGGTGGTGTTTCTTGAGTTTGCAGCAACAAGGATGCTTTTTTTGGGTCTCCAGGTGGCGTCACTTTAGTTGCAGCAATAAGAATGCAGTTTTTTGTCTCTGGGTGGTGTTTCTCCAATTGCAGCAACAAGAATAGAGTTTCCTTTTCAAGGCAGGAAGGACAAAACAAAAGTAAAAAAACTCCAAAAAGGGATTCAAAACTTTGGAACCCACCTGCCTGCAGGATTCTTCTTGACCCAAAAAAGACAAACCCTGTGATGTTCTCTCTCTCTCTCCCCCTCATCATGCTGCTAGCTAGAACCCCCACCAAAACAGGAGATAGCTTGAAATCTCAGCGAAATTGAAATACTGAGTTTTGCAGCTCAGGGTGTCATCAAATCATCCATCTTGAGCTTCAACTCTAGTGCAACAATGCTGATGAGCTTGATTGCCTAGTTAGGTCACAGAAGAATCATCACCTGATCTACAATTCTACTCAAACAAAAACCATCAAACCCATCAATCGCCACAGCAACAGGTGCTTGCAGAGCACATCATCATGATCATAAGAAGCAGCAACAAACAAAGATCAAATCGGAAGAATGTGTTTTTTGTTCTGCAATCCAGATTCCAGATGGGTATAGAGCCTACTGTGCGAAATTTTCTATTGTTTGTTTCTCTTTTTTCCTCTTTTTTTTGGGGGGCTTATTCCGTTCATTCAATCTTTTGTTTTTCCTTGCTACAAAAAACACAAATCTCGAGCAAGAAAAACAAAAAAGAAAAGAAAAAGGAGGTATGAGTAAAATGGAAGCGTCTGACCGACCAGAGTCGCAGTTGTCGTCTAGTAGTTGGGCCGAACGAAAAATGGATCACTGATCTGTCTGTTTTGTCGCATAGAAATTGATTGCAAGTGTCAGAACTGCAGTGGCTCTCTCCATTTCCTCACAGCAAACAAAACAAAACCCAGCTGCAGTGGAAGAAGCTCTGATTCTTCTATTCCCTGTTTGTTGGATGCCTTCTGTGAAAGAAAGATGCTCTTGTTGGTCGTCCCCTGAACATCATCATGTTGTTGTTTTTTGAATAAAGATTTGTGTTTTTTTCCCCACAAAGATTTGTGTATTTTGTTGTTGTTGGTTTTAGGTTGTCGTGATCGGCTGCTGGTGCTGGTGCTGGTGGCTACATGATTTTGGGTTTTGGGTAAAGCCAGAGTTTTCCAAACTGTTGTGGCAGCATTCTACCCATCTTGTTTGTTTTTGTGTTTGTTTGTTTGTTTGTTTGTGTGTTTTTTGGAGAGATGTTGTGGGAGGAAGACAGGAAGACAAAAAGACAGGAAGAGTTGTCGAAACGGGGACTTTTACATACCCAATTGCACTCCTACTAGAAAAAAGCTTTTGAAATGAAGCTCCCATGGCGGCTGCTGCTGGGCGAGCTTTGATGGTGATGGTGATGATCTTTCATGTGTGATTAGAGCCACTTCTTGTTCTCGTTCTCGTTCTTGTTTTTTCTTTTTTTTCTTTCTGACAAAGTTGTGGGAGAGGACCAAGAAGCAGCAATCCTAGGGAAGAAAAAGCAGTAGCAGGAGGAGCCAGCAGCCATGGAGGAGGATGGAACAGCAACAGCAGCAGTACATGCCAAAGAAGGTGGAGGGATTGCATCCCGTGTGGCATCATCGTCTTCTATTGCGTGTGGTGGTCCATTGGAGCAAGTGGGCAGATGCATAGTGTTTCTTGCTTTGTGTTTCGTGCTCTTCATCATGGGACTCTTGAAAGGTTTGAGATTCATCTTTCCAACATTTATCTTATCTAGCAGCAACTGGCAGCTTCCTACACTTTCCCCCTTTTTAGCATTTTTTTTCTGTTGGACTTTCTTCTTCTTCTTCTTCTTCTTCTTCATCTCTGTTTGGGTTTGGTTTGTTGCGTGCTTCCTACTTCCTGCTGCAAAGAAGTGCAAAACCACAAAACTGATATGATGCTGCTGCTGCAGCTCTCTCTCTCTCTCTCTCTCTCTCAATTCTGTTCTAGGGATCTGTGAGGCTGGTGCTTAGTGCTTTCTGCTTCAAGAAGTGTAAAAACCCTAAACTGAGATGATGCAGCATCTGTTCTCTGTTCCTCTGAATGCTGTTTGAGCAATTTGTTAGGGTGCTTAGCATATTCTGCTACACAAATTTGCAAAAACCTAAAACTGAGATGATCTGGTGGCAATTCTCTGTTCCTCTGAATTCTGATTTTGCTTGGCATTATGCTTGGGGTGGTGGGCATACATTAGAGCATAACAAGTTCAGTTGGACAAAACAGACCATTGTGTATCTGGAAGAAATACAGCTAAGGAAATCATATTAGTGGTAATGACAAAGTGTGGGCTTGGGTTTTGCAGGAGCAATTGTGGGACCACCATCAGCATTGATAATGTTTGTCGGAGATATGGCAGTGGTGATTGGGCTCTGGCCAGTCCATGTTTTTTGCACCTACCGCACAATTGCAATGTATGATGATGTGTCTCCTTTATTGTTTGCCTATTAGTGGTCTGATCAGCTTCTTTGTCTCTTTGAGTTGCTAGTACAACATCATGACAGAAACTCAGGATTCAGATTTTTGTAAAAATGGTTTGCTGGAATTGGTCTTTGTTGGGGTGTTTGAGGTGGTGGGTTTGACATAAGATTTGAGAGTGTGTGAGAGGTTACAATTGCTTGATAGTGTTTTGTGAATTTTATGGCTTCATTCTCTGCAATTTTCTGAGTTTCTGGCAAGAGGGGGGTGGGTGGGTGGGGTGGAATTGGCAGGACCAAGAAGCTTGGAGTTGTGGCAAAGGTGCTTTCACTACTCTTCTTGCCCATCCCATTGCTGCTCTGGCCTTGTGCTGTCGCAGTTGGTAGTGTGCTGGGGGGTCTAGGTTATGGGTTCGGCCAACCTCTGGTGGCAACGTTTGAGGCAGTCAGTGAGAGTCGGGATGCCAAGTTTGTCCATTCTCTTACGGTATGATAATTATATCCACTCTGTGTTTTGAACATCTTTTACAATATGCTTTGCTTGTTGCATCACAATCAACATCAAGACATATACAGAGGAATGGTATTCATCTGGTTGCCTTCAATGTGGGTATCCTTTTTTGTCTCAATGCAGGATGGCACCTATAGCACATTGAAGGGTAGCTGTACAGTCGTGCGAGATTTTACTGATTTTATATTCCATTCATACTTTGATTCTATTGATGAATTTCGTACCGGAGAACCAAAAGGAGGCAAGCCGTTGGATATCAAGTAAGACTTCTGTTAGTGCCACCAGCCATACTGAAAGCTTCTCAGTGCATTGGGTAGATTGCTATTTACAACAGTAAAGTCAGCAACAATAAAAAGTCCATTGGATCAGTCATAGTGTTCACAAACTCAGGGGCTTCAAAGTCCTTGAGGCAATCTCCACAACTGTCCTGCCTGAAAATTGGGTTAGAAATTGTCCTATTTCTCTACAAGTTGACAAAGTGCCTTTAAGGGTCAAGAGACACAAAAGACCATCATTCTTGCCGATGAACAGGGAAGAATCCAATGTCTCTTACTTTCTCCATGTGACTGGCTGGCTGGCTGTTGGCAGGTTAGCAGAGATTCCAGGATCTGTAATTGTGGGGCTATTGGGAATGATTGTTGACATGGTAATGATCAGCTTGGTGGCACTAGCAAAGAGCCCGTTTATGCTGCTCAAAGGATGGAAAAGACTGATCCTGGACTTGATGGGACAACATGGTTCCTGTGTTGAAGCTGCTTGCGTACCGTTTGCTGGCCTTGCAATTGTGCTGTGGCCCTTGATTGTGTGTGTGACTGTATTGACAGCCATCATTTGCAGCCCTTTTCTTGGATTGTTCAGTGCAGTTGTTGTGTATCAGGTGGGAAACCCCACTCACCCATCAGCCAGAGTTTGTACTTGCTGCTGTTGAAAAGTGTCTACCTGAAAATTTCAGTAGAAAGAGGTTACTCATCTTGCAATATATGCATTTCTGTTTCCTGCAGAAAGTCTTTTTCCCCTTAGTGACAGTTGTGGGGATTTCTCCATGTGCTGCTAGCATTCTGAGTTTCAGTTTGAGTGAAGATGAAGTAGCTCAAACACCCAGGTTTTTTTCACTGGAAGATGAACTGTTAAACAAAGTTCTCCATTTTTTTTCCGGTCCTGGATTTGCAGGAAAATTCCTTCTTGCTTGGGCTATCGCATGTAGTAGCAGTGGTGGCTGAGTTTGATGAGTATTCCAATGATGTCCTCCACTTGAATGAAGGCTCCTGTCTTCCAAGGTATAATTCACCCTTACCAGTTTTGAGACCATTAGGGAGCAAGAGAAGCCACCTCTTTTTTTCAGTGGTGTGCAAAGAATTCTAAACTTGATACAGTTCAAGGTCTCTTCGGATGTTTGTTTGACTGAAGGTGAAATCGCACTGCAAGAAAAAGAGATTTGGGTCACAATATCTCTCTTAATCCCCAGCTATTGTATAGTGCAATGGCTCATTTCCAAATAAGTTTATCACAAAGTTTTCTGGTTTGCGCACAGCCAGGCCCAGGTATCGGAGGAATGCAAAGATGGAAAGTAAGAGGTCAGGGGCAACAGCATCTATGCCTCATGTTGAAAGCGGAACAAGAGAAACAACTGCACGAGCAAGTTTCGGGAGAACTGAAATTCCACAGCTCAATACTCAACGCTCACTTAAGCAGACATTGCAGGAAGTGAAGTTGGTTCAGGTTAGTATTTATGGGGAAAATGAAAAAAACACTCATGACACTTTTGTAGCTTGAGAAGATATAGTTTCAAATCAAGGATTTGTATGGGTGCAAAGTGTTGGAAATGTCTAAGATGGTCTCAGTGCACCGTCAATAATCAATCCATTTTGATTTTGTTTGTCTCTCAGGATTTGAAGCTTTCAGTAATGTACAAGGATTTTGGTTTTGGCAAGCCTAGTTGTAGTGCTGATGAGTTGGAAGTGGGTAATGTCAGATATGGGACCATTTTTTCAAAAACCTGGAGAGCGGAGGGAAATTTCTGATTGATATGAGATTCTTGAGGTTTTCGGATCTGGAAGATTATATCAAAAACAGTAGGAACCCAAAGATCAAATGGGTTGCAGTTGGAGTACCTGCATATTGCACTCTCCATAGTCTTCTTATTTCTGCCAAATCTGGCACCGTTGGACTACTGCTTCGTAAGTGACATTTTGTTAAACATGTCATCCTACACACAGTTTGTTGCAGAAGGTTTTGGCCAACATCCCCTGGAGCTTTGTTTGTTTAAATCTACTACTGATAAGAGCTACATTTTTTTTAACTGGCATGAATAGGTGACGGTACTGAACTGACATCTCTCAATAGACCAAAGGAACGTGTGTCAGATTGGTTCTTTGAGCCTCTGATAACCATAAGAGACCAGTTACGGGCAGCAAATCTACAGGAGAGCGAGGAGCACTATTTGGAAAAGCTGGTGCTGACTGTCGGTAACACAGAGCACATGACTGCATGGGACAATGGCGCAGTGGAACCTGATGACAGTCTACGCAAGGGGGAACTGCAAGCTCTTGCTCGCAGGTAGGTGTGTTTGTAGGGTTAGGTTTGTAGTGTTGGGTTTGGGGTTTAGGGCCACAAT
>Ga0209208_10011585_pt1 | contig 11273 bp, 14 predicted proteins | sample S1TSphfallax_3_FD_187694 | JGI IMG/M metagenome (GOLD analysis project Ga0209208, IMG submission 187694) | Host-associated microbial communities from peat moss isolated from Minnesota, USA - S1T2_Fd - Sphagnum fallax MG (SPAdes) (version 2) | ecosystem: Host-associated > Plants > Peat moss >...
TATTGTCAGTAGCTTGAAGGAAAAAAATAAAGACAATGGATGATTTCCAATCACCCATGGATAGGGGGAATCATTTCCATTTACCTTTAAATTAAAAAATATTTATTAAGGAAAAAAAACTCACAATGGTAGTGATCATCTCCAATCACCCTGGATGGTGGATTTAACTTATGCTCCCAACAAAAAACCAACGATGTGCATCATTTCCAATTACCCATGGTTAATGGAAATCATTTCCAATTGCAATGATTTTCTTTTTGAAAGAAAGAAATGGTGTGGATGGCTTGTGTTTTTAGAACCTAAAACAAACAAATAAATGAATAAATAGATATTAATCAACGGTGCTAATTGCTTCTGGTCACCTATGAATGGCCTAGACCAAATTGTTTTTTCTATACTCAAACTTCATATGTTAGATTTTAAACCAATGAAATCTTTTTTCAGTTATTATGGACAAACATCCCATTTATAGTTGTGCTCTTGAGATGGTAGGATTGCATCATGTGTTGAAGTAGAATATGAACCAAGTTTTGTGGCTTTTCTAGTGAGATAGACCATCACAACTTTAGATCATGTGATTAGTAAACAATGCAAATTAATAGACAAGAACCACTAGGGTAATGGTATGGGAACCCACATTGACATGGGAACTTGGAGAAGTAATCTTGAGGTGGTGCAAATGATTCAAACACAAATACTTTGATAAGTTGAATGTGTATTGTGTGGATCTACAAATTTAAAGCTAGCTTGACATGCTTGAAGATGATTTGCTTCAACAATTGTATAGGGGTTAAGGACCATAACCCTAGACAGGTTTGCACAAACAACCAAAACCCCATAAGTGTTGAAAGGGTTTAGTGGGTTAAGGTGGATGCTAGGTACTAATTTACATGTTATGTGTGTCATGCTTACCATTGTTATGTAACTTTTTATTGGGTTCAGCAGATCTTGGTGGAGCAATATAGTTATTTATTAAGAGAGAGTAAACATAGGGTTAGATCTCTTAATTAGAAGTAATTCTAAACAAGTACTCATAAACAGCCATAAGTGTAGAATAACACCCAAGTGAGGGACCCAAGGAAGGGACCATTCCCAAAGTAAAGGGACCCGAGGCGACAATGGAGTGAGGGACCAACACTAGGAACACCCCCATTTGAAGGGCATTGTCCCACATAGTAGTAACCTGGCAACTTTAAGTTCCTTTTTTCCCCATGATTCCCACCAAGTATCATGACAAAAAGAACCAAGGGAGTGCATCTCTAAAAGTGAAACACCAGCTTAAACAGCTATGTCATTTTTGCGGGAAATATTAATGTAAATAACATACCCTCCCCCCTAACACTAATTTCTTTTTGAAGTGGTTGTGTGTTGCACATGAGCATACATGCACATTGTGTGTAAAAGGCCAAAGAAAATGGGAAGGGAAGGGAGCACGAAAACTTACAAAGTAATGGGTGCATGGAGACAATATGGCACCCCACCCATTTCGCACTTGACTAAAACATCTTATTCCATGTTCACAACTTGTAATAGGACGTTGACAACAAGAGAGTTTGAAAGGAAGGCTTAACATGAATTGGTACCTCTGCAAGACAAAGATATTGGGAAGAGTGAATGTTAGGGCTGAAAAATTAGGGGCTGGAAGTAAGAAACTTGGAAAATTGAGTGGAAACAGGTCCACTTTGACCAAGCCAAAGGGAACACAAGGAGTTTCAAGGGAACGAACAGAGATTCAACCTCCTCGCCCCTCTTGAGATCTATATCCTAGTGCTAATAATTATAACCAGCCACCTAAGTTGCAAATGCAACAAGGGTTGACCCTAGGCATATTCTTGAGCAAAATAGGGAGTATCAGTAAGTAGGTAAGCTTGAAGGATAAGAACCTCATCCATTATTAGGGTTGGAAGGAAGCAACCAAATTATGAAATAACTAGCAGAAATGCTAAGTTGGAAGTCTCTAAGAGTTCTTGCAAAGGTGGGGAGGATGACCCAGTTAAACCTGTGTTATTGCACACCAATAAGACCCTTAACCAATTGCAGATGTTTACAGCCAGTGGTTACAGATGTTTGTAAATGAGACAGACTTTAAATTTGTACATGTCTAAAACTGGGTCTCATATATTTCAACATTGGACGATAAAAGAAAATTTAGCTTGAGAAAACTGACTATCAGAAGCATAACCAAACTCTAAAACGACTGCATTCTCTCTCCAAAATTCTGAGACCCAAAAACAAAAGCCATCTGCATTCTTTCTCCAGAATTCTGAGACCAAAAAACAAAAGCCATCTGAAGAAGAAATCCTCGAGGAAAAAAGGGCATCCAAGAGACTCAGAAAACTGGGGGTGTACAGCTACCCACATTTCATTCCTGCCATCAAAATTCATTGGGCCTTACCATTTGGAGGATATCATTCATTGTTGATGGTATAGAGTCTGTTGCCTGCCATAACTGGAAATGGGGCCTTGACTCCTGCCTCACCCAGGAAGGGAAAACAAATCAGACTAGCTCTAGTCTTCACAATTTGGAGGAAATCATTAGTTGTTGATGATATATTCTTTGTCACCTGCCATAACTGGAAATTTCCTTGATCCCTGTCTCATCCAGGAAGAAAAACACAAATCAGAGGCAAATTTCTAGGATTTTGAAAACTGGCAGTAATAAATGAGATCATGATGACCACCTCATTTGTTTGTAATTGCAGTGTAAATATGGTGATATCTGATGATGACCATTACATGGCAACCTCCTACACAAATGAATTATGCTAGTCTGATTTGTTGACTGAGACCTAGGAATCACTGATGTTTTAAGTTCAACTTGCTGTTGCAGGAGGAGCCAAGAGGATAATGCTGATGATATTGCTATTGCTGCTGTACAATCATGCCTGTGGCTCTGGTGGTGGCTTGTTCAGAATGAGTCTTTCATACAAGAACAGGAGGTCCTTCTTTGTGGCATTGCGGCTCTGCAAAACCTCAGCTCCAAATCCTGCTTCAGTCAAACTTTGCTTGAGCTTTGCAATAGTGAGTTTGCGGTAGTTGGCCCGTGGTTCCTTGGCAACCTCAGCTATGTCATCTTCAACATCATTCTCCGCAGTGAATACCAAGCTACTGCCATTCTCAATGTTTCTCTCCATCTTGGGCTTCTTGGTCATGTTGTTGATGTCAATATCCATCTCATAGCCTGATGATTGAAGCCCTCCCTCTATATGAGCTCTCTTGCTTCGTGATGGACCTCCAGAAGCAACTCCAGTTGGAGTTTCTGAAAAGGCTCTTACTCTTGTTGCCAATGCTGTCTCATGGTTGCACACAGAGGTGAGCTGCGATTGCAGCAAGTCAAGTTCTCCTCGGGTCATTTGCAACTGCAGTGACAATGTCTCAGAACGACGACTGGCCTCAGCCTTAGCAGCTCGCTCACTCGCCAACAAGCCCTCAAATCCTTCCACTGTTTTGGCCCGCTGCTCTTGTGAGGCTCTCAAGAGTTGTGCCATCTCCCTTTCTCGCTCATCCAGCTGCTGCTCCAGATACATTATCCGTGATAGTGCCTCCTTCTCTGCCAGCTTTGCTTGTTCATAGTCCTGATAAATGCAACATTGCCAAACATGTCAAAAGAGAACAAAAAAAACTCTGGTCCTTCTGTGTTGAGGTATGATTCCAATGAAACTCACAAAGACAACTACAACTTGTGTTAGATGCCAATTGCAAGTTTGAACATTCACTCCATTCCTATACATGGCAAATTACCGGCACTCATACCTGTGATGGCTCCCCTCTTCCCCGTTGCAAAGTCTCAAAGTCTTCTTGACCACGTTCAACAGCTGCTAGCCTCTCTGCAGCCAACCTTTCTGCCTGCCTCTTTTCTCCCTCAGCTGCTTTTGCCTCATTCAAAGCATTCTCTGCCACCTCCATAGCATGCTTGGTCTCCAGTTCAGCCACTTTGCACCTTCCCTCTGCTTCTTCCATCCTACTTACAGCATCCTTCACACGCACTTCATCATGGAGTTTGTCTTGACAACATTTCTCCAAGTCCTTTGTGAGTGTCAAGGACAAGGATTTTGCTGCTTCCACCTCTTTCTCAAGGTGTGTGATCTCAGATCTCAGGATCCCCACTTTTTCTGATTGACTGCTTACTTTGGATTCATGCTCCTGAGTTTCCCAGACCAGCCCCAATGCATTAGAACATCAAGACTCAGAGATGGTTCCCAAGTCAGCAAGTTCAACTGTACAAATTCCAACCAAAATCACATGTACAGTCGGTACAGTTAATGTTATCACACAGGTGAGATGACATGAGGGCAGCTTCCAATGACATCTGATGTAGGAGGTGGGAAGATAAAGCACCTGAAGTCGAGCAGTGAGACCAGCAATGTGTCGTTCCCCTTGCTCTATTGCAGCCTGCAACTCTTTCACCTCACCATCCTGCCACAAGTCACAAAGCCTCTGGTTTCAAAAAATGAGTTCTGGAGGACATTGCTAAAATACTCAAGAGACAAATCAGGAAGAAATGCAGATAACAAAACCATCCACATGGCCTCTTCATTCTTGCTCCCAAAGTCACCTTAGGACAGAGAACCAATTGATAGCATTGTGTCTCATTAGAAACAGAACACAAGCCTAAAATCCTTTTTACCTTCTGGCTTAGAGCTGCAGAAAACTCAGCACGCAGAGTATCTTCCCGTAGTTGAGACTCCTCAAGGGCTTGATCTCTCTCAGCCATTGCCTTCTCAGTAGCTGTCCTGCTACTGGTAGCAAATGCATCATACTTACGTTGCAACTCTGCAGCCTCCTCTATTGCAGATTCTGCCTGCTCCTGAACTGCTGCCAACCGTGCCTCAGCAGTACTGCAGCGATTCTGCAGTGCCATCAAAGCAATATCATCAACCAATCACATGTATAACCAAACAATGATGGACTATGAACATAAGATCGATGAAGTTGCAGAGAAATCTCCACAACAACAATTGAAGGTAACACAACAATGAGTGCAGTCATAACCTCATGAGAGTCGCTCACAAAGTGACAGACCATCACCTTCATCATGAACGGCAGTGATGAGCTGCCATGACTACCCACTGAGTTCATCAGCTACCAACAGTGAATGTAGATAAGCATATAATAATCTTCCCAAAAACTTGGGCAAATATGGACTATGAACATAAAGCGAAATCTGCAACAGACCAATCAAATGAAAAAAAAATCTCACCAAAAGGAAGGCTGCAGTACCTGGATGACTGCATACTCAGATCCCATCCTCTCCTGGTCTGTTTGTCTTTCTATTAGTAAATGTTCATACTTGCTTTGCCAGTCTAAGGATTCTTTCTGGGACCCCTCAAGCTTCCTGCCCAGATTTGAAGACTTCTCTTCCAGAGATGTGACCTTCCATTGTAGAGCAGCATATTGAGCTGCTGAGTTCTCTGCTGACTTCCTGTAATCAACCAAGGACATTTCATAGCGCTTTTTCCATTCTTGTGCATCCCATTCTGCAGCCTCTGCTTGCTTACCTGCAAAGGCAAGTCGCTCAACCATTGATCGTCCCTGTATCTCTAAGCTAGAGTACTCTGCAGCAGCTCTGTCACTTGCTCGCTTCACCAGATCATGTAGTGATCCTGCCAGACTACAATGTACAGGAGATAACCACATAAGCCAAAATAGTCACCTCAAGTGGTTTCTGTAAATTGTTGTCAATCCCTAAATATTGAAGGCCAAAGAACACAGTAACTACAACACTTTGGGCAATTGATCTTCCATCTGAAAACAGAAAGTTGTGACTTACGTTTTCTGCAAGAATTTGACAAGCTTTTGATATTTTGAAGACCCTGCTGCTGCCACCTCATATTCTGCCACCAATCCATCAAGGAGCTGGAGAAAATGAAAAAAGAAATTAGTCCCGTTGGTCACTTGAACCAACAAAATGAAATGACAAAGAATTCACAGAAGCCTGACATTTTGGGGACACTGAACAGACAAATAAGGGAATATCAAACTATTTCCCACCTTTACAACTGAATCAAATGTTGCATTTGGGGCAATGCATGCATTTCGCAGTCTCTCATCCATGCTGTCCACTGCTCTCAAGCACTTCAGCTCTGCTTCCAATGATGACTTCCGCTTGTAATCCTATCAATATTCATAACAACATCCCATCTAGGCTGAGTCAAATATACTGCAGTTTTCTTTGCATAAAAAAGCAAGAAACCAATTTTAAGAAACCAATTTAGCATTTGCAGAAGCTGCTGCACATCAATGAGTGGACCTGCCCACACTGACATCTTCAAAAACCATACAAAAGCACACTGCCTTCTCTGGAACATTTACCTGGAACTGTTTCTTAAGGGTGATGTGAAGTTGCTTCTCATATTTTTGGCGAGTTGGACCTCCTCCAACAGCTTCACTGTTATATACAGTCAATGCTGCTTGTACTGCTTCCTCTTGCACCTCTAGTAGAAATACCTGCAGTGCATTACAATTAGTCAAAGCACTATCAGTACTTGTCAGGACTCTGCTCTCCATCACACCAATTGCAGTTGGATTTCATTATAATGGATTTGTCAGGCACCAAATAAGTACCTCATCCAAAGGGGTTTGCTTATTGAAGGACTGAGTGTAGGTTTCAACTGCTGTATCATGAGCTCGCCTGCACTCATTCTCTTCCACATTCTGCCAACAAGGACAGAAAGTCAACTTCCACTTCTCTGTTAAGATACTGATCTCTCTCATAATTACATTTTCAGTGTCAACTCATCAACAGGTGAAGTTCAACAGCTCAATTTCCAACTTCTTGCTATTACTGTTGAGAGGTATGGATATGAGCATGATCTTTCTGAACAGTCCTCTATCTTTGTGGTCTTAACTATTCAGTTCATGAATTGTGACTTAAAACTGTAGCCATCTGAGGAAATGCCACACCTGCTTGAGCCCTGAATTGACTGAACACAGTCATTCATACACTTGAAAAAATGATAAGTCCTGCAAAGAAGTTAGGTGCTAACCTGCCAAGATGTAGCAATGGTGGGGACAGCCCCAATATTAATGGCATCCAAGAACGATTGTGTGAGGCCAGCAAATATGGGGCCTGTCATAACAATTGAACCCATTTGTTTTGGTCTTGCCCTGTCAAAGATGAGTTTCGTCAAAGCATCTAGCCCTGCTTTGAACTCTGGTCGCATTTTATCCATCTGTAAAGTCCAGATTTCACCTTCAGATTTATGTTGTATGATTGAAACATGAAGAGCAGCAATATAAGAGACAGATAGAGATAACCATATGATGTTGAGGCATCCTTTTAGACTAGAAAAGCTCATAGCAGACAAGTATTGCAGCTCACCGGAATCTGATCAAGTTTCTGCAGGTCCTTCTCATCATTGAGAGGTCTCACCAATGTGAAGCAATCCCGCTCTGGAAACAAGGCCCGTATTGAATTTCGAACCTGTGGTTCAGAATCATTTGGCAATATCAAACACATGTCACTCCTTATTTCAATGCCTGTAAATGTGCATCCACTGAACAGATGTGAATGAAATAACATGAGAACACCATGTGAATGTCTATGCAATTAACTGTTCATGATGCTTTGCAAGATCTGATATTTAGACAGATGAATGGAGGCAACTCAGTGAAGGAAATGGAGGACAACTTGCTGAACAGACCTGGTTCTTGGCTATGATGGCCTTTCCAGTGCCAGGTGCTGGCTCTAGTGCAGACTCCAAATAGTCTCTTGCAGTAATCCTCTGTCCATCTTCTGTCAAATCCAAGTAGAAATCCTGCACCACCACATGCATTGGGAACTCGTCAGAGATGCTGGGCATTCCTCTCACAACCAAAGCCCCACTGCACACAACTATTCTGGAGATTGGTTGGAGATTGTTGAATCTACAACCAGATTTTAATCATAACCAGATCAATTACAACAGCAGATTGCAGAAAATTGATGATATCTTTTGCACAATCAGCATAAGTTTTCTGCAAAGCTGCCTCTATAGTAACCACTGCCACACAGCTGCCGAAGTTCAAATTGTGATAATGACACATTCTGTAAATATCACACTTATAGCAGATTGATCTTATGAGGAATATTGGAAGGATTACACACCCGAAGCAACCACAGGAAGATGGGAGAGAACTGCCCAATTTCTGAAGCTGAAGAATGGGTTTGTGAAGGAGAGGATGCTCGGACACGAATGTGCCTTGTCATCTCTGTAACCAGTGACAGCTTATCCAATGCAGCTTCATCAATGCCACCCATCTGCAGAGTACAGATGCTCAAACAGGTGCAAGACTTTGTCAAAAGAAGGAAGACAGGCTCTAGTCAAAAGGGAGAACACACAGTTATCATTTTAGGCTCTATATGGATAGTATGGCATAGGACACCAGGAGAAAGTAGGAAAGAAACACAACGAGCCGATAAAGTGCCTGAACACAAGGTTTCATTGCAGGTCCTGCAGAGAGCCTCTGAGGGAGGGCACAGTAGTTGATCTTTCACATCAAAGCATCTATATCCTTGAACTAGTCTCATCTGTTGCTCCACTCACTCCCCACTAAACAACAAAACCCAAGTCTATATGGGAGAAGAGAAAGATGAGATGCACACCTGATTGTAGACAAACATGCTTGACAGAAGGACTGCCAAAGAAAAAATCTGTGTGCTGTATGTGCCCTTGCAACCAGACAGTCACCACAAAATTGAGTTCATGAACAGCAAAGTTCACAACTTTCAAGTTATTGATTCTCCCACAATGATCTAGACCACAAAGAAACCCTGATTTGGCACTTGGTGGCTACCTACACAATAGGATATAAGTCATTATCATGGAAATGCTTCAGAGAATTGAGAATTGAGGCATACTGTTTGATCATAAGCATCTATGCCCTCACTGTCAAGAAGCAGTAGATTGTATTCACTGCCATCAGGTGCTGTGCACTTTATTGGTGCACTCCACATCCAAAGACCCTTGGTGCATGGCCGGTGGGTGGGTGCAACAATGAAGCCACTACTTCGCCCCAGAAGCTGCAATCACCTCCCATCAATGATAACTCAAAAAGTTAGCATTTGCCAAATCCAAATCCTCTTTGCACAAGGAAACTCCGGTGATCCAACTTCCTGAAATGGAAAATGAATATGGGCACTCACCAAGATTTGCTCAATCACAACCCAATGCTGTTAAGACAGATTGACAAGCATTATTAATGTTTGGGGCTGGGATTGGAGTTGTTGCAATTCGAGCAGCAGCTGGCAACATTGCATACTAATAAGAAATTTCCAAAAGACTTCCAGTAGGGCCCACATAGGTACCTGATTTAAGATGAAGCTCTTGCCTTGTCGTGCCCTCCCACAGACAGAAACCACGCCCATTGGTCCTTTCACCATCTGCAATGCTGCCACCGCCTCTGGATCCATCTTGAACTTGCCTCTCTCATCACAATACACAAGTCGCAGTGGCCGAGCAGATGCACCGCCAGTGGTGCTATGAGACACAGTGCTGCTGCGAGTGCTATGTGTATACTGCTGCGGTGGGGTGATGCTTGGAGGAGCAACCACCACCGTCGGTTCCGGCTCCGCCTTCGGTACTATTACCTCAGCCTTCTTCTTCGTCGGAGTCCGGTATCCAAATATTTGCATCATCTTCGCTGCTGTCAAAACCCTGCTACTCTCAACTGTAAACAAACCTTCGGGCTTTGCGTCTTCCCCTCCTCGGTCTCACAGGCTCCAACAGATGCCCAAAGATTGAGATTTCTCATGCAATCTACAAAACTCACGAGTTCAAGCCGCAACGCGCTCATCAATCTTAATAACTAAATCCGCCTGTAACGAACACTACCTGCCTTCCGGCCATCCCCGCAACACTTCGCCAAACTCAAACCTTAATCAAGAAACCCTAAAGCCCGTAAGACTCAATCCTTTCATCCCGCGCTTTCCATCTCCCGCGAATAAAACAAAGCTCCGGAAGAAGAAGATAGCTCCAAGATTCAAATGGTAACACGAAAGCAAAAAAAATCCGAGGTCAAGCCCGCAAATAATCTTTGACCAAAAAGTATTCCATCAAACACTAACACAATTGTTTGTTTGCTGTCTTGCCGTTGCTTGCTCCTCGAGTCCTCCTCTCCTCGCAAGCAATAATCTTCAAAGGTATATTGAACGCGACCTACCTAAAACCCAAACGAGCTTCACAAAACACCATAATAGGTGATGCAGAGAAATGATAAGAACGGAAGAAAGACGACAACCAAAGACTTAGTACAATGCAAAGAACTCACGTGGGACATACCGAGTTCGAAATGTTGCAAAGATGAAGAAGAGATCGTTCAGAGATGGGGGGGGAGACAGTAGAGAGTCAGTAAGTAGCTTAGTGTGCTGTGGAAGTGCGTGCGCGCGGGAGAAGTTGGGAAACGCAATTGCAACGACGACAGGAAGGGACAACAACAAGAACCAAAGATAGACCGCCAAAAGTGCCAACTTTGGGTGCACAAGCTACTCGATCCTTTGACCTGGTCGCTGCCGAATCTCCCCCGGGAAAAGCCCATGATCCCTACTTAGCATCTATAAGGTCCTGTGTTCGAAACCAGGCAGGGACCCAGTAGCTTTTTAGGGTTACTGGTGCTCCAGCTTTTTTAGGGTTTTTGGTGCTCCAGCTTTTTAGGGTTACTTGTGCTCCAGCTCTGTGGGATGAGCTTGGAGTGTAAGGAGCGAGAGACACAGATAGAGAGAGAGAGAGAGAGAGAGAGAGAGCAATCGTCAAGGGTTTTTGTAACGTAGTTATGTCTTCTTCTTCATCATCATTAGTGCAGCAATTGGCATCTGCAGCAAGATCTGCTAACTGTTTTCTAGACGATAAAACCAGAAGTAGCAGTACCAGCATTAGCAGCTCCACCGTCACATGGAAAAGTGGGAGTTCGACCAGGAGGAGGAGCTTGCTGCTGCTGCGTGTCTGTGTGCACCCGCAATTGCACTTGGCTCATCAGCAACTTTTGCAGTACACCGCACGTCTTCTTCCCAGATCGCACCGAATAGAAACAGATGCGACACTTAGAGGTCGCAGCAATTGTAAGCTTTCCTGTGTTCTTCCTTTCTCCGTGTGTGTCTGTATACTGCCTTCTTCTCACAGTACTTGTAGTTTGTTTGCCGAAAAATGTTGATCTGATATCTTCCAAAGCTAATCGAAAGATTGTAGACACTATTCTATTCAAGACGCAGTGCCTCGTCGTGGCTTCTATGTGATCAAATTACATGATTTGACAGGAGCGTTTTTTCTGCAGTCCAGGCTGCAGGGCAGAGAGAGAGA
>Ga0209208_10011586_pt1 | contig 11271 bp, 6 predicted proteins | sample S1TSphfallax_3_FD_187694 | JGI IMG/M metagenome (GOLD analysis project Ga0209208, IMG submission 187694) | Host-associated microbial communities from peat moss isolated from Minnesota, USA - S1T2_Fd - Sphagnum fallax MG (SPAdes) (version 2) | ecosystem: Host-associated > Plants > Peat moss >...
CTCCCCAGATTGGCAAGCTCTTAATTTTATTCAAAAACCCTTTATGGAGGTTAACGGCTTCCTTTGGGTTTCACAGGTTCTCGCCCATGTCACTCAGGCTCAAACCTGTGAAGCCCTTTGGGCCAGTTCCTTACCCTAAACCCTAAACCCTAAGCATGTACTGTAATGTCACTTGCATTCTTACAGGGTCTTAGTGGTTTATGACATTCTGCAGTTGGGTGCAGCATTCTTTGTATTATGTCCTCAGAAAATCCATAGTCCAAAGTATTTTGCTTTTTGGTCCTCTGGGCTCCGAGTGGTTTCCTTCCATAGAGTGCAAACTTTGTTGCGCATCAGTTTACTGGAGACTGCCATCTTGCAGAAACTATATAGGCAGTAACCCTCAACTCACATAATAAAGTTATCCATAAAGTCACCCTCTCTTTCACCTGCTATCATCCCCTCTTTCAGTGGTATCCACAAAGTAAGGAAATTTTATTAAATCTCAGAATGAAATGCTGAAACTCTCAGCATTTCATGCACAATGTGTTCGAGAGTACCTTAACTACAGTAGTTGTACCTGCGATCCCCTCTTTCAGTGGTATCCACAAAGTAAGGAAATTTTATTAAATCTCAGAATGAAATGCTGAAACTCTCAGCATTTCATGCACAATGTGTTCGAGAGTACCTTAACTACAGTAGTTGTACAGGTAGGAGCAATGAAAAAAATATATGCAGCAGCAGCAGCAGCAGTGGAGGCGCTCAGGAAAAAGGAAAAGACAGGATGAAACTCTGTTTGGTGGAAAACCTAGTTTGGGTCTCAGTTATTTCGTTTTGTAAAATTTCATCCCAGTTACTACGCATTTGATGCCCTATTATGCTGAAACTGGCCGTTCTCACCCCCTGATTGCCTGACTTTACGGATATACCTTTAGTATATGTGTAGGGTAATGAATGGCCTTCAGCAAGGTGGGAGCCTGAGGAGCCCCAAGACCCGGGGGCAAGATGCTCTGCTTTAGGTTAATTATTTGGCACAAATGATTTAGGCAGGCTAGTTCAATAGGGCTTTCTCACTATATTGGCCAACCATATTGGAAAAACTTATATAATTTCTTACAATGCCAATTTTTTTTAAAATTAAGGTATCTTCCTTTTTGCTGAATTTTTTAAATAACTATTAATTAATTCATGCTGAAATTTCATAAGATTCAAGAAGTTGTTACAAGGATAGTTTTAGGGTTTTAGTATGTACAGTTTTGCATGATGTACTTTAAAGTGATTTCAGGCCGTTGCTGAATATTTTCTAATTTAAATAAAATTTTGTTAAAAATTCAAAAAAATTACTATTTTTGATGTCAAAGTCAATTTTTCAAAACAAAATAATTATTATTCGGCAGCAAGATGTCGAATCTGAAAAGGTATTAAGGTATGTAAAGTAGGTCAAGTAGATGCATATGAATGATTAATACATAGCTAAGTCACCATGGTTTTAGCTATGGGACAAGGAATACACTGAAATGTGTTTTCTGTCCATACACCATCCATCTTGTATGGAGTAGTTTGGTGGGTGCTAGTTCATCCTGGTCGACAACAATGGGCTTTTGAATGTAGGGTACTTTCAACAAATTTGATTTTAGATATTCAACAAATCATAGTTTTTTTTTTATATGATTGGGATTATTGGATTTTTTGTTTGGAATGTGGAGATTCAACCTTTATGAAATTTACCAACTGATGTTTTACTTCATATATTGATTTGCCTTTGATTTAAAAGGCAAAAGCAAAATTTCCTTCTTTTTCCACACACCAACCAAATGGTGCAACACTAGTTTCCAAACCCACATGATTGTGTCCTTTTGGTCTTAGATAGTCACCATATTTGGGCCATCTCCCACCCCATCACCACTTGCCCCTTCAGTTTTTACTCACAATTTAAAACTTGGGAGTTCGTGTTGCTGCTGCTGCGCATTACCAGTGACAATGCAAATGATGAAAAGCATGATGAGTTGATTTTGTGCAAATTCAGTTTTCATTGAATTAGATTGTGTGCAACTTGAATTCAATTCAAATTCTTAAATTGAATTACAATTACATTGAATTGAATTTAGATTTATGTTTGACTTCAAATTGAATTGAATTGAATTGAACTCAAATTGAATTGAAGAGAAACAAGATGCAAATTGAAACATATACGGCATTGAAATTATGCTCACCAAGTTTATCATTCATGACTATGGTGTTAAATATAATTTTTTTTCAAAAATATATAAATTTGAAAAAACATCTTTCCATTCCATTTAGAGCATATTTAAAATTTAAATCTAGTGAACCCTAAAAATGTCTAGGCTTGAATCAACTCCAATGGTACCATCATCATTAGAATAATTGATAAGTCATCTTGAAGGGCTTTATGATAGTTTGTGTTCAATCGATTACTGATTCCAATCCAATCCACTTGCATTAATCCTCATCTTAATTATCAATTTTTCTCACATCTCTCTTTAAAACACCTATACATACATCAAATACAAGGAGTTGGGAATAGGGTTTTATTTTCCTCAAATTTCTTGAGGAGGTCCTTTGGCAAGGATCCTCAACATTAGATATTATTAAATGGCAATTGTCCTAGGTGGGCTTTAGACTACCAATGAGCCCCTGTGCTATTGGCCCAAGCATAATAAACCTCATGTCAACCGTCCCAATATGCCTTTGGTTGAACTGGGATTAGCTTCAGAGTTCTTATGGAGCAATCCAATGAGTTCTTATTCAACAATCCAATGTAATCAAAATACCATAATAATACCTTGGCAGCTTTGATCTCATAAAATATTGAAAAACTTGATAAAACTTAAACATCATCCCACACTTTCCCCTAAATTTTGTTTTTTTGGCTCATGCCCACCAAGGTGACTTCTCTAGTCTTCCAATCTCAATTCTCACATCTGCGCATATCAAAGGCTTAAATAGCCAAACAAGGCACAGCATCATCTCCATCACTGGGGTTTGTTTCCCACTGATTTTCGAGTTTGATGCAATGCTTGTCTAACTTGGGAAAAAAAACAAAAAGATATAGAAAGAACCGATGCCACCTTTACCAAACCTATATCTCAAGGCCAGTAGACCAAATGTAAGCAAGCTATGTCCAAAATCTCAGAAGGTTTGAAAGACAAAAAGGCGCTAATTCTCCTACTCAAAAAACATGCCATCAAACACTCTGAGAAGGGGCCTAATATGGGGTTCGAAATGTCTGAACAAAATCCAGTTCCAGAATGATAGAGAAAATGATCAAAGCAACAAAAAAAAAAAGCACAAGATCGAAATTCTATATGATGATAGAATCAGGAACCCTTCTACCCAACTCGTCAATCCCATCTACAACCAACGCTCTTGCCATCGGCGATTGGGGGTGGCTCTAATGAACTGTATTTCTCACTCCTGTATCCTATGTTACCAAAACTGTTGGGCGCTGTACTTACTACTCGTCGCAAATTGTAGCCCCCTTCAAAGAGCCATGTACAAGAATATACAAGAATATACATGTTTTCTTTTGGTTGAAAAATTATTTACAGGTTCGTGCTTAATTCGTGGTTGGGGCTTCAGATTGGTACCTTTTGCATCAGTACCTGAAGCAGGCAGACAGCACTGGGAGGTCACAAGTAAATCCCCATCGATTTGCTGCGGTCAAAGGCATCCGTGGCCTTCTTCGATGTAGTCTGGCAGTTGACGGAGTATATCTCTCTCGCACTCTCAGCCATGCAAAGAGACGCTGACGTAAAGCTACTGCTTCCGTTCTTGACCACAGTGGAAGATGAGATTCGCACAGGTTCTCTGAAAAACAGACAGCGGATCGACTCACGCCTTCAGAAAAGTGAACATCAACAAAGCTAAAAATCCAGTTTCAACGATTCATATACTTCACAGTGCTGTGAAGACAAGGAGCAGAAGAAACTGCTTACTCGTTGACAAAAGGAATGACAATATCCCTCTCCGCCTCGCCGCTTGCAACCATGGGATTCAACCGGCTAGTTCTTCCGAGGGGACTCCTGGCCAGGGAAGATGGCGGGGGGCCTGGAAGGGACGGCAAATTGTGCATGCCATTGGCCCTGATCATGTGAGCAGCTTGTCTACTGTCTGCAGCAGGAGCTCTAGAGGAGGCTCCAGAGGCCTTTGAGGACGAAGCGGACGCAGATCCCAACGGATTCCCTGTGCGGTGGTGGCGGCAACGGAAAGAACCAGGGTGATTGGTAGGGGAGCACAGGCAGGTCACCTTTGCTGGAGGTGATGACGAGTGGGACGATTTCCTCGCAATCACGCTAGTAGCAGAGGGAAGAGAATGGTCCAAGGAGGAAATACGCTTGCCCTTCGTGGTGACCTCATTTTGAGGAGTCACCAAGGATTGCTTCCTGCTTGAGGTTGTGGAGGAGAGAGAACGAGGCTTCAAGACAGCCTTGAGAAGATTTGAAGCATGCATCTTGGTGGATCTACTAAAGCCTGGCACTACGATGGGGGATCCGGAGGAAACTTCGGGATCCGAAGCAAGAAGAGAAGCCAAGAGGAGGGCGGTGATAGATACAAAATCTAAGACAGAACCGACTATCCGAAGCGCCGCAAGGAAGTGTAGAAGACAAATTACGAAACGCGGCTCTTCACAGGTTTGTGGAGAGAGAAAGAGAGAGAACTTCAGGACAACAAGATGATACTGTCTCCACCAAAATGAACAGTAAGCCGGAAAGAAGACAAGCTTTACGCAACGCCCACTTCAGCACCGCAATCTCCTGCCCGCAACGAAAGATACGGATGATCCACCAGTATCCGTAGCACACCCTCACCTATCAGGAGCGCAAATCGGGGGCGACTATTTCCCCCTTTCGGACGCAAGAAAAACAAACCAAAAGGAACTACGTACGGCGGCAAAATAAAAGCGTAGTCCGAGAATAATCAGAGACAGAAAACGCCCTCGAGTCGCCCACAGACTCAGAATCAAAACTCCAGCCGAGATTCAAAGACAGACAAACTTCCTAATAAACAGATGATGCAATACTAAATCCAGAAGCATCTGTAAGAAATCTGACTAAGTGCGAATGGATCGAATGTATATACAAGTCCCTTGTTGCTGGAAAGAGGGCCAAAAAAGCAGAGATTCATAGAGAGACAGAAATCCCCGATAAAAAAGATGATGCAATTTCAAATCCAAAAACATCTGTAAGAAATCTGGCTAAGTGAAAATGGATCAAAATGCAATGTAAGTCCCTTGTTGCCGGAAAGAGGGCAAAAAACAGCCGAGATTCAAAGAGAGACAGAAATGCTAAACAGATGATGCAAAATATCAAATCCAGAAGCATCTGTAAGAAATCTCACCAAGCGCGAATGGACCGAAATTCAATACAAGTCCCTTGTTGGTGGAAAGAGGACCAAAACAAAGCCGAGATTCGAAGAAACACAAAATTTTGTGATTAACAGATGATGCCAAATACCGAATCCAGCAGCATCTGTAAGAAATTTGACAAAATGCGAGTGAATCGAAATGCGATACAAATCCCTTGTTGGTGGAAAGAGGGCCAAATATACCGAGATTCAAACACAGACAGAACTTCCTGATAAACAGATGATGCAAATTACCAAATTCAGAAAGCCTACGTAAGAAATCCGACGAAAAAAAGAAGCGAATGGATCGAAAATAGTACGATACAACTCCCTTTGTCACTGGAAATAACCGGCCAAAAAAAACAAAAAAAAACTCCCGACGAAGATGGCACAATTGTGCAAAGGAGAAGAAGACGAGGGCGGGACAGAAGAGAAAACACGAAAACGAGTGCGCCCACGAAGCTCACCATTGCGACAGAAGAAGAGGTTATAAAAGCTTTCTTCTGCCCGGAACGCCCACCGGGCCAAGAAACAACGGCCGACGAAACGAAACGAAACGTCTTCTTCCCCATACCCGACGCGGAGAAGACCCGTTCTCTAACTAATGGTCAGCATTGCGTACCCTACCTACTGCAATATCAACCGCTAGATCTACGAAATCGTGGAAAAACCGACGGCTTGGAGAGAGTTAACAGTTACTTGGACCGGGTTCGCGATGTTGGGAACCAACTCTCCAATAGCTTAGGTTTGTTGGGAACCAACTAGTCTTATTTAGATACCATTAGCTGTTTTGTTACTTCACTTTATAACTTTCATAGTTTTGAGTGTGCAAATGATGTTTTTGTTAATACTCTAATGAGATCTTTTTTGTGATGTTTAGTTGATATTTTTCTTTTGGAGGTGATATTTTGATTTTGTTGGTATGAGGATTTTTTTTTTTTAATTTTATTTTTTTTATTTTTTTTTAGGGTGAAATACTTTGGTGATTTAGCAAACTAGTAATTTAGAGTTGATATTTGTAATAGTTGTTGGCACTTTCAATTTGATTCAGTTTTGGGTTGTCGTTTCATGTATGAATGTTGTATAAGAACTTGAATGGTTTTGAAAACTTATTGGGTGGAGCTTTTTAACTTCAAATTTATTGTGACATTGATTCAAACCCTATTTTCATCTTGTTTCTCACTTTTTAGATTGACAACCTAAACCAAATCATCCACATGACAATCTTTGTATTATGACCCCGGGGGGAACACTAATAATAAAAAAAGAAAAAAGAAAAAATGTGAGTAAAAATATAAGATGTAATATATTGGTTGTTGGGTAAAATTTGTAAGTTAATTAGTCAAAAAATAGGGTACAGTTTATTCAAATAATCAATTTGATTATAATATAAGATATGTTAGAATCTAAACTAATGGATTATGATTAATATACGATGGTTTGTTAGAACTACTAGTGGTTTACAAATAATTCATGTATCATTTTATGTCTTTTATTGGTCCACATGTTTTCAATCCCTTCCCCCCACAATGCATTTGCATGTGATGGCTAGTAAGGATGGAAAAGGTGTAATTTTAGAATTTTAAAATATATAAAATAACACTAATAAGGTGGTATCATCCCTTGGGCAAAACAAGGAGTTGATGAAGTTCAAGGTGCAAGAAGTTGTGGTTTACTTAGTTACAATGAACACCTTGTGCACTTTTTGATTTTGGAACCCAAAAGCTGAATCTCGAATATTTTTTCACCTGGAAACAAATCAAATGTCCAATGTGTATAATGGTTTTCTAAGTGTAGATGGTTTTCATCATTTGAATTGTGATATGATATTGAAATCTTTGTTAATACATTTTTAAAATTAGATTTGAACATTTCGTGTATAGTTTTTTTAAGCATGCAATAATCACCTTCCTTCATCACTTTTCACATTTTCAACTTTTAAAAAAAAACCCAAACAAATATATGGTGCCATAATTCAAGAAAAATATATAATATAAAATAAAATATAAATGGTTCAAATATGTGCATATTAAAATTTAAATAATAATAAGATTAAAAAATTTATAAGTTCCCTCACATAATACCCCCAGAAAATACCATTTTCATGCACATAATAAAAAAAATAAACACGTATTGTCCCTAGGCCAATATTGCAAAAGTCATTGAATATTGAACATTTTGAATTTTGAATTCAATAAAAATCAAAAATAATGTTTTTAGGAGAATTGGGGTTTGCTTTTATTGTTGTTGGAAAATGCTCAACGACTAGGATTTTATGAAGTGATTTCATAATTTCTAGACCTAAGGTGCACTAAGGTATTGAATATTGAGGAATCTTTGTGATTGGAAGTTCAATAAAAAATTTAAATCTCAAAATTTTAATTAAATATGACACTTGGGGCCAATGGGATAGCCCACATTAGTCTAATTTAAAAACTTGGAAAAAACATAGAATGGCTTGCTCAACAATAGCTTTATGTCCCACAGTCATTGAAATTTGGGGGTTACAAGTGTGAATGGGTCAGATGGAAATTATCTCCAAAGGCAAATGACATGGCTCCAAAGGCCCATTGCCACCTGGGAAAGGATTTGGCCGAAATTTTGAACTTAGGTGTGTGCCTAGTCACCAAAAGGACTTCAGTTGGTGACTTGACAAGGAGGCCAGCCAGTTAATCGATTGGGACAACTGTCGTTCCAACAGAATAGACCTACAATTCCATCGTGGGAAAAGGCAGTGTGAGTTTATTTTCCTACCTACCTATCTACGTGTGAAACCTATTTCCTACAGAAATTGGTTACCAATGTGAAACCAAATATTAGAGTTAAATGTTCAAACTAACTTGAAAGTTGCAATGGAATTTGTCCCATATTGAAAAAAGGGTTAATTTTTTTAATTTATTTAAATGTAAGTAGGGTGTAGATAATTCATTTTGAGAATTTTTTTTAAATATATCTAAAATATGATTTTAAAAATGCCATTATTTCATAGTATATTTTAAAATACCCTTTTGCTTCATGTGCTTCCTAAAATATACATGGAGTGATCTCCCTAAAACTATTCATTAAGTCAAGTTTAATGATTCAACTACTTTCTTTGCTTTCTTTTCTTCCCTTTCCTTCCTTTTATGCTCTCTAATTTATTCATTCACCTTTTTATCCAAATTTTTTTGTTGCAAAATTTTTCAAATAGTCATTAGATGTCACAATTTGTAATCTATTGTATTTATTAAAACATCTATCCCTCATGTCTTTCTTGTAGGTAGATGGGGCAATGATAACAACATTTGCAAAACAAAACACCTATGGAGTTTGACTTGTAGCACTTTCAATCTCAAGTTGAGGTTCATGCATAGACTATTATAAATGTATTATTAGTTCATTTCTTTGATTTATTGGCCCCATCTCATTTGTGCTACCAAAAATTCTAGGTTGTTGCACATAATATCTTAAGTCATTGGGCTCCAAATCTTTAGCATTATAATGTAGTTCAACAAATTTTCTTGCACATTATATGTTTATTTGCTTCTAAGTAATTCCATGTTTTCCCCAAACCTGGAGAACATGTGTTTATTCAAATTGCCTTCTTCATTTGAATTTTGAATGTTTTCATTTGATGTGTTCACATCTAATGTAGTTGCATACAATTCATTGGGCCTAGTCTTGTTGTCCATGGCCCTTGCATTCATAAGCTAAATTCTTATAACTTTAAATCCAATTTTGATGTTTTATTTTGATGAAATGTCCAATGTCGTATTAACCCAATTGGCGAGAGTTGTTTTGTTTGGTTCTTGATAATTGGATTTAACCATGTTGTTATCTTTCTTTTTTAAATGCAATCTTAAAAGGCTTGAAACAATTCACATCTAAAGGTTAGAATGCATAGGATGTGTGTGAAGGTAAAGTTGCCATGTCCAACTTGGGTGTTTGTGTGTGTTCTATTACTTCTTGGGTTACATGTGACCTTTAAGTTTATCTTGGGTCAATATATGCCTATTAATTTGAAAGATGCTTGCATGAACTAACCTTATGAAAAATGACAAAAAAATCCTGGAAAAGGAAAGATGTAACCCATGTTTTCTTATGCATTGCTATGCATGTCCCTAGCTTGCAATTTTTGATGTAGTTGATTCTTATCTTTTCACCGCTAAAAATGAGAAACCATGGCATGCAACCCCCTAGTTACATTTATAGCATACTTTATAGTCAATTATTTAGACTGGGGAATTATGTTGTACACTTGTTGTGAACTTCTTTTTGCTAGAATTAAACTCATTTTAATTATCACCTTGATTGTTAAATTCTTATCTCATCAAAATTCTTATGTATTTGTGTGAAGTGTATAGTGTTGTAAGATTTTCGTAAAATGGGTTGCATGCATTGTTGGTTGGACCTTGTGTTTTATAGGGCCTCCAACCCCTTTGCAAATTTGATTAATAATTTTGGATGTTTGCACTTAAACCAATACCACTAAGAGTACTTGGGTACCCCATTCCAAAATGAGATACGTTCAATAATCTATAGAAATGAATAATTGCTTTGAATTTGAGCTATTATAATGTGATTGAGAGTCCATACACCTACATTCAAAGAATCCAATTAAAAAATATAACAATTTTTATTTTATTTTTTATAACACTTGTGTACACTAGGTGGGCCAATTATTTTGAACCTAGTCTTCCCATTTAGATGGTTAGAAAACGAGGTTAAAGGTATGTTGAAGGAATTGTTAGCCCCTTTGAATGATGTCATGCCTCCTTTAATTGCATCCATGGCATCTTCTAGTTGTTCTATAGTCCATTTTGCTCTTCTTGCTTAACTAGGAGTCCTTGCAATTGTTTTGTTAGTCTTGCTTTTCTAGCCTATTTAGTTAAGATGTTCTCCTTGTCTTGAGTTGGATAGATTAGATGTTGGTGTTTTTGATTTGAGTGGGCTGATCTAGCATGGCATTTCATTGTCTATGGGGCATGTTGAACATCATCTTGCTTTGGTTGCCTTGGCCCTATCCTCTAAAACATAAGGGGGGATGCACATGGGCCTCAAAAGATGAGTTCCTAAGTGTCCTTTTAAAAACTAGACCAAGATCACAAGAATTCAATCATTTCAAAATATATTATGTGTGCATGTTCATTTGTTTACCAATAGTTTAAAAAATAGATTCAAAGAACTACAAAACCTTCCTAGTTCAAATCCTTAGTTGACGTTGTGAAGGTTGTGAGTATAAATCTTAAGCTATGATTGGCTGGAACACATTGAAACTTGTGTTTTTGCATTTTATGCTCCAATTATGAGACTACATGCTTAGCTATCCAATGATAATAGGATACACATTAAACCTTTCCTTGCAAGCTTTGTCTATGAATTGGATTTTGCCCTCAACATATTGGTCCTTTACTTTCACTTTTATTTGCTAATTTTTTTACTTTCACATCTACTTGCTCATATTCTACTTTCACCTTTATAATTTCATCTTTGTTACTTTTGATTGTAGACGTTTTGCACTAGGAAACATAATCTCATAAAAATTTCACAACTCATCTTCCACATTGTTTGACAACTTGGACATGCATACCTATTGCAAAGAAAGTTAGACAACTTCTTGATAATTGGATTTATGCACCTTGGAATGCAGTTTGTGATGCTTAGTTTTTGTGGGAAAATTTGTAAGGAACATAGGATGCCTTCGATTTTCATGGGTTGTTGTGATTTTTCATGGGATTTGCAATTTACGTTGTTTTTTATATTGTTGTCAACGATGCACTAGATACCCTCTCATCTTTGAACAACATTCCTACCTAATGGATTGCAAGCTTTCTTTGTAGATATGCCCTAGATCATAGCTTGAAACCAAATAGTTAAAGTCCCAAATGGAGGTATTTTTGGCGATTGTGTGATCTTTTGTGTATATTGGATTTTGACATATAAAAGCCC
>Ga0209208_10011587_pt1 | contig 11270 bp, 10 predicted proteins | sample S1TSphfallax_3_FD_187694 | JGI IMG/M metagenome (GOLD analysis project Ga0209208, IMG submission 187694) | Host-associated microbial communities from peat moss isolated from Minnesota, USA - S1T2_Fd - Sphagnum fallax MG (SPAdes) (version 2) | ecosystem: Host-associated > Plants > Peat moss >...
TTGTAGTATTTCCCGGCGTAATCCGCCGGCGCCTTGGCGGTCCAGACCTGCTTGACGACATCAAGATATTCATCCGTGCGGGCATAGCGTTCATCATGGCCCAGATAATCGCCATCGCGCCGCTGCTCCGCATCGTTGCCGCCGGAGATGATGTGCACCGCGGTGCGGCCATCGTTGAAATGGTCGAGCGTGGCGAGCTTGCGGGCCGCCAGCGTCGGCGCCACGAAGCCGGGCCGGTGCGCCAGCAGTATCTGCAGACGCTCCGTCACGTGGCTGATATAGGACGCGACTGAAAAACCATCGGGCCAGGCGCTGCCATAGCCGATCAGCACGCGGTCGAACCCTCCCACCTCATGCGCCGCGGCCATCGCGCGGACATAGGTTTTGTCGATGATCGGGCCAGAAGGCGGCTGGCTTTCCGAGCCGCTTTGCGTCCCCAGCATTCCAATGAATTCAAGTGACATTTGGTTATCTCCTTCTATTCGAATTTCGCACGCAATGTGACACCAAAGGTCAGCGGATCGCCCACCTCGCCGACCACCAGGTTGTAGCCCGGTAACGAGCCCGTGACCTCCTTGAACAGATAATAATGCTCGTTGGAGACGTTATGCACCCAGCCGGACAGATCCCATTTGCCGTCAGCCTGGCGGATGCCGAAGTCAATATTGCCGAGCCCGTAGCCGGGGACTTTGCTGTACTGGCCGTCATCCGCCGTGGAGTAGAAGAAGCTCCGCAGCTCTAGATTTCCGCCGAAATACGCGGTGGTTTCGGTGTTGCCGATCTCCGGCAGCGGCAGGTCATATTCGCCGCCAAACGTGGCATTCCATTTTGACGCACCGGCAAGCGGCCGGCCCGAAAGGTTGCAGGTCGTGTCGACATTGCTCACCTCGATCGGGCAGGCAGCGGCGGGGTTGGATTCATTGTACGCCTCATCGAACACCGCCGAGCTGAACAGGCTGAGATCATCAGTCACCTGCGCGTGAATATCGGTCTCGATACCACGCGAGCGGACTTTCGGCACACTGGCGAGAAAGGCAACCTGCTTGTTGCTGACGACGCCGAAAATCGTGCTCTGGAAATCGGTATCCTCGTCCCAGAACGCATCCCCATCCAGCAGCAGCCTGCCATCCAGCAAGGTGGTTTTCGCGCCGATTTCATAGTTGTCGATTTTTTCGGGCGCGACAATTTTCGGGATCGCCAGCGAGGTCACGAAATTCAGACCGGCGGATTTTTCGCCATGCGAATAGGTCGCATAGGTCAGGATGTTCGGTACCGGTTTATAGGACAATGTCACGAGGCCGCCGGGCAGAATATCCGAATGCCGAAGTTCGTAGGATTCGATCGGAGAATAGGCGTTTCGGTCAGCCTGCACCGCCGCCTGCTCGGACGCCGGAAGACCGGTGCCGGCAAGAGGCTCGCCACCTTCCTGGCCTTCGTAAAAGGTTCCGAATTTTTCTTCATAGGTCAGCCGGGCGCCGCCGGTTAGGTCAATTTGCGGCGTGATGTGATACGTCCCTTGCCCATAGGCCGCGGTGCTATAGGTGCTGGGAATATCCGTGGCGTCCGAGGTAAAGCCGTTCAGCGCGTCTTGCGTTTCGACATAGGTCGTGCCGGAATTCTTGCCGGTGAAATCGGCGGCGGCCTGGTTGCCGTAACCCACCGTCGCCTGGTCGTTCAACTGCTGGTAAAACCCGTACAGTCCGACCGAATAGTCAAACGCGCCACCAAGCGGGGAGGTTAGGCGGAATTCCTGGCTTAGCTGGCGCTGATGCGTGGTGTTGTTGGCGGCGGTTAAAATATCGGCGCCCGTCGCATCGCCGTCCAGATGCGGGTACCAGTTGTAATAGCTGGCACCGGTGATCGAGGAAATGGTGTAGCCATCCAGATCGTAATCGGCCAGCACGGTCAGCCCCGCCGTTTCCATCGCATAATGGTTCCAGCTATTGATATCGGTGGTACGTTCGAACGGGTCGATCGGCGGTAGCGTGTAGCCCGCCGCCGCGAACCGGCTCAGAATGCCGATCTTTTTGTCGGTGCCGTTATAGGGCAGCCCGTCGGCGAAGTTGTTGACAATACCAACCGGGATGGTGATGCAGCAATTCGCGTCCGAATGGTCGTAATTGGCGATGATGCGGACGGTGAGATTGCTGTTGGGCTGCAGCAGCGCCTGCGCCCGCACGCCTTTGTCGTCTTCGTTGTTGTAGGTGTCGCCTGAGTTCGGGTTGCTGGCGACGCCGGTATCCTTCGTATAACCATTATGCTGCGTGGCGTGAAATGACAGCGAGACGGCCGCCTTGCTGCTATCGCCCAGCGCCGAGCTGGCGTAACCCTGCAACTGCCAGTAATTGTAATTGCCATAGGAAGCGGAAATATCCGCCTGCGGCTTGAAACTCGGCAGCTTGGTGGTGATGTTGACCGCGCCGGCCACGGTGTTCTTGCCGAACAAGGTGCCCTGCGGGCCGCGCAGCACTTCGATATCCTGCAGGTCCGGCAGATCAAAATTCGATTCGGTGGAGCGGCCGAGCAGCACGCCGTCCACATAAATCCCGACACCGCCTTCCAGCCCGTCATAACCAAAGAAGCCGACGCTCCCCAGACCGCGTATGTCCAGGCCGATATTGCGCGGGTTATAGGCGTTGATGGTCAGCGTCGGCACCAACTGCTTGATGGTGTTGAGGTTGAGCGAGCCGAGCGCCTGGATCTGCCGCTGGTCCACCGTGGTGAGGGAAACCGGCACGGATTGCGCGCGTTCCACGCGGTGGCGCGCCGTGATCGTCACGTCCTGCAGCGCCGGCGCATTGGTGATGGGCGGCGGCGGCGGTGCCGGTTGCGCGCGGGTGATGGCCGGCAGCAATGCCGCCAGGGAAACGCCGGCGAGTGCCGCGCGCCGGTAATTTGCAGACGAAAGCATGACTCTTCTACCTTCTGAATTGAATGGATTGGATGCAACCGCGGTGACGCAAGCGCGCTTCAACAGCGCGCGGGCGGCGTAGTCGTTATGTTACCGAACGAAAAATCCAAACCATGGTTCGGCCTCAACATCGTCCCAGACTCCGTTTACGTTGTTTTCGTTACCCTGCCGCGCGGCCCATTTTTATGGTGTCCGCGCCGTGTTTTGGGCACAGATCGCCCAAAGCCTCGCCAGATTCGCCTCGGCGTCATCGCCCGGCGAATCCGCCAATTTCGTGAAATCTTCCGCGGCCTGCGCTGTCTGCCCCGCCTGGTATTGCGCCACGGCCGGCGCCAACGGGTCGGCCGGGATCGCGGCGGGCGCCGGCACGGTGTTGGAATCCGCCAAGGTCTTCAGCCGCGCGGCATGGCCGTCATCAATCGCCTGATTCAGAATCCCCGAGGAAAAACCGGAATCGATCACCGCTCTGGCCTCTCGCGGCTGGCCCGCCAGGATCGCGCGTTCGGTGTAATCCTCATAATCGCCGGGCGCGGTCAGCGTGTGTGTGGCGCGGCGCAGGCGATATACATCCAGCGTCAATGCATCCGGAAAATCCGGCGCGGCGGTGACGGTGGTAATCGCGGCATCCCAGATTGATATGCTTGGATAATGCCGCAGCAGGTCCAGCAAGGCGGCAAAATACCCCGCCTGGTCGCCGGATTTTTGCGCGCTATAGGCCAGCAGTTGCAACTCCGCCTCCGGCAGCACCGCGCCCGTGCGCTGCGCGTTTTGCACGGCGTGTTCCGCATCGGCGTAGTCGGCCTGCTGGAAATAGGCTTGCGGGAGCAGTGCTTCCGTCCGCGCATCGGTGCCGCCGGCGGTTATGTAGCGGTTCACCCAGGCAACGGCTTGGCTGTAGTCGCCTGCCTGAAAATAAAACCCGGCGATCGCCTGGGTGTATTCCAGCCGCGCCGCCGGTGGCTGCGTGCCGGCGGCCAGCACGGTCTGATAATCCGCCGCGGCTTGCGCGTAATCGCCGGCACCGGCCTCCGCCGTGCCGTGCAGTTGCACGATGGCGGCGCGTTCAAACGGCGTCAGGTTGCCGACGCGGCTCGCCTTTTGCAGTTCCGCCAAGGCGCCCGGATAATTCCGCGCCGCGATCAGCGCCTCCGCCCGTTGCAGCGGGCGGCCGACCGCCGCGCGCACCGTATCCGCCCGCGCCAAAGCGGGCAGCAACAGCAGACCAGCCGCGAGGAAATGGATCAGCCGCATGTCAGTTCACAAACTGCTCATCGCCGATGATGCCGATTTTCTGCACGCCCAGCCGCTGCGCGGCGGCCAACACCTCCGCCACGTATTTGTAGGCGCATAATTTGTCCGGCCGCACGTGCAGTTCCGGCTGCGTCGGCTGCGCGGCCAGATTGGTCAGCAAATTGTCCAGCGTGGCGCGGTCCGGCACCACGGTGCCGTTCCACAGAATCGTGCCGTCGAAGTCGATGTCCACTTCCACCACTTGCGGCTGCACGGTGACGGGCGGCGGATTGCCCTGCGGCAGGTTGAGTTTGACCGCATGCGTCTGCATCGGAATCGTGACGATCAGCATGATCAGCAGCACCAGCATCACGTCGATCAACGGCGTGGTGTTGATGTCCAGCATCACTTCGGGGTCGCCCGCTGTAATCGCGGGTCCGGTTGTCATCGCCATGTCAGTTTGCCTCGCCGGGGGCCGGCGGTTGCGTGATGAAGCCGATTTTCTGAATCCCCGCCCGCTGGCAGGCGACCAGCACCTCGCCGATGGCCTGGTAGCGCGCATCCTGGTCGCCCCAGATATGCACCTCCGGCTGCGGCACCTGGTTGCTCACCGCGTTCATCCGGGTTTGCAGGGCGGTGATGCTGGCCACAGGGGCCTGGTTCCAGAAAATATCGCCGGCCTTGTCCACCGAGATGTTGATGTTCCGCGGCGCCGTCTGCGTCGGTTGGTTGGTCTCCCGCGGCAGGGAGACCGGCACGGTATGGGTGACCACGGGCACGGTGATGAGGAAGATGATCAGCAGCACCAGCATCACATCCACCAGCGGCGTGGTGTTGATGCTGCCGAGCAGTTCGTCCTCGTCGCCCGCGCCGATCGGGCCTGTGGTCATGGCCATCGGATCAGGCCGATTGCGCAACCGCGACCTGGCGCGGCTGGCTGGCGGTCACGCTGGGGGGTGCCACGGTCCGGCCGGGGATGCGGCCGCTCAGCAGCACGGAGTGCAGGTCATTGGCGAAGGCGCGAAGTTTTTCCACCGCCAGCTTGTTGCGGCGGACCAGCCAGTTATAGCCCAGAACGGCCGGTACCGCCGTGAACAGGCCAAGCGCGGTCATGATGAGGGATTCGCCCACCGGCCCGGCCACCTTGTCGATGCTGGCCTGGCCGGCGATGCCGATGGCGATGAGCGCGTGGTAGATGCCCCAGACCGTGCCGAACAGGCCGATGAAGGGGGCGGTGGACCCAACCGTCGCCAGCACCGCCAGACCGCCCTGCAGCCGGCTCACAATCCGCTCCACCACCCGCTGGATGGAAAGCGTCACCCAGGTGTTGAGGTCGATGTTCTCGACCAGCGTGCCCTCGTGATGGTCAAGCGCCGAGACGCCGGCGGCGGCGACCACGTGGAACGGGCTTTTCGGCGGCAGCGCCGCGGTGCCTTCCGTGACGGACCGGGCCTGCCAGAACACCTTGTTCGCGTTGTTGGCCTGGCGCAGCATCTGGTTCTGCTCAACCAGCTTGGTGACCAGGATATACCAGGTGCTGAAGGACATGATGCCAAGAATCGCCAACGTGGCGCGGGCGATGAAATCGCCCTGATTCCAGAGCGCGCCGAGGCCATACGGGTTGGCCACCGATGCCACGGCGGCCGGCGCCGTCTGCGCGGCCGCGGCGTGCGCGAGTAACAGGGACATGGCGACGATGGCTGCGAATTTCTTAACAAAACTCATGGTCGATACTCCGGGAACAAAAATTTCAGTTCAACTGCCAAACGTAACGGATGCTGGTCCAGGCTTCTTGTGGCTTGCCATCGGCGCCGATGGCGGGACGGAACTTGCACTGGCCGAGTGCTTCTTCCGCCGCATCATCAAGTGAGGCATGGCCACTGGAAGACGCGATCCGGCTTTGCACGACATTGCCATTGTCATCGATCAGGAATTGCAGGACGGAAATGCCGGTTTGCTCCATGTCTTCGGCATCTTCCGGATATTGCGGCGGGGCGCAGCTCTGGTTCGGGTCCAGCATCGCGCCGGATCGCACCGGCGCCGGGGCTGGTCTGGGGGCCGGCGGCGGTGCGCCGGGTTTCACTTGGGTCACCGTGGCAATCACGGGAATCGGTGGCGGCGGTTGCGCGATCTGCACCAGCGGCGGCGGAATAAAGGGCGGTGGCGGCGGTGCCAGCGAAGGCGGCGGCGGAGGCGGCGGCACCACCTGCGGCGGCTTGACCGGCTGAATGATTTTCACCTCGAGCGGATGCTGGAAAATACGCACGGCCTGGACGCCAAGCCCGTTGATCAACGCGTAAATCAGCGCCACGTGCAGCAGCGCCACAAAGGTGAGGCCGGCCAGCTTACGCGGCGAAAAATTCTCGGCGACAGCGTCCAAATCCATACTCCACATAGCCAGCGCGGCTGACATAATGAGCCATATCGCTAACGCCTAAAAGCGTATAAGTATAGTATAATGATAGGGTTATTTTGAATAAAGCTCGCGCGCCACTTGTTCTAGAGGGCGCAATTTCTGCCCGAGAAGAACAAAATTCTTCTAAAAGCTATTTGGTCATGAAATAATGACAATATATGACATATACAAGGTAAAAAATTCTGTATTTTCTATAACTCTCGGTTGCCGGACCGAATGATGAGAATTTTAAATGTATTTATTTAGATAAATCATCTTTCAATATGTAAATATAAGCGCAGATTTAAAAAAATCTTCTTTACGTTCCGTCTAAACCGATTGGAAGATTACGCTTCCGGCTTGCCAGGCAGCAACATCCGCGTTAAAATCCTATAAAAATTATAGGGTTTTAAATGCACGCTACGATCACCAGGCGCGGGGCTTTGCAGACGGGCGGCATCAGTGCCGCCTTGGCTTTGGCCGGCTGCAAAAAAACACCCGCCCCCGCCACTACGCTGACGCTTGGCGATCAGAAGGGCGGCATGCAGTCGCTGCTAACGCTTTCGGGCCAGTTGACCGATGTGCCGTATAAAATCCAATGGGCGCAATTTGCCGCCGCGGCACCGTTGTTCGAGGCGTTGAACGCCGGCGCGATCGATGCGGGGATCGGCGGCGATGCGCCCTTCGTGTTCTTCCTGGCAACGCAGCCGGCCGCGCAAGCGATCGCCGCGCTGAATTACATCACGGTATCGCAGAACGAGGCCGGCATATTGGTGCGGGCGAATTCCGGCATAAGCGGCATCCAGGATCTGGTGGGCAAACGCGTCGCCGTGGTGCGCGGTTCAACCGGCCAATACGTCACTCTCGCGGCGCTGAAACAGGCAGGGTTGCCGCTGGATTCAGTAAACTTCGTGTTCCTGGACCCGAGCGACAGTCTCACCACGTTGCTCGGCGGCGGGGTTGATGGCTGGGGCGCCTGGGAACCTTATATGTCGCTCGGCGAATTGCATTACGGGTTGCAGCCCGTGCCGTTGCAGGTGAACCAGTTGCAAGGCCTGGGCTTCATCGTCGCCACCACGCAGGCGATCACCGGCAAGCAGGCAGCGTTGCAGGATTTCCTCGCGCGATTCGGCCGCGCGCGCGCCTGGGGCGCGGCCCACCAGGCGCAATACGCCGCCGGTTTTTCGAAAGACACCGGCCTGCCTTTGGATGTCGCGCAGCGCTACGTCGCCGAGGCGAATTACAACGTGGTGCCGATCGACACGCAGTCCATCGCTAACGTGCAGGCCTTGGCTGATCTTTACACGCAGGCAAAGCTGTTGACCCAGCCGCTTTCCGTAAATTCCGGCTTTGATACAAGTTTTCTAAACCAGAGCTAGGCATTTGGGAAACCGGTGAGAGTTGCCAATAAAAATCGTAACATTTCTCATTGGACCGGCAAGCGTTCCCACACTAACATTTCGTACCGCTATCGCTGAACGCTACGGCAAAAGCGGACAACAATTTTTTAGGATCGTCACATGAGCGCAGTACAAGAAGCCTATCCCGTAACGGACTTACCCATAAGCGTCCGGCCCTTGCAACCTCATATCGGTGCCGAAATCAGCGGTGGTCGATCTTCGGCTGCCGATCACGGAACAGCAGCGCGATGCCATCAAGGCGGCACTGTTGAAATACAAGGTGGTATTTTTCCGTGACCAGCATATCAACCATGAACAACACGCCGCCTTCGCGCGCGGTTTTGGGCCACTTTACACACATCCGAGCACGGCGCGCGACGAAAAGATCACCGCACTTCACAAAATCTCGGCGGAAGATTTCAAAACCTACGAACGCGTGCCGACTCCCACCTCGGTCGAATCCGGCTTCCATTCGGATACCAGCTGGCGGCTGGTCCCCACCTGGGGTGCGGTGCTGCGGGCGGTGAACCTGCCGGAGGTCGGCGGAGACACCATCTGGGTGGATGGCGCCGCCGCTTACAAGCATCTGCCGGAAGCCACCAAACGGCGGATCGAAGGCAAGTTCGTCACGCATGATTTCCGCGAGACGCTGAACCGGAAAGGTCTGGATTACCCGATCGTCGCGCACCCTATCGTGAAGACGCATCGGGAGACCGGCGAGAAAATCCTCTGGGTGAATTTCACGCAGAAGCCGCATATCATCGGGCTGGACATCGCGGAGAGCAAGGAAATCCTCAGCCTGATCCTCGATGAATATCGCCGGCCGGAAATTCAGGTGCGCTTCTCCTGGGCGCCAGGCTCCATCGCGTTCTGGGATAACCGCGCCGCGGTGCATTACGCCGTGCGCAATTACGGGGATTTCCCGCGCCTGCTGGACCGGATATTGATCGCCGACGAACCGCAATACGCGGATCTGTAGACAACGAAAAAGGCGGCCACCGGCCGCCTTTTTTTATGAGTGCGAAAAGCGGCCTGGTTTCAGGCCGCTTTTTTCACCCCCACAACCTCCCGCACCGCATCCAGGATTTCATCCGCCTCGGCGCGGACCAGCCAGTCCGGGCTGACTTTCGCAAACCGGACCACGCGGTTGCTGTCGATAACAAAGGCGGCCGGCATCGGCAGCTCCCATGTGCCGGTGCCAATCGTCTCCGGCATGTTGACACCGCGGGCGATGGCATAGGCCTGGCTTTCAGCGTTCGAGGTGAAGGCGATGCCGAAGCGATGCGCCAGCGCGTTGCCGGTATCGCTCGCGACGGCAAATGACAAAAGATGACGGTCCTTAATCTCGCGCAGGCGCTCCGGCACTTGCGGGCTGACGGCAACCAGGCTGGCGCCGAGGGCGGCCAGGCTGGGATACAGCTCGCGCTGGTAATTCGGCAAAGTGAGGTTGCAGGCCGGGCAGCCGGCGAAGCGGAAGAACACCAGCACCAGCGGCCCGTTGCGCAGGCTTTCGCTCAAAGTGAACGTACCGCCATCCACCTCCGGCAGCGTGAAATCTTCCACGATGTCGCCGGCCTGCAAAAAGCCGATGTAATTGGCGTTGTCCACCAGGTATTGCCGCTGGTTGACATTCACCGCGAGGTCGGCGGGGTTCATCGTCGCCACGCGATGCGCGTGCAAATCGGCGAGCAGTTGATTGACGGATTCTTTGCTCATGGTCTCAATCCCTTTTGCTAACCGGCGGCGCGGGCGCGTTTGAAAACCTCGCCCATATACCACATCTGGTTCTGGTAACGCGGATCATCCGCCCATTCGCCCCAGCCGCTGTCACGCCGGATGCGGCCCAACTGGCCGGAGGCGATGACCGTTTCCGCATCAACCGGCTCTGGATTATTGCAGTCCGAACCAACGAACAACGCATCGGACGGGCAGTACATCTCGCACATATAGCAGGTCTGGCAGTCGCTCTGGCGCGCGATCACCGGGAAGCTCCCCGCCACGGCATCGAACACATTGGTCGGGCAGGCGGCAACGCAGGCATTGCATTGCGTGCAGCGGTCTTCCAGCAGAAGTTCGATCATGCCACCAGCTCCCGCATCGCGCCGATCTGACTGAAGCTGGAATGAATGCGCTCGACGCCGCTCAAAATCTGGCGCTGTTCAAACGCGCCGTCGCGCTCGGGGAAGTCCATGCGGGCATGCATGCCGCGGCTCTCGCGCCGGTGCAGGGCAGCGGTAAAGCTCCAGCGCGCCGTCGCGGTAATCGCCGCGGCTTCGCGCGCGCGGACCGCCGCCGCACCCTCGCCGTGCAGAGACGCGGTGACACTCTGCCACAACCCATCCAGCAGGCCGAGCGAGCGCGTCAGTTTCTGCTCCGTGCGGAAATAGTTGCGGTCGTAATGGATCGCCTCGTTGCGGGCGATTTTGATAACCTCCATCGGGTCGAGTGTCCGGGCGTGCCGCGGCCGCATACCGGCCTGGCCGATGGCTTCCAGCGGCCCCTGGCCGATGCCGTTCGCGCGTGCCCGCCGCGCCGCCGCCTGGCCAGCCCAGGTGCCGGAGGACAGCGCCCAGGCGGAGTTGATGGAGCCGCCGCCGGAAATCGCCCCGCAGACCAATTCGCGGGAGGCCGCGTCCCCGGCGGCGTAAAGCCCGGGAACCCCGGTCTGGCAGTCACGGTCGACAATTTTTATCCCGCCCATGCCGCGTATCGTGCCCTCCGCCAGCAGCAGGACCGGGAACTTGTCGGTGAACGGGTTGATCCCCCGCCGCTCGAACGGCGGCAGCACGTTGGGGGAGATGGTGGGCAGCCGGTCGCGTATGTCCTGCGGCATCTGGCTCAAATCGCAATACACCGGGCCTTCCAGCATGGCGCGCGCCAGCGCCCGGTTGCGTCCGGCCTCTTTCGGCAGATCGAGTGGCTGTTTGTCCGCGCCGTAATACGTCGCATAGGCATAGGACATGCCGCGCGCCATCGTGGAAAACGCCGGCGCGATCGTGTAGTGGCTGGAAAACTCCATGCCGGAAAGTTCGGCGCCGGCTTCGGCGGCCATCAAGTAGCCGTCCCCCGTATTGGTCTGGCTGCCAAGCAGCCGGGAGTAGAACGCGCAGCCGCCGGTCGCCAGCACCACCCCGCCGGCGCGGATGGCGTAGGCCTCGCCGGCCTGGCGGCGATAGCCCTGCGCGCCAGCCACCGTGCCATCCGCATTCCGCAGCAATTCCAGCGCCGGGCTGTGGTCCAAAATCCGCACGCCGAGGCTTTCCACCTTCTGGCGCAACGCCCGCATATATTCCGGGCCGCGCACCGCGCCGTACACGGTCTCCCCCGCATCGTT
>Ga0209208_10011590_pt1 | contig 11269 bp, 9 predicted proteins | sample S1TSphfallax_3_FD_187694 | JGI IMG/M metagenome (GOLD analysis project Ga0209208, IMG submission 187694) | Host-associated microbial communities from peat moss isolated from Minnesota, USA - S1T2_Fd - Sphagnum fallax MG (SPAdes) (version 2) | ecosystem: Host-associated > Plants > Peat moss >...
CGTTTCCATACTCCCCCTTCTCGTTCAGAAACCCGCTGCTTCAACCGGCACCCCCTTCCCCCACCCCCCAAAACGTCCGTCACAGACAGACAGACGGACGTAGTGAATTTATATATAGGATATAGACATCCACAATAAACACAATGGACATACATGAAAATTGTAAAAAGTTAGAATGTTGAGTTCATTGGAATGTTGCTAATTTCATCTAATGTGTGTTTTTTCTTTTCTTTTCTATTCTCAATTTGGCTATTTATTTTTCTTTTAGGTTAAATTTCACAAAAAAAATATTATAAAACAAAAAAAACACTAATTTTGTGGGAGTTCCAATGAAATCAACATTCTAACATGTGAAATGGTGTGGGAAATGTGAAAGTATGTTGATTGGTAAAAATAACATCACTTTATATAACAATTTGTCAAACTAACCAATGATCATTGATAGATGATTTCATGGCAAAAAATATGAATGTTTTGAAAACATCCAATTTGGAAATGATAAACAAGATCAAAAAGCAAAAGACATTTTGAAATGTTGAAAAAAATTTGGGAGATGTTGACAAATGACAGGGGCATTAGATAACACTGGGAACATGTCAAATAATGCAATGAAAAATGACATGGGATATTTGAATGATATTAGTTCATAGAAACACTTCAACCCCTTCTTCCAATGCACCCACTATATTTGGCACTTGCATTTCAAAACCTATCACGACACAAAGTGAGTAAAAACTATTTTTAATGACATTAAGAACTATTTTTAAGGTCTTTGAACATCCATAATGACTAAAAAGCTTGCTTGAATTTTTTAAGTGTATTTAAACAACCATTGTTAGGCACAAGAATTCAATGACAATTTTCCAAGATCTTATGAAAGGGAAAAAAATCTTTTCCAGTGGAAACACACTTCCTTTGAAAATTAAGGTAGGTTTTTATTTTAGAGAAGGGTGTGGCCTTCGGCTTTTTGTTTTGTTTTTTTAGCATTCATCATTCAAGCATCCACCCTCATGTTTTGGCATTTCAAAATAAGGAAGGGTTTATAACATTGCCCTTCTTTTATACATATGTACATTATTGTCAACAAGGTTCCTCATTTTATTATTTAACCCACATAGGCATCTTTCTATATTCACAACCCATCTTTTTTCACCATGATTTGTGATTGAAAAACACTAAATCAAAAATCAGAATTGTCTCAATACATTCATGAAATAAAAAGCCAAGGGCACCAAGGTTCGAATCTTTTCCAAGGATTGCATTTTACACATGGTAGTCAATTATTGGTTTATTGAATACTAAAATTGCATTTTAAAACAATTAATATATTAAAATTTGATTGAACTTTGAAATAGAACCCATCTTATAATAAACATATACATTTTTGCATCATGTTTCACTTTACAGTCAAATGTATAGTTGTTTTTAAAAATTGTGATAACAAATTTTGAATTATTTTAGTAATTAAAGGATGTTCAAAAATTAAAATATAAAATTTGAATCCAAAACTTATGCACCTAAAGGATTAAGACATGATGCTCATCAAATATATTAAAAACCCACTATAAATTTGAGAACATTTGGTGAAGATAAAATAACAAAAATCACATTCATATTTTGGAGTTCAAGAAAAACTAGAAGACAAAGCAATGAAAAAATATTGGAAGAATAGTGTCCACATTGTTTCAAAGATACAAAAAGAATTTTGAAATTTTATGAATTTTCATGAATTTTGATAATTGGAATTTTGCTAATAATGGAAGGGCATCCAAAAAAGTAAATTTCCAAATTAGTGTGTTCCTATTATGTAAATTCAAAGAGCCAATAAGCATTGTGCACTCACTTTGTTGGTTCTTTTATTCATGAATGTACCCATTTGTTTACACCTACTTTTTGTTGCATTTGTCCAAGAAAATGCAATTTCTTCCCCTTTTTGCCCATCCTAAAACACATCTTGCAAGTCTCACACTAATGTTTTTTCATTTTAGTTTAGTTGGCTACATGACAACCTTTCCATGAACTATAATTGTCACATGGACATATTAGGTGTTGAGTTGGCTAATTACATGGCAAGGAAATGTGTAATTTTTCAATTATGAGGGAAATTATTTTCTTGGTTTTAGTTTGTAAAAGAAGAATTTTCTAAGTGAATTTTGGAGCTACAAGTTTTCATATTTTTATCATCTTTGTCAATGAAAGATTTTTTGTTTCCAAGTTTTGGCAACAAAACTATATAGGGGAATTGAACCTCAACCCATAAAAGCTTTGCCCATTGCAACATACGACCTAACCTACACAAAAAAATGTTAATCTTCCATGTTCAATATGAAAACAAATGCTAATTTTAGAATGCCTAAAAGGGGGTTGTTTGAAGATTCACAATGTCCCAAAAAAATGAATTATGGAGACAATGGGCAACTCATTTGTTTTGACAACATCAAAACTCAAGCATATGTTACAACATCCATTAGATTTTTAGTTTCATTACTACATGAAAAAGTCAACTAAAGAAATATGCCATCATCCATGCCCCATAATTCATACCAAAAATGATATCATAATAGTGAACCACTAATATGTTAACACCTTAAGATAAAACTTCAAATTTTTTGTAACAAAGTTAACAAATTCTTAAAAGAACATTTTTGGTGGGTGGATAGAGAGGTGAAGTAACATGTAAGTTAGCATCCAACTTCCAAACATTTCAACTAGAATACAAAAAATAATAATCTAAATTTTGTGATACACGATGACAAAAAATGTGAAACTTGAGCAACCTTGCCATGAACCAAATTCTAGGATCCACATTCAATTTTCAAACTTTCACACAATATCAAGTTATGTTATCTTTCTAATTTTGAATGGCTACTCCAAATGGAAAGTTTTGCAAGATGAAAAACTTTTGGTTGAATGTTAAACGACCAACTCTAGATGCATGGTCAATTGATTCTATAGTTTACTTTTCATTATGGTGAATATAAAAGAACAATGTTCATATTCCATTGAACCAATAATTTGCACCATAACAAGTTCAATCAACTTGATGTCCCCATGGATTTTTTTTACAAAAAAGGATAATCCACAACTTGGTAAGTGTGTTCACATCATAAGATTCGCACATTGCTAATTACTTTGCATTAGTTTTCATGGTAATGACAAACAAAGATTTTTATTGGTCAAAGTTAGTGGGCTTGGAAACCATAATTCATCAAACCTTAACTTTTTAGTTGTCAAATGGCATCATTGAGAATTGCTAAGTGAACGACAAACCTTGCTTCAAGCTTTGGTTGTAACCAATGTTTTAGGTACACAATACCAGATGCATCCATCAAATTTTGGATTGAAAATTAACCTTGCAACTTTGTAATAAATTAACCATTAGCTTCTTGATCACACTATTGTTAATTCATAAATGCCACAACCTTGGCAAATACATGTTTTGTACCCAAACCTAGATGCCCCAATCTAATCTACAAACATGGCCCAAATATGTTGCCCAACAAACTTAGTTAATACCAAATGATATGTTCCAATATTTAAATAGATAATCTATCAAAGATTTTATGTTATCATGAACACAATTAATCAAGGTTTGGAAGTTCATAAAGACATCACATCAAGGAAAAAGAAATGGATGGCACAATACATCCAATATACATCCTTTCACAAATTTTGATTACTATTAGAAAATTGCACACAAACACACCATATAGTGGTGCAAATTTGATGAAAGATTACATTGTTTTCGAAAGTGGTGTGATAACATTCAACCCCAACAATATCTCAACATTAGTTAACAAACACAAGTTAGATTTGGTAGAGGTTAGTGTGGGTGCATTTAATGCCATCTTTGTGAGAAAAGTGCAATATTCAAACAACACATGCTTGACATGACTAATCATGACTATCCGCCTAGTTTTGATATTGCACAATATTATGTTGCCTTTTGTTTCCATGATTTTTGCCAATTTGACAAATTTCAAGTGTTTTTTAAGGTTACAATTAAATTAAAAATAGATACATTGCAAAAGAATTTCCATGCTAGAAATAAAAAGTATGTTTCAAAAAATTTGTACCACTAGGTTTGTTACATGAATCATATAATGCACATTAGTGATAAATGAAGAATATTGATATTGGATTTGAATTGTAACTTTAGATTTGAGGCCTTGGAAGGTTTTGACCCCATCAACATTAAAACAAACTACATTTGAAGCAAGCTCCTCTTCCTTTCAAACCCCATTGTAAAAAATTCATGATCAACAAAATTAGATTACTAATTACAGATCCAATTTTTTTTGTTACACATTCAACATCAAAGGTATTTGACAGTGATCTTGCATAATTTAACCACCAATAGGTTGCCCAACTTGCATTATCCATGGATGTGATTTCATGATAAATAAGAGATACAAACTTGACATTCTGAACAATAATTTTTAGTAACTTTTCTCACTTCATTGTTTCCATGTTTTGCCATTTCCCAACCAGCCCCATTAAACCAATGTTTTGGGGGATACATTGAAGCATTAGAAAGTTAAACAAAGGCTTAAAATCTTCATAATTGACCATTGGCATACCTTTATTCAAAAGGTTGAAAATAATGGCAAATTGAAAAAGAATTGATTATTTTTCACTATTTGACCAATATTAAGTTGTTAAAGGACGATTATTGTTGACAATTGAGTAGAAGCAATTTCATTTTTTACATGCCCACATTCCACAAACCACTTACCACTATGAACTTTCCTTTTATTTCCATGCTTATTTTCCTTTTCTTTCTTCTCAATTGTAGTATAAACACAACATTTGTTAAAGTAACCATGCCAACTTTGTTGAAAATAGGCTCTACCCATGGTGTTTTTACAACTTAAACATCTTGAAACTTGTGGTGATCATCACTTCAAAGTTCCTACTATTCCTTTTCTTTATTTTTTCTTCTTGTTTCCTCAAGATTGGATTTCTTTGTCCTTGACTACCATGAAAAATCATTTTCTTACTTGTAGAAGCTTGAGTGCCATCTCCCCATCACTAAAACCACAAGTCCCTTTTTCTTCCAAAAGTTCCTTATCACCATCTCCAGAACACTTCTTTTTCACCTCTATAAATCATTTTCATAAAAAGTTGGAAAAAGTGTAAATGTTCCACTCAAAGTTCTTGAGAAGCTTCTAGAAGAATACCCCACATATCAACCTTGTGTTCTTTCAAACTTTGTTGGCATTCTTGTTGGGTTTGAATCATCATTTAGGAACATAACATTACAAAATTCAAACCACTTGTTTCACATAATCATTTCAAACATGAAATCTATGTGCCTCGCATAAATAATCACAAAAACTTAGACGTCATTGGTGCCTTGGTGAGTTGAAACTTGACATTACACATACAAACAACACTAAACACTTGGTATAAGCATTAAGTAGTGAATACTACATATGAAAAGTCAAAACCATGAAACGAACAAGTTATTTGAAAAGTTAAAAAATTTACTAATAATTCAATGTGCATTAAGGAATGAACACAACTTTGCAAGTTTGTTGCAATGTGCATTGTGCACCTTGAGGCTTGCACATTGACAAATGAAAATGGGTTTTCAAGGGAGAAATTTTTTGAGTGAAAATGGGTTTGAGGGAAAGGGTTAGAGTTACAAAATCAAAGGCAATGAGGGCAAAGATCTAGTGACCTAGGTGGTAATGACCTGCCACAAATTTTGTAGTGTATGTGGAGATAACCTTACAAAGCATATTTTTTCATCCAGTTTTGGGAGGGCATTTTGTTTTTCATAATGCCCCCATCCTATTTTGCCTCGGTTTCTCCACTAAATTTTTGGCAAGTCTTTATGTTGGGTAAAGTTCTCAATCGAGGGCATTACCAAAATTGGGCCTACATTCGACTATTGCCCGGTGCGTCCTTATTGTGGTAATGCTCTGGACCTATGGCTTTACCTTACACAAAAGATGGTTAGGCCTTTGCAAGTGATGATTTTCCCTTGACGATGGGAGGTGACATTTGCTTTCCCTTTGCTTTCATCATGACGAGGTTGAAAGTTTTGTATGAGACTCTTGTGATATTTGGGCTAATTTTTAAAAATAAAAACACCAATGTGATTTCACTAGCCCAATATTTACATCGAAATATTGTGAATTTTCACTTATAAATAAATAAATTCATACTCCATGATTTAAAGGATAAATGTTGTCGTAATTGTATATTTCCACATAAGTAGTATTTTCTGCGATTCAAAAGATGAAATTGCGCGCTATATGAGGAAATGCCTTCGATGTCAACTATCAGCCGCATTTTGGATGTGAGAAAGGCGTTTTGGCATCCATTTAGGACAGAAAACATTGTTCATTGAATTTGGGACAGAGATTTTTCCATCCTTACACGTACTTTCATCCATCGGGCGCGGTTCCAAAATAGTAATCGAAAAAACAAGCAGCTCAAAACGCTGCTTCGGACGCATCCGGCGATCGAAGGCTCAAATCTAGGGTTTCGGTTGCAACAGAGTCCCGAAGAAGAAGAAGAAAAGCCCAGCTCACCGGATCGACTTTCCTGCAAAATTCAAGGTAAGAGATGCATGCTCCTGTGTCATAAATTATTGATGAGTTTCATTTCAATTTTTTTTTTCCTATTTTGAGCGTTGCAGAGCTTTTCAGAAGTTGTCACATTGTTTTGTAGAGCTTCTTTTCTTGGGGTGGTGGTTGTTGTAAGAATGAGAATTTTGAGAAGAATTAAGGGGATCCAAGCGGGGTGTTTTGGAGTCTTTGGTTGTTTGGAAATTTTCCGCGTGGTGGAAATTGTGGAGTCGTTTGAGAGGATTTCATGAATTTCGCAAGTTTGTGCGTGTGCTTAGACAAGGGGAGCAACCCCAATGGCAGCTTTCAGTGGAACCAGTGATTGAAGAGCATGTGAAGGTTGCTGGTGCTGTGTGGGTGGGACTTCAGGCCAGCAAGAGAAGCTGTTGCAGTGGAGGGTAGCCATGGTGGTTGCCAGCTTGAAATCTCCAGTTCAGGCAGGTTAATTATGTGGAAGAAGTTTGCAATTAGGCTCCCAGGAGAAAAATACTAGTCTCATATTTGGTTGTACCTTCTTATTTCTTGGATTTGGATTTGCTGCTATGTCAAACTCTGTTGGAGTTTTCTTGGCCACATCTACTCTTATTTGTATCACAACTTGGTAATGTGAAGCAGTTGCTCATCAATCTCCCATATTTGCAATCTAGACAGTTGTTGGGATGCGGGAAGAGAAACATTGCTCAATTGTTCAAATTTTCCTTCTGTTGTTGTGTCATATGAATTTGTTCTGATTTGTAAAATTCTGTGGATTTTGATTGTTGATGTGTGTGTGTGCATGCAACAGGCACAGAATGTGTTTGCAGAGTTGCTGGATTCACTCATAGTTGATGTGGCAGCTGAGGCACATAGGGCAGCTCGCCTGGGGTTTGACTACAGACTTGATAATGAGGAGGAAGAGGAAGCACAGATGTCAGCCCATGCACGAGCCACTGTGGGTGATGTTGACATTGGTGGATCTGAGACTGGGGGCAAGTATACCTTTGATGTGTTTGGTCTCTCACATCCCACTATTGCTCAGGACATTTTTGATTGCATGAATTGCGGGCATCCTATTGTGGCTGGTCGATTTGCTCCACATCTTGAAAAGTGCATGGGAAAGGTGAAATCTATATGCACCCATGAAGAAGTTTGCCAACTTGTGGAATTCGGTCTATTCTGTGTGATTGTTAGGGTTAATTGTTAGTTTGAGAGTGAGACCTATGTGCACTATTTATGTTCTGAATATGTGGTTTGTTTTTGGCAAGAGACATGTACTGTGCCAGTAGACCTCCAAATTCTTGTGTTTTCAAGTATCTTCTTCCGAAAGAGTTGTTGTGGATGCTGTTTATCATAAAAGTCTTGAACAAGGTAATCTGCTTGTTTCTTGGGCAACATTGGGCATCAGTATGGTGAATGCGTCACGAGATGGGATGCCCTGTTTCAATCTGCAATTTTTACACTAGGCAGAGTTTTATCCTGGCAATAAACCCTAGCCGTGCCGCTGTTTTGAGGTTATGAGGGTTCATGATGTACAGGGACGAAAAGCACGACTCAAATCAAACACCATTACCTCAGCACACCAGCGGCGAGGGCGGACAACCTCTGTATCTTCCATGGCAAACAGCACACCAGCCTACCAACCGCACATCCAGACCTGCTCGTTCCTTTGCCTCTATTCCTGAAGATTCACAGCGTAGTCTTGTGGACTTCAATGGCACCACCTCTGAAGGCAGTCCTGAGGATGAGAAGGTGACTCTTTTAGCAGAAGTCTGAACTTTGGAATGTAGTCGCTACCAAGGTGTTAGTGTCTGATCTTGTGCTTTTAGAGACAGAATTGCTATAACATTCCAGAGATTGCTTCATGCCCCACTACTGGATTCTACTGGATTCTACTGGATACTACTGGCGCTTGATGGTTTCTACAAAATGCATTGGCATGTTGCTATTGTGAAAGAGGTTTGAGTGATTCTGTTATAATGAGTGTGAAGAGATCTTTCTGCAGGATGTGGTGCCAGGGCTGCAGCATTCTGGGAAGGCTAGATCTAAGAAGAACTCCTCTGCCAGGGCTACCACAATTGGGGGGGACACTTAGACTGAAGAAAGGCTCTGCTGCCAGGGCTTCCACAATGTGGGGTGGCAGGAGGCTAGGTCAAAGGAAAGCTCTGCAAAAAGCCAGAGGGCAAAGCGGGTCAACAGGATGCAACTGCACTGCACAAGAAAGAAACAAGCACTCATGGAAACATTCAACAAATTACCATCTATATGAATTCGTCTCCTTTGAGCTCAGTAGAAAATTACAGGTTGCAGCTCTAGTTGCTTTCGTTACCAAAGACTCAGGGTCCACTAGTCTTGAGACAAAATCAAAACCTACCTATCACAAGGATATGTGTACTGGTGTACTGATGTACAGGACAATAGTGTGTTTTAGGTCTCAGCAAAGATATCAACCTGGAATCTTCTTCAATCCTGGTAGACTTCAGAAGAGTCACCAGATCAACTGTGAATACACATAAAGAACACACTTGTTGCTCTGTCTGAACACAAATTTCGAGCTTCATCAAGCATGCACTCTTTCCCTCTCTGTCCAGGTTGCTCCATGCCTGTCTCTTTTTTCTCAATGTATCATCATTGCACTCACACTGATTTTTTGCTTCCTGAAGTTCTTCCACATTTGGATGCAGAGTGCTTGTGTTCAAAGTTCAACCTACAATAATAGTTGTGGATATTGCTAGAACCTTCTGATGTTTTGAACCTAGAATGACTCCTCTTATACAAGGGCAGTGAAGGAAGGCTTTGCAAGAAGCTTGTGATGTTTTGAACCTTGAGTGGCTCCTCTTACACAAGGGCAATGAAGGAAGGGTTCCAAACACAGTTGCTCATTGAGGTATAAGGAGACTCAAAGGACTGCAGAGGTTTGGATTGTGTGAATCCCCATTGCTGAGGCAATGTTCTCCAGATCTGAGCTTTCAAGCAAAACCAAGCCAAGCAGCCGTTGCTGGGATTGTAGAAACAAATGCATCCATTGCCTGATCGGCATTCCCAAGCGAGCTTGAAGGCGCTGGTGCGGTTTGCTGATGATGATGATACGTTGTCCGTGAAGAAGAGCAACTGAAGGTCATGCGGCATTTGAGCAATTTCTCGAAAGCAGTTGTTGCGCTGCTTGGAAGTCATGGAAGCTGATGAATCTCGGTCGCTGCTGCCAACTGCGGTAACTTGAAGAATGTATACGGTGAACGGGTAGCGCGTCAGCTGGGATGCAATGAACACGCGATCATCGTCGTCCTCCGCGGTACAACGGACAACTCTCGGAGCTTCGAATCCCGTGAGCCAATTGAGAACATATTTCCAGCAACTGGAGTCAAGATCGAAGCACAAGATCCGTGAATCCCAAATGCCTGCCCATTTGATCTCTCCAGCAAGCCAAATCCGGTGTCCAACGACTGCACAAGTATTGGATCCGGGCTCGAAAAGCGTCGTTGTCGTCGTCGTTGGGGGAGGAGGAGCAGGCCGAAGCGCATTTGCCAACGCGCGCCAGTACGTCCATGCATGACACCCAGAGCTGTAAGCAGCGACGACCATTTCCTCGTTTGCTTCCACCCAGCCGACGATGTAAAGCTCGTAATCTCCTGAATCACGCACTTCTAAGTGCGCGACGGCGAAGCTCAGAAGCGCATTCATAAGTGGAAGCCGCCGAAACTTTCTCGTCAGCGGATTGCAGATGAAGAAAACTGGCTGAGGCAAAAGCTTCAAGGAATCCGACCAGTCGTCGTCCTTGCTGGCGACGATTCTTCCACTACCGTCGTCACTACGAGCTTGGCATTGTGGACGTCGATTGCAGCCGCCACCAGTAGAAACACAGAGTAAGCCTCCGGTTCCTGCGAGAATGGAAGTTGCATCATGTGGGAGGAAATTCAAATCGGGCAAAGGAGTCCAATGCTCGAATTCCAAGTTGAATGCCCACATCCGCCGAGATTTTTTTCCTTCACAGAAAGTTGGGAAGAAGCTCTCCCTGTTGTAGATTTTGCTGTGTACACTGAGAAGTGGTTTGCGAGGATTGGTCATCACTTCCCTTCTGATCGTCCTGCCGCAACTGGGGATGGCACGAATCAGCTTGAGGAGCGGGAGTTTGGAGATGACGAGAGCGATGAGCGGATCTGGAAGCTTTTGCCACAGTTGGGGATCGAGTAGAGGTTGAGCCGCATCGTGAAATACTTGTCCCAGATCGACGAGGACGACTTGATTCGGAGCCATGCAGTCTGGAATTCTTGTCAATTACTCGCATGTTCATCAAGAGAATTCAGCTCCGAGTGCAAGTCCTCGTTTTGCTTTGGTTTGAATAGCATTGTACTTTCTGCCATCAAGCACAGAATTCTTCGGTTTCTGGATAAGCAGAGATGAGAGAAACGCTTTCTGGGGAACCAACAAGTGGTGCAGTCATTCTAAGATTGAAGCTGTGACAATAATATCCATCCATGGCCCATATGCCTCATGTTGCAGCACTCGGAGAAGAAAATGTGTACAAGATGCGGTGGGATGTGAAGGTGAAAACGAAGAACAAACTTGTCCCTTTCTGCACATAAGCAACGCAAAAGGTCGGGAGAGAAAAGTGTCTTCCTGTATCTCAGCACGTACATGTCGCCATCCCAGGAAATCCCATCGTTTGAAAGCAGCAAGAGGAAAAATTGGGAGAGAGAAACTAACTGGTCGTCTCT
>Ga0209208_10011591_pt1 | contig 11268 bp, 8 predicted proteins | sample S1TSphfallax_3_FD_187694 | JGI IMG/M metagenome (GOLD analysis project Ga0209208, IMG submission 187694) | Host-associated microbial communities from peat moss isolated from Minnesota, USA - S1T2_Fd - Sphagnum fallax MG (SPAdes) (version 2) | ecosystem: Host-associated > Plants > Peat moss >...
ATATATAATTTTGAAGTACATTGGATTTGAATTTCCTCACATGTAAATGTAAACTCACTTTCACTTTCATTGTTTTAGCATAAAATTTTATTAAACAAGAATGCCTTGGGACCTACACCATCAAAACTCATAATCACTAATTCATTTTAATTGTATAGAAATTAATGACCTAGGAAAATAATATTCTTATGCACAAGAAAAATGGACAATATTGTAAATGCATAATAGGGGAAAAACCTAGTTAAAGGAACCACCCAAGTGAGTGGACGCTCCTTAAAACTACATTTTTGTATGTTTGAAAAATCACAAAGGAAACACTATAGTTTAGATTGTCATAAATTTTTTGGAATATTTTCCATAAATTGCAAAGTTATATGCTCAAAGCTTGACACAAATCAAAAAGGTTTTTACATGTTCAAAGCATTCAAACATCAAAAGTGAACAATTTTAATTTTTTTTCAAATGTTTTTTTTTCTACCAAATGTGCATCATTCCTTCTAAAATCTGGAAAGGATTTTAACCTTGATGACTAGAGGGCAAAAGGACTTGAACTAATGAAAATTATTTCTATAACCAATTTGAGCACATTTGGTTCAAACATGCTTTTGACCTTGAAAATTATGAATTTTGAAAATGTGACCTTGACAAAAAAAATGTTCATATTTATGCGATAGAGGGCATGAATGCATAATATATGTGACATAAAATCAAATTTTAGTCAAAACGTATTTATATCTAACAAATAGTATTAAACTAGATATCCCAAATACAAAATTTTGAGTTACAAACCAACACATAAATGACACAAGTCATGTGCAGTCCTTGGAAATGGACTTTTACCTCAGTGCCCCTAGCTTTTTTGACTATGTTTTCACCCAATACAACATGGGCATTAAACTATATTTTTATCAATTACACCCTGAGATTAAAATCTATTACAATTCTACACAATCATAAAAAATAAACAAAAAATCACATGTCTTCACTCCATGATATTATTTAAACGAGATTGAATTATTTTTTCTTATTTGAACATCTCATTAGTTGAACTAAAAGCCAAATATGCAAAAAATGTTATGCAGCATGTCTTTAATTGCTTCACAAAAACCAACAAGATTAAAAATAAAATAATTAAATTTTCCTTGTTCATCCTTTATAAAATTTTGACACTAGACACAAGTGCTTGACAACTATTGATGTAATCCAAGATTTACTAAAAGCTATAGCCATATGTCACATGCCCTTGCATATTTCACATAAATTCCAAATTCCAAATTTGTGCATGTAGTTGAAATTTAGTTACATTAATTGCGTTGAGTCCTAATTACATATTAGTTGCATCATAGTTGCAACTAACAACTTTTATGCAACTTATGAATAAAATCAAATGACATTGACCATAATTGTATATACAAGGTGTATTCTAATCATGTCCTTTTGCAACTAATATGTGATTACAATAAATTCCACGAATTTCATATGTGCATTTTTAAAAATAAACGTTTTGTATTTTTGTGGAAAAAATGTAATGCAATTGCACATTAGTTGCATTGGACATATAATTGTAGGGCAATGTTGAGGTTTCCATAAACACAAGTGCTCATAGTGTATGTTCATCACACATTAATGAAATGTTTACATATAATATTTACCTAAATTAAATCAATCATAGATGTTTAATACTTGCATCAACATTATGTAATAAAAATCCAATATGCACAAGGAAGATTGTGTAATAAATTCATTTATTTATATAGGATACATTATTTAAAATTGTTGTTGTATAATAATTACATTGAAATGGCAATCATTAAACATGATCAATGAATTACATGTGGCATTAGACTTTACATTCACATGCCTTTTACACCCCTAGAATTGTTACTACTATATTGATTGATGTTAAACAAGATGACAATGCATGTGATGTAATGATGGTCATCTAATAATTACAATTTACAAGATGAAACAAAAAATACAAATAAAACCATGAAAAATTGAACAAACGTTAAAAATAAGAAATAACAAACATTTTAGCAAATGAACAATTGAGAAAACAACAAAAAAAATGGAGTAAATGAACAAGTTGAAAATAAAATGATTACACATCAACAAGCAAAGAACTACAATGAGGAGGAAGCAATGATGTTGTTCAATGTTAATTACATGTGTGCAAAACATTATATTGCAAATGATCAGAATGCAAATTTGTTACGAAAAGAAGACATTAAAGAAAATGAAAAACCAAAACAATTATAGATTAACAAGAATGAAAAGTTCCAATGGGGAGATGATGACATCACTAGAGGGAAAATGAACAAAATTATGGAAACAAAAATGAAGAGATGTGATGAGGATTTTTGACAATGACACCATTAAAATGAACATAGTAAAGGAATGAACAAAAAATATATAGGAGAGAAATGAGGAGAAGAAAGGTCAAAGGATATGACAGTAGTGTTGTAAAAAATGGCGATGGAAATGGCACAACATGTTTCAAGAACTGACCATGATGCAACCATGAATTTGACAAATATTACCTTATGTAACATCATTAGATTTGATGATTGTATGTGTGAATCATCATTTGTTTAGGTAGACCAAACATTTTAAATACCTTAACATGTCCTTGTAAATGTGAATGTACAACTGAATGTTGACTACCATCAATGATGATGATAAGCTGCAACATGTCATATGGCATTTTTACAATGGCTATATAAATGTAAATTGCCTATCATTGTAAATGTTAAACACTAAATGTGAAGGCAATGTATAGGAATGTGAAGAAATATTTGAGGGGAACCATATTTTTGAATTTGCAAAATATGTGAGTAAAAATGTAGGGTCCCATATATTGGTTTTGAAGTAAATTTTTTAATTTAATTCATTTTTTAATAGGATAATTTTTATTGTGAAAACCAAGATAATATAATTGACATAGGATACACATTAATCTTGGTATTAAGAAAAAAATAGAAAAAATATAACATACGTATTAAAGATTTTAATTATTAAATACACCAAATAAATAAATGAATTAAGGTATCAACATTTGATGCAAATAATACATATAATCACTTTAAGGTGGTTTAAAATATGAGTATATTAAAAAAAAGTAATAGTAAGGTGGGAAATAAAGGTTCCTTCACATAATACCTTGTTCGATGCATGTAGTGCAAAATTTTAACATTTAATGTCCCCCTTGGGATGTATTGTGATTTGTGTACAATTGTTGCATGTTCCATCACATAGTATCAATTTAAATAAACATAACGAGTTCCCCAAAAAATCTTTTACAAAAAAATTGCACCTTTTATTACAAAAATGTCCAAATATTCACCAAAGTGATTACATTTTCATGACAAAAAAATTCCATTTACACATAGTGGAAATAGTTTAATTGATGGACCCCAAAAACTTTGTTTAAAAATTTTAAAGGAGTGAATTAAAACCCTAAATGTTCATGTCAATAAAACATTTGAGTTCAATTTGAACATGGTGAAAGAGCCTTTATCTTCCTTTTCAAGTAGGGTTTCAACATGGAATTATAATATGGTCACACCTTGTGATTTAAAGACTTGAACAATGTTGGGTTTCAATGAATATGATATAATAGGGTTTGACAAAGGAACATTTGGCACATATGCATCACCAATAAGATATTGGTGCATTATTTTCATGATGGGTCTTGCAATAGGATTGGGTGACAACACAAAAGCCCAATGAACAAGACAAAATATTTATTCATCAATAAAATCCCTTTCTAATGAAGGGTCAACCACATTCAAGAAGGTGTTATTTTGGTGTTGTTGCTAGATGTAATCTACCAAGACTTGTGAATTGGGAACAATTTTGTTATAAACACACTTTCCACATGTAATTTCCAAAGTTATACACATTTCATTTTGTTATAGTTTTCATTGTTTGTGGAAGTTTGAGTGCTAGATAGCCCAATGTACTAGTTATCAAAGTAATCTTTGGGAGTTTGTCATGATCTATCAACCTTGCCAATGCAAAATTTGTAAGATGTGCTTTGAAATTTGCATCAAACATAACATTCCTAGGTTTAACATCACAATGCAAAATGCATCGTCCCCATTCTTCATGCATTTAGTGTAAGGCAATTACCAATCCTATCACAATATTGTATTGAGATTTCCATGCAAGGGTAAAGTGCCAAGAGGACACACACCAAACAAGGATTTCTCCCATAATTACCATTATATAATGTGTAGTTAGATGGACATTACATAGTGGCGACATATTTGGTTTTGGTATTAAACTAACATTAGATCCATTTGCCAACCAAATTTGAATCAATTGTGTTCTTCCATCAAAATCAATCCAAGCAACAAAACTTGTGACAAACTTGATGTGGGCTAATTTAATGGGTGATCCATATGATTGCTTGAAGGAATGGGTCAATTTTTCATCAAATGATAAATGGAAGGCCTAAGTTGTTAGGGGAATGGTTTGGTTATTTAAGTTACCTAGGAAAATGGTCAACTCATGTTGTTGGCCCAAGTTGCCTTGGGCAGTGGGCCATAGATATGGTCACTCATGGCAACTTGGGCCAAGGCCAATGATTCCATTAGGCAATTAATTGGGCAAAATAGTCTTTGAGGAAAAGGTTGACCCAAGGAAAGCCATCTTTTTTCTTCTTCTCCAAATGATAGCCATCTTGAGAAAAGAAGGATGTAAGAAGAATTCAACCTTGGATGTCCCACTTGTTGAAATCATTGTCAACCATTGCATCACAATGCGTTATTTTTAAATGAGTCTTAGTAGGTATCTTGAAAGCAATTATCTTAATTTATGTACAAGAAAAAATAATTGAGATTGATTTCTTATTGGGCATTAGTGGTAAGCATGTGTATTTTTGTGTCAAAAATTGAGATGCATTTAGCTTTTTTATATTATTTAATCAACTTGCACACATTTTGTGATAGATGTTATCATCAAGATACATGCCTTGTTGTAAATGCTTACTTTCAAAACAAGGAGAATAAATGATCTCTTTGTCTATTGTGGTATTTAATAATGTTGTGCATGCATATATTATGTAAGATATAGGGAATGTGTAAGTATGTATGTATTTATTTAAATAAGTATATGTATATATGTATAAGTGAATTTATTTATGCATTGTTTTCAATAAAATAAATATCTCAACAATATTCATGTAAGTGTATGACATTAGACATAAAAATATTATTATTTAAATGTGTAGTTTAGTAAGGCTATTTGATACCATGTCATATCTTTGAAGTGTAAGTGTAATATATTTACACAAATTTTATTGGTCATGTAAAATTGTGTTGATAAATACATAAAAATCCAAAAGTAAGATGTGCAAATTAAACATGTAAACATGATTTTTTAATGTCAAATGGTTTACAATCTTTGCCAATATATTCTAAAAATAAAGTGCATTATAATTTCCAAAATCAAACATGCATTTGCAACCTTGAATTGACACACTACAAAATGTCAATGTGAGTATTAGGGTTGTCAATGTTCTTTCTAGACATGACATCCCTAGGATGTCATTGGGACATCCCATCAACTATTATTGTAATATACACTATTTGACTTGCATACTCTATAACAATAATAGCAATGATTGTCATATCAAAATGTTGTAACATGTGTTGAACAAAATTACAAATTGTATCTTTAGGCCAAATTTTTTTAACACAATGATCAAATGTTGTGATGGTTCTCATTTTTGTGGCTATGCAAAGTTCAATTGTCCACTTTGAATTTCCTTTACCATAATTTGTTTTGACTTTGACAACTCAACAATTTATAATCATAATTTTTTAAAAATCAACTCAACATGTGTTTTGTTCAAGGCCCTTGTGATTTTGACAATGATTATGGTGGTACCCATAGTATCAATGACATTTGCATGAAAAAAATAAATCTAAGCCACATACTTAGAAGTTGATGTAATTGATGAATCACCATACACTCAAAACCAAACTCTTGAACACTACATTGTGAATTGTATGATCAATGTCTTCCACTAAAAGGATTGGGTGTTCATCTTTTTTTCCCATTTGCACCTTACTAGATCAAAGTTTAATGATCTCAAAACAACTTGAGTCAACAATGGCTAAAAACACAACTTCATTGGCAAGGAAACCCAAAAAGGCCTTGCTTGAAGCCCAATTTCTTTCAATAGGTTACATTCTCCAACTAGGGAACTATCAATTATTGTATAATGAAACAAAATTGGATCTATAAACCATGAAACAACCCAAGGCAAATAGGACCAAAATTAAAATCTTTATTTGAACCTTATGTCGCCACAAAGGCAAAGAGGAGGGCTTAGAAAAATGAAATACAATAGTTTGAACCCCTAGATGGCCATAAAGGTAGAAAGGATAGGGGGAAATAAATATTGCATAGGTACCCATGAAGGAACAAATAAGAGAAGGAAAGAAAAGGTTAGATTTTTGCTAGGTCCATAATGAAAGACGATTGGATCTAAAAACCATGAAAATCCCCAAGGCAAAGAGGACAAAATTCATGCTTGAACCTTAAGTGGCCACAAAGGCAAAGAGGAAGGGGGAAAATAAAATAAAATAATTTGAACCCCTAGATGGCCATAAAGTTGAAAAGGACGGGGGGAGTTGAATATTGCACATGCAACCACAAAGGAGATAACAAAAAGGATGAAAAAAAAATTGGGGTTGAATTTTGATTTCTTTTTTTGGTATTTGGTGTTCCCAATGTATTCCCCACAAGTTCCCCATGATGTTTTTCACATGTTCCACAAATTGATCTTACATAACCTATAAAGGTGTGGGCCAAAGGGACTACCTTTATACTTCAAATTTGGGAGTCCCCAATGTTTCAAAAGAGAAGTTTGATTGGCTAATCAAATTAGTGCCTCATTGCAAAATAAAATAAAATAAAGTGCACCCCAAATTTATTTGCGAAATTTAATGGAACATTCCATATTTTAACTAATGTAGTTTTCATTCAAGGACTCTCACCTTGAGGATTGTTTGCCATGTGTTAGGGTAAAAACACTAAACACCCAATGGGTGAGCAAACATTTTGATAGTTCAAAATAATGGCTCATTAACAAACATTACCAAGTTGGTAATCATTCAATGATATTTTATAACAAAACAACTAGTTTTAAACCTTCCATTCAAAGATGCCATTTTTATGTTTTGTAGTGGGTAATCACTCCTCATAGTAAAAAATATTGATTGTTGAACATTTTCATCATGTTTTTTATCATAAATGGGGTTTGTCAAAACTAAAGACTTTTTAAAAGTCGAAATAATAAAACTTTGTGTAGGGAGTTGCTTTGTATAAAGTCCACAACATTTCGCTATAATAAGAAGGATATTATTTGTGTATGAAATCTAACATGACCAATTATAGGATGCAATCCAATTGCACATGGAAAAAATATGCATTCACAAGAGGCTATGTTGTTTTTTCAACCTTGATCTGATAAGATTTTCTTTTGTTCATGTCAAGCCCAAATGGAGGTCTATGAACAACTATAGGGGTGCCATGTGAAAGGCTACTTAAATCCTTTGAACCTCCAAGGCTAAAAATGATAAGAAAGTGAACGCAATTTTTTTAAGAACATAAGTGTTCATTCACTAGCCTATGCACCCTACTATGACATTCGATCTCATTTTTTATAAACGACGATTTTTCATATAAAACATTTCCTATTTTAATTGTTGTTGTTTCAAACTTGCTTTGAGGATCACATTGCCAACCATCACATGTTAGGAACTTTGTGGACCATTTCTTCGTATAACACAATATGATGCATATTACTTAATTCTTGGGACCCCAAAGTCCCAACACTTTTATTTTTGTGATTTTGTTCTTTGATCAACCCATCAAAGAATATACGAAATCAAATTTTGGGCACCCCCCAAATAGATATATTGTTGTCTTCTTCTTCCTCTTTATATAGGTTATAAGAGTATAATTTAAGATAAAGTATTGGAGATAAAATGTGAAACTATTGGGAGCCTTTTGGAAATTTGAGGAACACATTTGGGGACAAAATTATAACCACTTGATGAAAACATAGTGGAACCATATGAAACACATCCGAAACACCAAATTCCAAAAAATCTTCTATCACCCCCTCCTTCCCCTAAAAGGAAACAAATTGGGCCTCTTGAATGCATATTGTCTCATGTAATTGGCTACCAAGAATTTTCTATTTGTGCATGTGTTAATTTCCATTTATGGCCTAGGTTAATGGCATGGGCATGAGTTGTGGGGACATATATTGAAAAGTTGTTTCTTGTCCACCCATTGTGCATGGTGTGTTGGTGGGTGTTGGTTTGGTCTTCCCCCTTGCTCTTTGTCACCACACACACACATACACACAAGCAACCCCTTTTAAGTGATAGTAATGTTGTATTCTATTGAATGCATGGGTTACTTAATGTCCTTTAGTTATTGTGAAGTTTTGTAGTACAAAAGACATTTTTTTGAAAAACTCATTTGGAAACTTTTTTGGCTCATTTTTCTATTCAAAGATTTGTTAATCAATGGAATGCTATGAGTTCCTAGTAGTTTTACATTTCAAAAATTGAAAGGGAAGGGACTTGAAAAAGTAAGCCTATAAGAACCCTCATTTACAACAATAGACACCTCAAAATAGAAGGAGGTTGCACTCTTTGCAAGGCTACTAACATTCTCTGCTTATAGAAGGCATGTAGAATTGCTAGAGGGTGCCTTTGTTGACCATGCCATGTTAACACGTCAATGAAAAAAGTCATTCACTTGTTTGTTTGAACACCAAAAAACCTCTATGGATAGGGGAAGCAATGCATTCACCAAGTGCCAATAATGGCAAAGTATTTCTTTTGCTTAAACCGCACCATCACAACCATCATGAAAGATGAAGCAACATGAGAATCCAAATCTATTTGAGATGCATGCAAATTAAAAGCCATGTAAGAGATGATGCTAGAAAAGGAACATTCATGTAATTTTCTTGAAATGGTCTCCAAAAGCCAATTTTATCCCCTTTCTACAAATTGCATGAAAGGAAGAATACATGCCATCACATCTAGGGGAAAAACTTCAAGTGCCAACCTCAAATGAGCTTGGAAAGGGAGTGGACTATACTTGTTGGTACCTATCACCTCCAATAAGAATGGGTGATGACCCAATAGGAATCTAATGGCGATGATATGTGCAACAAATGCCCAACTCCTTGAATATGTTGTCAATGCAATGCATTATGTGGAAATGAGGTTGATTCCCCACAAGAGATGGGGAGATAAACTTGTCGATGCATTAAAAGGTCCTATTAGCAATCCAAAGAACTTGGGCCTAGGAGCTTGCATGAATGTCAAGTCAAATGAAGGAAACTAGTGCCAAAAGATCAATAAGGGGGGTAAGGAATGGAGCAGATAGAAAGGTCTTTGGGCAAAACATTGAAAGAAGATTTCAAAAGTTACTTGGACATTCTTTAACATCAAAAGCACTTATGCATGGTGAATATCCTTGTTTAATGCATTTTATAGGAAGGACAAAGAGAAAGAAACACACCCAACGGGGATGCCCAAAATCTTAATACCATCCAACATGTAAAAAAAATCAATAGGAGGAGTGAAGCCATGAATCAAACCCAAAGGTGACCAAACCAAACATTTGCAAGATTGAACCACAAAACCCATAGAAGCCAATTGAAAAAAAAATGATCAAAAGCAAGGGAACAACAAGGGAGTTTGATCCCAATGTGTTATCAATGTGTTCCATGTGAAACTATTGGGAACCCATTAATACCCTCTAAACAAGCTATGTCTACACATAGTGTGATGTCTTATGTGGAGTTACATGGTTTTGTTATGGAGTTTGATTGATTTTACCTTAGTATAACTAACATAAATAAAATAAAACACCATTTTTGTTTAGTGTTCAAAAGGCAATTAAGAAAAAAATTCATTTTTCTCTTTCAAGAAGTGGTGGGTTCAGAATTGGTGTGGAACACATAAGTTGCACAAAGTTAATTTTTTTTCTTATCTTCCTTGGTAAAACAAACATAAAATACCACAAAATTATACAAGGCGCAAAAAGTCAAGCCTAGACAAGACTTGTTTAAAAAGTATTTAACATCTCCCAACCTTGCATAGTTGAGTGCATCAAATTTCAAACATAATTTATTTGAAAGGACAATGTTCATTCCAAATTGCATTTGATCACTTTATGACACCAAGATCCATTACATGTGAAAATCTCAATACCCATTTTTCTATATGTAAGGACCACATGCTTTTAATAAATGTTTTGCACTTATGGTGAAATTTGCCATGGGCACTGTAGCCTTGTACAAAGGCACTTTACATGTGTGAGGAGGTGTTTTTTACATACTGTAAAATGCCTCTATACAACCAAAAGGCACCTCCAAGGGTTGCCTCCAAGTTTGTTATGATGGATAATGCCCTAACATCAAGGCATTAAACCCTCGACTTCAAGTTCCGCCTTTGATTCAAAGGGATGCCATGCTCCAACAATAGTGATGATAAGAAGTTGTGGCATTACCTTATAACTAAACTAAAGACTAATGAAAGGCCATGCATTCACTATTTCAACCTTGTATAATATGATAAAATGGAAGGAAATATGGGTTTTACTTTCCATCTAGTTGCAAACAAGGCACTTTAGCTTTGAAACAACTATTATGTGGTTGTTAAAAGATAAATACATATTTAAACATCAAAATGGCCATGGAATACAAGTTTGCTTTAATGTTTAAACATTTGAACAACCTATTTACCAAGGTTTAGAATTGTAACCTTTGAAAAATCTAGGAAGAATTTAAACATATGAAAGCTGATGAATTTTGGATGAATTATCAATCCCATTCATTTACATATATTAAATGTTATCATTCATCAATTTCAACCCAACAATACTATGCAACATAATTATACTTTTAAACTATCATTATTTATATAAATGAATCGCTAAATTATTTTAAATTTATTTTTAAAAATCTAATTAAGTGTAAGGAAATCCTTAATAAAATAAGTTTCAAGCATAAGGCCCATAAAAATAATTATTTAATTTTCATATCCATCCATCTTTCTATCCTTAGGTCATGATTAATATTGTTTTCAATTTTATTTTCCTTTATTTTTTATTGGTAACTCTAATGACAGGCTATAGGGTAGTTCATTTTCCTCACATTTGGATTGTACACAACCAAGGGAGGAAGATTTAAAAAGGGCATAGGAATATTAGTCTTTCAAAAGTTAA
>Ga0209208_10011592_pt1 | contig 11268 bp, 11 predicted proteins | sample S1TSphfallax_3_FD_187694 | JGI IMG/M metagenome (GOLD analysis project Ga0209208, IMG submission 187694) | Host-associated microbial communities from peat moss isolated from Minnesota, USA - S1T2_Fd - Sphagnum fallax MG (SPAdes) (version 2) | ecosystem: Host-associated > Plants > Peat moss >...
GCACATTTGATTCCATACTTAGAGAAACATGTATTAATCCCTATTTTGTCACGGGAGTTTTGTGGATACAAAACATTAGAGGACATAGAACATTGATTAATTGTTGGCTGTCTTATCTGCCAGCAAGTGTACATTGAAAAATGAATCCCAAGCACCAGTGAACCAGCCTTCCTGGAAACCTGTATATTATATACTTCAATCACGATCATGTGTTCAAATTTTCCATTTGCCTTAGCTTCATAACTTGAACTGTATTAATAAAACAAGCATTCATAGAATCATAGTTGGTGTTGTGAGAACAGATACAAAATGGCTGCTTTGCCATATAGGGTGATTTTAAAGAACATAAGAATATATTTCTGAAATCTATCTGAAGCCAAGCTATAGATTTCCAGCAACACATGACAGGAAAAATCAGTGGAACCAAAATGAACAGTGGTGCATACATTCAAAAGCCCAGCCATTGCAGAGAAGTCAAAAGGGTTGGGGACATGTGCTTCGGTCTCATCACCAATGGGAGCAGTACTTGGTGCTGCTGCTGCTGGGGATATATCTTCCTTCACTGGCTGGGATGCAGCCTTGGACTCATCATCCACCTTCCCTGCAATCTCAACAGTGAATTCAGAATTAGGTCTGAGCTTGCACAATCTTTTACATCGAAGCTTCAAGAACCGACAGGTGCCAGATTTCATTCCAATTCTCTAATCAGAGTTCATCATTCCAATGCAGCCATAGAATCATGACCAGCATCCAAAATGAAACATGATGGTCACCAAGGAAGAACTGTTCACCTCATAGCACATTACAAGGTTTGCAATCACTTTACCAAAAAGCCAGCAAGAACAACAACCATGAAAAGCTCCTCAGAAAGACTCTCTGCTTGCAAAACAGGACTACTCTGTTTGCAGCTAGAAGACAAGCTAACAGTTGTAGAGCTACAAAAGTCCGTATTCACACCATCAAAAGCTTTCATCTGTGGGTCAGGAAATCCACCACTGTGAGAGTGTTTATGGAACAACATCAAGCCAGCAAGCCTCATTCACATCATCCTTCTTTTATCACCAGATTAGACATGGATCCTGCTAAAGATGACACCACAGAAAACCACCAAACCACTTCCGGACACCAGATCTCTCAACCGGCAGCAAACTAGATCGCGGCTCGAGGCCTACATGAATTCCACCTCTACCAAAAAAATCCCAGTACATTTGCTCTAGAACTCCTGATACATGCTACCGTCATATGACGTGCCACGCTGGGAAATGAAACCCTCACACACAGAAGCTCCAAAACAAAATCCTTTCCCATCCACACAAAAAAAAACCAAACCAAGCCAAACCAAATCCACAGACCGACACCGGACAAAAGAGACCACAAGAAAAAAAACATAAAGAGTGTACACAGATTCGTGCAAGCAGGAAGCGTATCTGCTCAGATTGTTCTCCAAATAGAAGCCGGATTAACAACCAATACAAAACCAAAGCAGCAGAAGAGGGGGAAAAAAAAAAGCAGCAGCAAAAAGACAAGACAGAGCTCAAACTCACCAGCCATGGCGGTCTTCTTGTCGATGGAACTTGATGCAAGAAGAGAGGGATACAGCAGCGAAGAGCGAGCGAGAGACAAAGCGTGCGAGAGTGCAGAGAGGGACGAAGCTGTGTCGTGGTACCTCCTTCTCCCTCGCCTTATCCGTCGGTTGGTTTGTCTCCACCCAGCGGTCGCTGACATTACACAAATGTTTACAGGCACGATCCGATGAATATTGGAAGTGTTCACCGGTTCTAGGTTTCTCATCCAGCGGTTCCACGGCATCTGGATGTGTTTGTGTTTGTATTCTCATCTTTTTTTCTCTTTTTTGGGGTTGCCTTTCTTTATCCAGCGGTTCCTCTTTGATTTCCCAGCAGATAGGTGTTTATCTCGCCGTCCACTCGCACCTCTCTCTTTGGCTCCCTCTTTATCCACTGGGTATATTTCTTTTCCTTGCATTTTATTTTACTAGAGAGTGGGCTGTAGAACAGTGCTTTTTTTTAATTAGGAATTTTCGTTTTTTGGTAGGCAAAATGGCTATCATCCAAAGGAAGATGAAAGAAAATAAATGATGTTCTTCCCTAGGAAAATTTAGCCAAATCTGGCTACAACCCAAAAATGAAATTTAAAAAAAAACCTTCAATCATCCTTCTATATTTTGACTACATGCACTGAGAACCAAGTATAGAAGTAATCTGGCAATTTTTGCTTCATTTTATTTCCCCTTACTTCTGGCAATTGGAAACCCCCAAAATCACTTAATTTTTTTGTTTTTTAATTTCTCTTTCTGGCGAAATTCCACTAGCCAAAAAAACGCTGGTGTAAATGGTGGATTCCGCATCCCCAAGAAGTGCCCATTAGGGTCACCCTCCCAAATATCCACCAAAACTTATTTTCCCCCTCTTCTTCTATAAGGCACCATTTTACACTAGGAGTCAAGGCCAAGGTTGAATTCAAATCAAGCATTCTTATTGGTGCAATCACTGAAATTTAGACTCCAGGGCTTTTTACCCTAAGAGTCAAGGCTGAAAGGAAAATTTTCTATCACTTTATTGGCCCTGACTTGGCCTCAAGGGGAAAAAAAAAAAGATATCTATTTGGGAGGCTAATTTGCAACCCTTCAAGCCAATGTTGGTGGAATAAAATATTTTTGTTTTTGATGAAATCCAGTAAACCCTAAACCAAACCCTATATCGTTTACTTCTTCATTTCATCCCTCTTTATTTTCTTCTTCTCTTGTTGAGTTGTTGAGCCAAGGTTGAATGATGGATGGAGTTTTTTTTTTTTTACTTGAGATATGGATGAAAAACACAAGAATTATAAGAATTTTAATGTCCACATTTATCCATGGTGGTATGAAGTGCAAAGGAAAGGGATTAATGAAAAAATAACAAGAAGAAAAATAAGTTTTCTAACTTACAAGACACGTTTGTTTTTCCTCTTTGACCCCTCCTACTTTCAAACCTCATAACTTTTTTATTTCTTATTCATTTTAAATAGTTTAAAGTGTTATAAGAACATCACTTGAAGTTCTATAAATCATCTTTGAATTCAAATAGTAATAGAACAACATACAACAATTTTTTTGAGTGTTCAAGAACCCACCTTTGTGATGTTTAATGGTTTTTTTTTTTTTTGTGTTTTTGACCCTTCTACTTTGAGGGCCATAACTTTGTAAATTTTGTTCTATTGTTGATGATTTTTAGTGCCCAAATGCACCAATACAAAGGGTTCAAGTTTGTTTTGGATATTATAAATAACAAAACATTCCTCTTGGATTCGGCCTACCCTGAGCACTTAAGTGTTCAATCACCAACCAATTTACCTTCTAGTTGCAACTTAATTACAATTCAATTTGCAATTAAGGAAGAACAAAAAATTTAACCCATATGTTTTATCTTTGAATCCCACATTACAAACTATATAAAAAAAATTTGTTGTCTCATGTCCTCACATTAAAATACATGTGCCATTTTGGGATGAACTCAAAAAAAATTAATCGAAAATCAAAACATAAAATAAAAAACCAAAGTTTCATGGTTATTCTTTAATTCGCTTGATTTTGTATTTTCCTACATATTTACCTACCTAGATAAGTAAATAAGTTTTACTTTTCTACCTACCCATGTAAATAAGTAGGTAGGTAGGTCTTAAGTAAATACATAGGTATGTAGGTTTTAAAACCTACCAACTTACCTACCTATGGTTATGTACAACCTACCTAGCTATTAAAATTATTTATTTATTCCAAAATATAATTAATATTTCATGTGGCAATTTTTTATTGTGTCGCGTGTCATAATTTCAAACCATCATTAACAATCATAATAGATGATGGAGATCAATATTTTAAAAAAAATTTATTTTTATGTCTAAAATTATTTTAAATGCCACATGTCAGGTTTTAATAGATGGATTACAATTAATGACATCAACATGACGTCATGAATGCAATTATAATGGAGTTTTTAATAATTGAAAATGAGTTGTTTTGACATAATTACAATTGAATTGCAATGTGTCACATTGTATCTCGGTGAGTTACAATGCCAATTACAAACATTTTTTTCCTCAGAGTGAATTATTTAAGTTTATTGGTAGAAACACTCACATGTTTCATCACTCTCCATTTCAATGCCACCAACTATCCAATGCATCATAAAAGGGACATTCATGATGATCATAACGTGAAATTCCATTTGCAATCTTGTCATCCTTGTATTGTTTATAAATCGCATTAAACTTTCGCTTATAAGCAATTGGAATCCTCATAAATCAAGGGATGGAAGCCAACATTCGGGTGTGGAATTTTAGCCACGTACCTTCCCCTAAAAAATAAACCAATTGAGGTAAGAAACCATGAAATACAAGTTGAAAATGATCCCTAAAATGAAAAAATTAGAAATACAATATATGGATAGTGTAAATGGAAAACATTTTTGGCAAATTCAAGATCCATTTCTCCTCTTAGAGCAATGAGGTGTAGTACTTCACATCCACCCAATTTTTTCCACCTTTCAAGTCACCTTCTTCATCTTCATCTTTCACCACAATTGTCTTCTTCATGGAATGGGAACCAATTTAAGGATCTTTTGTAAATCTAAATTCCCTTCCACTTTTGAAAATTGGTACTTCAACCCTCCACTTTCTACCCCATTTCAATTCACCTCCATTTTGTGCAATTGGAAAGGTTGAAATCCTTTTAACAACCACCTTATGAAGATCCACAAAACTAGCCATGTCAACTTTAGAATTGGCCAAATATGGGGGAGCTTTTATGCTCTCAGCAATGTCCTTAATCATAACATTTCTTCCATTTTCATAGAATTTGAACACCAAGTGTAGAAGAAAACAATGGAAAAGAACAAAAAATGAATAAATGAGCAACCTTGCACCTTAGTTCACTTTGGTATTCTAAACCATGATCTCTCCTTTAAGCCTTTTTTTTCGGTGTGGACCAATTAGTTTCCTTCCATGTCACAACCCTAGCCTTGGACTCATGACCAAAACAAAGGTTTGCAAGGTTGTAGGCCAAGAGGGAAGCCGGGAGTCACACAACATACTCCTGGGAGTGTGATAAGGTGTGAGGGAATGAACCCTCACACCCCAAGGGAGTTCCACTTTGGGAGTTGGAGTCCCAATGGACTCCCGAATCTTCAAAAGGCCATTGCAAGGGTCAAAACTCAATGGCTTGAGGAGTTATTTATATAAATGAAAAGCTCTTGAAACGTAGATATCTAAAATGGGCTCGCATCGCCCATTTGGACATCTGAAACACAAGTTATGACCAAAAGAAAGGTCGGGAGTCAAATTGGCAATTTGACTCCCGACCACTAAAAGTCGGGAATCGACCCGATTTCCGTGCGTGCAGACAGAGTGCGACATACCATTGGAAAGCTCTTGACAAGGGCTATAACTTTGCTTTAGACCTCATCTTAATCAGAGGTCTGCATGCAAAGTTATGGCGCCCCAAAGTCATAAGAGTCCCAACCTTGGCGATTTCGGGACTCCCATTTGGGAGTCCCGGGACAAAAAGCTATTTGGATGTAGGCCCCGTGGAGAGGTGCAGAATATACTTTAAGGGGGAAGGTGATGGCTTCCCCCAAGTCTGGGCCGTGGTGAGTCTTGTGTGTTTGTGTTGCCCATGGCTCGTCCTAGCACCAAAAGTGCTCCAACTATGCATTAAACACCTTGTGTTGATTTTGTGCAAGTCCGTGTGAGTGAGTGAAGCTTGTCAACTCTTCCTAGTCCCATCTCGGAGCTCCAACATGACCCTTTACCCCTCCAAAGTGCTGTGAGCTAAGGAACGTGCTTCGACTCCTTACTCTTCTGTTGTTTTATGTTTGGGACTCACATTTGAGTCCCTCAAGGAGTTGGGAGTGCGTCATTCCAAAATGATACCATTTAAATTGAATCATAATTTGATTTGTTTTGGTTATGGATCTTTGTTTAAAGGCCTTGGGACCATTATAAAGCTCTTAACAAATATGATTGTTTGATTTCATTGGACCCTACTACTTGGACCTTTGTTTAAAGTGGCCCTTAATATGTTTTTGCCCATCAAGAACCTCAAATTGAATGGATTGGCTTCTAATGTTGAGGATTAACTTTTGATTTCTTGGATTAGGGAGTAATTAAGGTTATCTTCACTTATTGACCTTTGATGTCTTAGATTAAAACTTTATTAAGATTGTTTTCATTTTATTAGCTTTTGAAGTTTTGAATTCATACATGATTAAGATTATTTTCACTTAGATTAACCTCTGAAATCTTGGATTCTAACTTGATTATGACTATTTTCATTTAAATTTTTAAAAAAAACTTCAAAAACATCTTTTGAAATCTTTGAAATTTTCTTTGTACTATTTTGTTAAGGTTTGTGTTAAAACTTTGCCAAAAATATGTCATTTTCAAAGTTTTCCAAGTCCATTTACAAGTCCTTTTACTATTTAAAAATAATGGTTATAAGTATTTTTACACTACTTTTGAAGGTCCAAATGTTAATGAAATAATTTCATAATTTGGACAATTATAGAATAAGATATTAGATTTGATAATGTGTAAAAAAATTTAACTTATTTTCTAGTTAAATGTTTTTATAAAATATTTTGGTGTTAAAACACATAATTAAACAATGGTTACGACTACTTTTGGCTCCTATTAACATGATCGCACCCTAGGATTATCTTCATTTTATTTTTGATGGGATGGATTAACCTCTTATTAGGATTTTCTTCATTTAAATTAGCCTTTAATGTTTTAAATTAACCTCTATTTTATCCATATAGGCTTTTATTAAGATTGGCTTCATTTATATTAACTTCTAATGTTTTGGATTAACCTATGTTCTATCCATTTAAACTTTTATTAAGATTGTATTGACTTAGATTTGCCTTTGATGTTTTGGATTGGCTTTTACTGTTGTTCAAAATTAACATTATCTTCTTTTGGTTAACATTTAAAAACTTGGATTAGGCTTTGGGTTATGGAAACTTCATTAGTTGGGGTTTGAGAGAGGTATGGGTAGAATGAAGTTGTGTAGACATGAATAGTGAACATGATTAACAACCATTTTTGGTTGACTTGGAGGATTGCTATGTTTTTCTTAACCAAGGAAGGGCCAAGGTGGTTAAGAAGGGTAAACAACCATGGGCCATTGTGGAATTTTTTCATTTGAGCACAATGGTGGCAAGCTACCTTAGGTGCTTCATTACACATTCAAGGGACAAAAAATAAGTCACCCATTTGATATTCAACCTTGTGTGAAAAATAGTTTATGATGAATACAAGGGGACTTACCCTAATTTGGTGCTTTAAAAGGACACATTGAAGGACTGCCTCCAAGATGCATGAAAAGAATTGAAAATCGACCCAAGCAATGAGGAAAGATCTAAAGAAGTGGTTTTGCAAAATGATAAAATTTTGGCACAATTAAAGGCCACATATGGACATGCCACTCGAAATGTCTTTAAAAGGTGGCAAATTATCATAGATGGTACATCATGTCCCCCATTTATTCCTCCCACCTTTAATGATTCCATACAATAACCATCTACACCATCTTTTATTCCACCATTTAGTTGTGGCCCTAGTTTTATTGCATGCACATCAAACAGCAAGTCATAATGAAAGTTGATTTGTTAGCTTCACAATTTGTCACTTTTGACACCATGGCTTAAGATATCTTAATGAGCAATGAAGATCGTAGAGCCTTGCTCAAGGTCAAGATTAACATTAGTAGAAAAATGAAATAATTTAGATTTCATAATTCAAAACAACTAAGGATACGAGGGTTTTGACAAATGCAAAATTCAAATAAAAGGTTTTAAAGGTTTTAAGCTTGTAATTAGTAGTTTCCATCCTAGCTATAATCATATGGGTCTTCAATCTGGTTACCAAAGACTTCATATATGAAATTTATCCAATGTTTATATAGGAAGTTTATAAGGATAGCTATTGCACGAAATAATGACCATATTTGGATTTTGTAGAATCAAAGTGTTTCATTAACCATTTCCATTTCCATTTCATCCCCCCAATTCCCCATTCCATTGTCACCTTATAACCAACATACATCTTGTTGTAAACATCAACCACATTTTGATCATGCCAAAGAATAAGTTCACATTTCCCAAAGAAGTTTTTTTTCAAATTCCTATATTAGGTGTAATGGTTAGTTTCCTTAGCATTGATTAACAATAAATGGTCATTATCCTAGTGGACTAGTAGATATTTTTTGGAATCTTACTTAATTCTAACAACTTAATGGAACACATTATTTAAATCTAACGATTTTTAAATTATTTTTTCTTGAGATATGACAAATTAAAAAAACATTCTCAAGAATCCCTTTGTTGGATTCGTTAACCTTTTTTTCTTGTCACCAAATGGTGAAAATTCGCCACAAAAAAAAACCTTGTTCCCAAGCCGTCACATAACAAACATTTGTGACGCATTCCCAAGCTCCCTGATGGACTCAACTATGAGTCCAAAGGTGAAGACCTCGAAAGGAGAAGGAATTGGGGCGCGTTCCGTGGCTCACAACATTCCGGGGGTAGAGGGGTGTGTTGGAGCTCTGGGATGGGGACTAAAAAGATTGACAAACAATTCAATTATTCACATGGATCTACACAAACCAAATAACAAGTTGGTTAGTGCGTAGTTGGAGCACTTTTGGTGCATGAAGGAGTCACGAACAAACACGGATCCACAAGATTCACCACGGCCCGAACTTGGGGGAATCCACCACCTTCCCCTTTATAGTATTTTATGTGCCTAGCCATAAGGCCAACAACCAAATGTCATTTTTTCTCGAGACTCCCAAGTGGGTTTAGGGTTTAAAGTTGACAAACAATTTCAATTACTCACACAAACCTACACAAACCAAACAACAAGTTGGTTAATGCGTATTTGAAGCATTTTGTAGTCCCATAACTTTGTGTGCAGACCTTCGATTGAGGTGAGGTTTGAAGTAAAGTTGTAACCCTTGTTGAGAACTTTCCAACGGTATGTGGCACGCCACTTGCTCGCAAAGAATCATAGTGATTCTTAACTTTTAGTGGCCACAAGTCAAATTGCCTATTTAACTCTCGACCCTTCTTTTGGCCATAACTTATATTTTAAGTACCCAAATGGGTCATGCAAGCTCATTTTAAACATCTACATTCCAATAGCTTTCTAATGATATAATGAACTCTTCAATCCAATGGGTTTTGACCCCTCAATCACTTTTTGAAGATTTAAGAGTCCATCGGGATTCCAACTCCCAAAGTGGGAGCTCACTTGGGAATGTAGCGTTCATTCCCTCACACTTTTCATTCCTAGAAGCATGAAATGTGACTCTTGGGCTTCATTCTTGGCTTGCACAAAGGCAAGCCCTTGCCTTGGTTATGACCCTAAGGCTAAGGTTATGACATCTTTTCACCCAAATAACCAAGGTCCTTTAATAAATATTCAAAGTACTCATCAGTATGCAAAAAAAATTGGTGTTGATTTTTGTACAAATTTGATTCATGTAAGATGGTGACATCATGAAAAGAGCTTAGGTAGTTAACATCCAGGTAAATGAATAGTCCACGATGATCCACAACCACCATGTTATTGATGGTGACATGAAAAAAACCTGGCTATCCAACATCCATGTAAATGAATAGTCCACAAAGATCCATAACCATTATGTTATTCATGCAGTTCATATTTTTCTACCCATTAAATCATGACCTATGGATAACATTGTTCCAGGGTTTGTGGATTTTGATGAAAGTCCCATCGATGAGTTTAATACAAGCTTGGAATTCGGGAATTTATATACCAAGTGTCATCCACTCCTCAAGAGTTGGCCATCAAATCTCATGGGTGAATATGATTGATGTAAGATGTAAAGAAAATTATATGATCACATATGTTAAATCTATTCCAATTTTTAAAAAATGTGTCATACATGATTACATTGTCATGTTTCATGCATAAAATGAATGGGAACAATCATTGGTCTAAAGTTAATTTGGTTGGTTGCCCAACCATAATGTGATCTCACCAATAACCTAAGGATGGGCCTAGATGGAAGGGCCCACTAATGCACATAGTTCATCAAACTTTAACAAACTAAAATTTGTTAAGGTCTTAAACAAATTTGGAATGGCTCACATTGTGCCTAGCACATTTCGAACACCCACATCATGGTTTACCAATTACCCAACACCCAAGTCTAGTTCATTCATATTGAAGAGCTCCCATGTATTAGCACCAACCATTGATGTCCCAAACATTATTTGATGTTGCGTACACGTCCTCTCAAACATCTTCTCATCACTACTTGATGAAGAGCTATCAAATTCAGAGATGCCATGGAGAGCCTCACCATTAAAAAAAAAAGCCATGATATAGAAAAAATACCCAACAAATAAGTTACCCAAAAACTCTAAAAACAACCTCTAAACCCTTAAATCTTGAAAAGTAAACCTTGAAATAAATTCCCTAACAATAGCCCCAACTAAGCCCAAACCCTTAAAACAGCCCCACCTAAATTCAAACCCTAAAAACAGCCCTTTGTAACCCCAAACCCTAAAAAAACCCATCCTAACCCATACCCTAAAAACAACCCCTATATTCCTAAACCCTACAATTAGCAAGAAAAAAACCAAACCCTTAAAGAACAAAAAAAAAACATAAAAAACCCTAGAAAAGATCAAAGCAACCAAATGAAAATAAAGAATGAAGAAAAGCATACGTGGTGGAAGAGGTTAAGCAATGAGTTCAACCAAATGAAGAAGAGAAAGAAATGAGAAATTGAACAGCTAACTTATATAGTTAAATGTAGACTAAACCCTAAAATTCATCCTAGCTAAATCGTAATTCAAAGCCTAAAATGACTTTATAATGAGGATTATTGTTTGATATGCCCAAATTTATAGGGTTTAATGAATTCTTTCAAAAAAATTTCAAAAAAATAAATTCCAATGTCCATCCAAAAGGTTGTCATAGAACAATTTTTTCAAATGTGCCCAAAAGTTTCAAAGTGTATCCAAAATGGGCCAATTAAACCAACTAAGAATTTGGTCAAGTGTGCCCAAAGGCCAAAAAGTGGCAACCTTAAACCTTGAAATACGTCCCTCAAAGTGTGCTCTTTTATAAGAAATAAAAAAATTATGCCAAAAAAAAGGTCAAAAGGAGGTCCAAATAGTCCCCCTTTTAGTCTGCCCAAAAAAAAGGAAAAAAAAAAAAAAAAAAAACAAAAAAAAAAAA
>Ga0209208_10011593_pt1 | contig 11267 bp, 9 predicted proteins | sample S1TSphfallax_3_FD_187694 | JGI IMG/M metagenome (GOLD analysis project Ga0209208, IMG submission 187694) | Host-associated microbial communities from peat moss isolated from Minnesota, USA - S1T2_Fd - Sphagnum fallax MG (SPAdes) (version 2) | ecosystem: Host-associated > Plants > Peat moss >...
AGGCAAAATTTATCATGAACCAAACCTATTTAGATCATGAGGTGTATGAATGGGAGGGTTCTTATGCCTAGTCCTCAATAGTGGGAGGGTTCTTACATCTACAAGTAGGCATAATTTCCCTCCCATCCTTGAGGACTAGGCATAATATCCCTCCCAATTTCTAGGAGGGAAATTGATGGATATAAGGTGGCCTCCACATACACTACAAATTTTCTCCAAGTGCTTTATGAGATCAGAGCATTGCATTGGAATTGAAGGAAGACCATATTTACTACTGTCAACACAACATCTCAAGTAAAATTTTCTTTCCATGAATGCAACTTTTTCTTAGATTGAACTCAAAAGAAAACACAAAGACATGATGAAACTTCCATGGATGTGTACATGCTTCAATATCAAAAGCAACACATCCCAGATATCAATTTCACTCAACTTGGCCATGTCTTCTTACCCTCGTCTCTCTCCTCTCTTCCATTGATGCTCCCATACACTTGCTCAGCAGCACCTTGCACATTTGTCACCATCAAACTCTATTAAAATCTTGAGCACAGGCTATGATTCACAATCTTTCTTTGACATCCTGTTTGATGGTTTCAGTTGAATGCCAAAAGCACTTGCTTGATCCAATGTTACCACAACAATGTAGACAAATGAAACCCTTGAACCCGAACAGTCTGATGAGTAAATGCAAAACCCTCTTGGATTTGATATAAGTACAAATAGATGCCTAAATTACCATATTACTTGTTAACTTCTCATTCTGCAATTGGGTATGAGGGCAGCAACATGACAACACCTTACTTTAGAAGTCACTACCAAGACAGGGACCACATCCATCAATGTCATCTTCTAGGGTTCAATCACATAGAGTTGGGCAGAGTTCTGAGCATTTAACATGCCAAGGAACCATGATCCCAGTATATAACATGTGTTCCTGAGTATATGACATTTGCATGAATTCATACAAGAGCATGGCATCCCACCCTGATAAATTTGGCAACTCAGATAAATTTGCAGCAGCCAACAGATTTTTGAAGAGGAATGGAACATGAATTCTCAACCATTGTGTGTTTGGTTTTCTAAACTTGCATCTCAACATGATTCTTGCAAGATTTTGACATCAAAGAATTCCACTGATTGCAGTAACCTAAGCATTTTTGGACTCTCTCTAATCAGTTCTTGTATTACTCTTCTCACACTTGACCTTAATCTCTCGCTGACTTTGATCAAACGAGGCCCCAAAACAGCCAATTCTTAGTAGGGAGAAAAAGGTTTAATCTCTTATATACACTTTGGACAACCTCCGTTACTGAAAGTGTCACATAAAACAACGAAGCTAAATTGACTTGTGACAGCACCCCCATCAGAAGGACGAGAGGAAGATAGGAAGAATGTATCATGAAAATAACACATACTAGACTGACACCTTCTGGACCTCTACTGGTGTTTATCACATCCAACAAAGTGTTAAAAACGTCAGGAATCAATGAACATCTACTGCACAAGAGCTAGACTTGTGGTAGACAAATTGATTGGTCATTCGTGCTCATTACTGACTTGTTGGATCAGCACCCACATACTTTATTAGTTTCCAAAGATCAGCAACCTTTAGTATGCACTTTGATTCAGCTCAAGATTTTTTTTCATTTCCAACCTGTTTCTAGACCAGTTGAGTATCCTGTGCCAGGTGGTGGTGGCTCTACCTGAGAGCCCATTTTTCACAGGTTAAGAGTAAATGACATTTCTCAAGTCAGAGTTTGTAAAACCGTATATTGCATTGACCTTCCTACACTGCAGTGCATTAACCAAAAATCCTTCAACAACTACAACTCTTGGAATTGGGATCAATGCACAATGCGATGGATCATGGGTAGGGTTCTGTCTCATGTCCTTGAATCCTTTTTGCATGTGATTGAAGACACATCCACTCTGTTGCTGTTGAGTCAATGTCTGTGTGCACAATACTAAAATATGGACTTTAAAGAGATTCATTGAACCATGTCTGGCTGGTGTTGAGCACAAATCTGCAGTTTCAAAAGCTGTCAAGGTGACTGTAGCTGGGTGATCATCATAGTCTTGGCCATCACCGACTTGCCAGGTTCCTCTTGCATTTTTCCACTATCAAGGTCAATCATCCAAGCATCAAGGCAAGCATAACGTGTGAGTCAAAAGGAAAGATGATTGAAGGGTATTCTGGGCCCCAGCCATTTACAACTTTTCATTTGTTGCTTCCAATGTCAGATGTGCTGCTGGTCTGTGCACTGTGTGGCCTGATCAAATCAGTCCAATTATTGGCAGCTGATTTCAATTCTCCTCCTTTTGCTAAAGAAAACATTGGTTACATAGCCTGTTCCTACACACTGTAGAGTAATAGGGAAAAGCACAAAGATGTGCATTCAGTTATAATAATAGCTGCAGATGCATTCAGTTTTCAATTCAAGAAAACAGATTGATGCATTTGTGGTGAGCTGAAGAAGCATCTTGCCTCGTTGCCAATAGAGCTCCCATATTCTGCCCAAAACCATCATCATCAACTACAATGGTGAAAATCCCAGATCACATGCAGGTACCCTCAATGTGATGCAAAACTACTACCATCACACTGCACAGTAGCAGAACTTCACAACATAGATCACCATTTGCTGGTTGCAGAATCTTAAAAATCCCAGTGATGGTGGTGGCAACTGGTGATCTCTGGAGCACCATGATTATGTCATGTCAAGATTTCTCCATCATCAGTCAGATGTTTGCACATGTGCAAAACTGGACTCTTAACAGATTTCTAAGCATGGACACCAGTCGCAGCGAAGTCATCTTGCCAGGGAAGGTGGAAGCTATTCCCTGAGGCATTGCAATGGATCTCTTGTGGATTCAGACCAAGAGATGTTCAGCAACAGCAGCAGCATATGTAAGGTTTTGTGGGCGCCGCCGCCGCCGCCGCCGGTGGTACCCGCTACGACACAAACAGGTGATCCGTTGTGGGGTCCCAGTGTCCTCCGCCCCAAAGACCACGTCGCGGAATGGGTGGGCCACCTACTTTTTTCTGTCACTTTGAGCTTCATGTGAACGTCATGATGTCGAAGTTTTCTTTATCGTTCTTTTGCTGTCGGGAGGGAACGGAAGGCTTTTGTCATGGTGGTCCATCATGTTGTTGTCTGTCTGTTTCTTCACGTACAATTTTTCTCTCTCGCTGCCGGCAGTTCTTTCAAGGGTCGTGCTGCATTTGGTTGCTTCCAATCTGTACATTCTAGAGTTTCTGCTAGGATCCGTGGCTGTGCTACTGCAGCCCAAGTTTTATTTGCACTTGGAGTGGGGTGTTCCGCTTGTTCTTCTTTCGTAGATTGCGAGGACTGGAAAGTCGGAGGAGCGAGGGAGGAGAATGGGTCGAAGCTCAGATGATACATAGCTGTGGCTGGTGAAGGAACACAGTGGAAGAAGAGGGGAAAACAGGAGCAATGGATACGCAGCAACTTGTTGAGATGATGGCAGAACACTTGCGGAGGAGAAGACGTTGGTGAAAATCTGAAGCCAAGAAGGAGAGAGAACGGAGAGTGGGGTAGCGGTACAATGTTAGAAGTGGAGCAAATAGGAGGAGGACAAGGAGGCGAGCAGCAGCGGCAGCGACAGCAGCAGAGAGGGAGCAGTTATCTACATCAAGCGCAGCTCGCAGGGCTGAAGCGGCTATCCGCAAGGGCGGCTGCAGGGCCGCCAAAGGCAGCAGGCACACGAAGAGTCTACTTCTCCTTCTCTGCTTACGCCAAGAGCGTGATCGAGCATCTCAAGAGGGCGCAAGTGCCTGTTGCTGCTGGACTGTCGGATAGAGAGTTGGACAGAATCGAAGCGACTTTCGGCTTCACATTTCCCCCGGACCTCAAGGCAATTTTGCAAGAAGGGTTACCGCTCGGGGCTGGTTTTCCCAACTGGCGGGCGAGGAATTTGGAGCTACTGAGAACAAGGATCGAGCTGCCGCGCGCGGGAGTATTGCACGAAGTCGAGCTTAGAAGCTTCTGGTGGAAGCAGTGGGGACAAAGGCCTGCACAAACCCATCATGCTGTCCACATCGCCAGGACTGCCTTACGAGCGCTCCCTCTCCTGATTCCCTTGTGTGGTCATTGCTACATTCCTTCCTCCCCTACCGTGGCCGGCAACCCGATTTTCTTTGTGTACAAGAAGGATGTCGTCTACTGCGCTTACGATGTTGCGGATTTCTTCGATCGTGAGCTATTCTTAGTGCATCCATGCATGGATCCTCCTGTGGATGTCGCGAATTGGGGGGAAGAAACTGGATTTCCATTGCGCGAGTTCCCTCTTCAGAAGGTGAGCAATGGAGGAGGGGAGAGCTTTCACTACACGACTCTGGATTCGTTGCGCAGAAGCTCAATTGCGTCTTCAGGTGGAGACTCTTCGGAGGCATCGAGCTCAGGAGCATCGGAAGGTGGTGCAGGAGAAGAGATGTGGGGGCGGAGTCTGGATTTTCTCGCCAAGCAATCAGAGGGTTTGCTGCATGGGAATGTCAAGAGGACAACGACTGGATGTGTCTTGAGTGAGGCATCAAAATTGAAAGAAGGGAGACTTGCAACAACCACCCGGCAGCTTGTAACATTGTCAAGAAGCTTTGATAAAAGATCCCAGGAGTCTGGGAGGATTCACAGACCAGAGAAGGCTCTCCCTAGCAAAGCATTGATGTCAAACGTCTCACTGATGATGCCTCCCTGTTCGGCAAGAACACCACGACTCATTGATTTCTGGAGTGATATTGCTGCTCATCAGCAGAAAGCCTCCTCTTCTGTTGGAGCTCAAGTACTAGATGTGCTGTCCTCTCCTCCTTGCTGCAACATGAATGATGATCATGATATCATCACAAGACAGTCCCCGAGATTGGATTCTATCACTGCGCATTCTTCAGATGCAGATCAAGCTGTGCCCAAGGTCAGCAAATGGGTGAGTTGCTATCTTGAGGAGATGTCGATCGTGCTTCGCCAGGGAGGGTGGAGAGAGGATGACATCTCTGACATGATGGGAGCTGAAGCTAGACTGCCTACAATATGGGACCATCAACTGGATGCGCAGGTGAAAATCTAGCAATCTGTTCTGTGAGTGCAACACTGGTGTCAATTGCCCTGCTGATTGTGCTCTTAGAATGAAATGAAAGCGTGCAAACAAACAGTTCTGCAAGTCTAGAAGCATGGCAGTACTGTCTGGAATGAAAGAAAAGCTGATAAACTCCAGCTTTTCATTTGCAAGGGGCATTGCAGTACTCTCTGGAATCAAACAAAAGCTTGTAATCAACAGCTCTTCAATTCTAGGGACATTGGAGTGCTGTTTGGAATCAAACAAAAGCTTGTAAACAAACAGCTCTTCAATTCCAGTGGTGTTGCAGTGCCTTCTGGAATCATAATGGATGTGGTTGTTGAAATTTGTTGGCAGGCAGTGCTGCTAAGTTTGGCAAAGGAAGTTGAGTTTCTATCCACTTCATTGAAGAAGGCAGGATGGAGTATACCAGATGTTTCAGAGTCTATGAAATGGGATTCATGTACCTTGTGGTAAGGATTATATCTTCTATGGTCATCACAAGCAAAATTCTTAGGTCCCAGGAACTTCATGATTCATTTTCTCTTCCATCATCTACTTCTATTGGCCTCCAGTCATGTCAAAATTGCATCCGACCAACCTTTTCAAACTTTTGCTGACCTCTCTACACCTTCTCAACAGATGATGTTCTATCCAGATAACTCTTGCATTGTTGAATTCAGATGTGATCTTTGTAACCAAAGTTTGTGATTGTCTGATTAAAACACACACTTTGCAGATCATCTTTTCAGCTCAAGCAGTATGGTATTTACATGGGTGTGCAAGATGAAGGATCAAACAGCATATGGTGCTTGCATCAGAAGGTTACAAGAAGCAACATTTCAAGACTAGGAATTTCAACTACACCCTGATTGAAAAATTTATTTTTGGGTTTTTCTCTAGACGTGTGAAGTATCTTTTTCATTTCTAGTTGTTTTCTTCCATTCATAGCAACCATATTACTTGTAAATTGCTAGAGAGCAGCAGATAGGCATTGACCAGTTTGAAGAAAGCATGAAGCTCTTAAACTGTGTTAAAGAGGGCAATTGGCACTAAAATTTGCATTGGTGATCCTTCCTTTGTCTTTTGTGTGAGATCACTTTGCCTCAGTAGACAATTGTAAATTAGTAAGCAGCACAAATGAGAAAAGATCATGTGCTGAAATCACTCAGTTGTGCAGGTCAGCATTGTGTGGATGCTTGCTGATCTGCAGATAGTTTGCCATTTGATGATGCATGGGTTCTTGTGAATGTATAGGTCAAACAATTTAACTGCACTCACAAGAAGGGAGGTGGGCATGGCTTATGGTCATTTCTTGTTTCAAGTATTGCTGTGTTCACCCTATTTGAAGAACTTCTGTCCTAATTGAAAGTATGGATTGATGAGCTCTCTCTCTGTATAGTTTTATGAAACAGTTTGGGTTCCAGAAAGGACTACATTTGAAATTTGTCTTTTGCAAGTCATTGAATGTCTGTGTCTTATAAGCTTTCAGTTCTCCATCTTTCTCTTCGTGTCTTTCGCATGATCCATATTAGCATGGGATCTGGGAACTTGCATGACATTAGTCAATCTGTTTTATCAGAGTAGAACGCAAGCCCTGGTATTGCTTTTGTTAATGTCTTCTGATTAACCATTCTTGGTTGATAACAATGTCATTTTTCTATGTTCAGCTCATTTAGTTGATGGACTTTTGCTGTCACTAATGACGGTACCATTGTATTACACACCAAAATTGCTTTAACTTGAACTGTATTAAAAGCTTGTAGTGCTTGCCTCCATATCATTGCAATAAATGCAATACCACCAAAAATTTCCCTTCCACACATAAGTGCACACCATTATGAACCTAATGATTGCAGTGCCCATTGCACAATGCAGCTAAAAAAAAGGAGACAATCATCTTGCCTTTACTTCTAGTAGTCTAAAATCCTATCCCACAACACATCTTACAATGCAAGCTAAACAATTGTACACCACAAGGTGAAGGCATTTGGTGTAAACCAAACTAAAGGTGCTACACTGCAATGTTGAGAAAAAATGTGCAATGGTTCCAGACTTTATTGCAAGTTTGGACAAAATAATGAAAAATGATGAAACAACGCTACATGGTAGGGAAATTTGATTGCAAGATGGACTTGATAAAAAAAAATTATTCTCCCATTCATTGAGTTCCGGATAAGGTGTTTGCAAGTTAAGATGTGCATGAATGGATGTCATCAAGTAGTTTTTTTTACACCTTTGTAGATGATAAAATAGCTCACACTAAATGATTCTCAAATTTTATGAAAGGACATATAACATTCATACATAATTTGGCTTAATATAAGATTGGAATTATTTGAAAACTAATTCTTTTCAATAAATGATGCACTTTTGAATTTGGACAACCTACAAGGTCCGAATACATGAAAAAAGCTTATAATTGCACTCACCATAGTTGAGTCATGACTTGTAATGAAATAGGAAAATTTTCTTTCCAAAATTGATACATGTAATTCACAACTCAAAATAGAGGTCTCCACACAATTTCAACAAGGCATCTATGTTCTATGCACTTTTATGCACATCAAAATTAACCGAAAATGGCAAAGTCCTTTACACCTGATTTCATCCAAAAAAAAATTAAATATTAAAATTCTAACAGAGGATGTGTTAAATAGTTTCAAGTCATTTTTTTCAAAAAGGTGATTCTAAAAAAAATGGATTACGAAGATGATGATGTCATGGGACACATGTACTTAATTTTCCAAGGTTTTAGAGGTCATAGGCACACATTGCCTGAATTTACAATCAGGGTTAGTTGCTTGTTGTTTAACACAAATTGCAATGAATGTTTCATTGATGAAGGTTTCTAATGTCTCCTTTAACAAATTAAGAACTTGCAATGTTGTCAAACTTCATCATGTGCTTGCAATCTTTTCATTTCTAAGTAATTGTGATGTTGTATACATTAATGGAAATAAAATTAGAATAGTAACGAGAGTAATTTTTGACATTGCACAAATTTATAATAATGAAAATTTCATTTTTTTATTGAAAATTTTGAATACCTAAATTTTTTCTTGTTGGTCTATTAATTTTTTAAGCTATGCACATTATACCAATGATTAAAAATTTCAAATTCAAAAATTTCAAATTTTTAGAGAATAAAGGTTAAATTTGAGTAAAATTGTAAACAAGGGGGTGTCAACGAGTAGACAAAAAAAATAGTCCACCCAAATCCAATTTGAAAATGAAATAATTTTGATATAGACACAAGAAAGTAGATTCAAAATATATTTAAATAAAAATATGAAAAAACATGTCATTGCATTTAATTTATGAGAAGTTAAATATAAAATTTGAAAAACTTTGGTATCATAAAAGTAAGTTAAAAGTACATTTGAAACTTATTGGGTCAATATGATGTTCAAACCTATTTCATATTAGAAAATTGATATGTTATGATTATAACATGCATAATTTGACAATACATAAATATCTTTTAGGGCCCCATTAACTTGATTTTTTTTTTAAATCAATATTTCATCTACATGTAACTCATTTTGTAAGATTGAACATATTGTGCAAGTAGATGCATTTTAGAAGTTCTATATAAATTTACTTTCAAGATGGGGCTTTTGAACATTTAAAATATAAAATGAAATTTTATGATCAAGTTAGTTATTGTACATGATAATATTTCTACTTTCAATACATTAGAAAATAATTCATGGCTACTTGTAATTTTTTTGATACAATACAATGATTTATCTACTTTACCTTGCTTTCATTCAAATAAAGTTTGTTGTATAATGTTTCTACTATAACATGTATGGTGCAAGTGAACCTTCAATTGAAAACTCATATGTGCAACTTGTTTATATTTGGCATGGTAAAAAATACATGTACAAATTTATATTAAATGCCATTTTAACCACGGGAGTTATCACATACATATAATAAAAAAAGGTTTGAAAGTAACAAGCTTATAAAACTAGTATTGGGCAAGTACATATATAATGGAAACTTTGTACATAGATTCAAATCAATCCTAATCTTACAAACCAAATAGAATGGTATAAACTTGTTGTAATAGTTAATTACTTCATATGTAAATCCAATGCTACTTCACAACATTCCCCTAAAATACTTTCATTACTCCATATGGTGATCCAATGCTACCACTATTGATACTTAATATGTCTAATATGTCATAATTTTGTGAACCTATAAATTGACTCCAATATCGCCCCTTTTCACCAATAGGTGTTATGCATTGTAAATAGAGAACAAGTAGGGTTTCAAAAAAGTCACATATCATATTTCCTTGCCATTTTCATTTTCAATAGCAAGTAGAATGAAATTTATTTATAGCCAAAAAACTTGTTGGAAGATAGTTCATGAACTTGAAATGGAATGTTCAATATAATTGTGTTAAGTACATTTTGAAAACCAAGATTGAAGCTCAAGAAGTTTTGAAAATTAAGACTAAAGTTTAAAATCTCCTTATGTACAATTGCAACGTAAACAAGACAATTAATAAATTGTTCAAGTCAATTCCCAACATTTAGCTTTGCTATCATGTTCAATAGAAAAGTTAGATACATTATTGAAGAGTTTCATGAGGTTTTCTTCCTATGTACTAATAATTTGAATATGATTTACCATTCCAATGAATTAAATGTCATCATAAAATAACTTACTAATACCAATTTCAATTTGATTGGTATCAAACTTCAAAACTATAACTATTATTAAGGACATTCAACTAAGATAATGGCTAAAGGGTAAGGTTAGCATGGCAATTGGGAAAATTAAAATAAAATTTAGGAAAATAAAAAAATGATAAGAAACTATAGAATGTTGCTCATGTAATTCCTAATTTTGATAAAGATGACATTTGTTTAAAAAAAAATTCCTACCTACCAAAGTTTCACCACACTTACTTTAATGTTTGGTTGTTTAGATAAAATAATTATGTCTTATTTTATGTCTTTGGCCTATGAACATTTTCACTATTCATCACAAATTTAATGTCTCATAACTTACTAATGGAATCGTGCAAATTTTGTTAATTGGTAATTTGTACATTTCATGCACTAATATCATGCATTGAAAACAAATTTGATAGATGGATTTATAAAAAAATGTGAAATTCGTGTGACATTCATTCATTCATAAGTTTGTACATCATTTGTCAACACATTTATTTGTGAACCAAATGTATTTTCAACATATGACATTTGTGTGTAAAATGTATGAACTTATGAATGAATGAATTTTGCATGATTTTCATCATCAATTCGTCACATGTTAAATTTGTGATGTTGTCATTGTTAAAATATTTTTCATAAGGTTTGACATTTAATAGATTATTAGGTGAAATGGATAACGTTATTCACAACAACGATTAAAGATCGATGTAGTACCAAAAAAATGATTGTTAAATATATTAAAAGGCCACAAGCTTTAAAGATACCAAAAAAAAAAAAATGCTTTAAAAGTTCCCCAATTATAGATGGTATGAAATGAAAGGTTATTTATCAACATCTGTCAAAGATGCAATCACTATCAAATCCCAACTAAAGCTTTTATCTTCATGTTATGCGAGGACAATTAACTACCTTGGTGATTAAGGTTGAGAATGTTGTTAAAATTATATATTAATTTTTTTAATATTTTCTTTTGCTACTAGGCTAGTGAATGTTGCACCAATAGTTAAAATATTTATTTTAGCTTACTTAATATTTAGTCTAAAGATTTCCACCTACCAAGACCTATCAAGTAGGTACTACATATTCAAGATTGGTATATGAACCTAATTAGTTTCTATAAAATTAGATGTCCAAAATACCTTTCACGCCTAGAAGTTGGTTCTTTTTGTGAAACTTGTTAATACCACAAATGTCAACATTAAAACTACAAAAAAAAATTGGGCAAAAAATCGGTTGTGCCATAATTATCAAGCACAAAGGTGATCACACATGAGTATCATGGTTTGTATGGAGTATCCATTAATATTTTCCATTGCCTTGTGTGACCACACAACTTTTTTGGGCATCCTTTTTTTCCCTTTTGCCTAACAAATCCTCTTGCCTACATTTATCTCTTCATTTCCTTCATTCTCACTTCACTTCCCTCACTATTGTTCTATCTTCACTTTCTTTTTACTCTCATTCTCTCCTCCACTTTCATTCTCTTTTGCAACATTGTGT
>Ga0209208_10011596_pt1 | contig 11266 bp, 6 predicted proteins | sample S1TSphfallax_3_FD_187694 | JGI IMG/M metagenome (GOLD analysis project Ga0209208, IMG submission 187694) | Host-associated microbial communities from peat moss isolated from Minnesota, USA - S1T2_Fd - Sphagnum fallax MG (SPAdes) (version 2) | ecosystem: Host-associated > Plants > Peat moss >...
ATTGGGTTTGTGCCTGTTGAGCTGATTTCATATCCTTATAGGTCAAACAAATGCTCATTTTTCAAATGTCTTTTCAAGGAAGTAATGCCATAAACTCAATTATATCAAGCAATACCCTTTTTAAACTATGCAACCTTGTGCAAACGATAAGTATTTGGCATAAAATTATAAACGTCTCTTAACTAACTCGAGGAAAATGATCATCAATAGAATCAAATCCACCTTCATCCAAAATGAAAAAAACGTCAAATTCATGAATTTTGATGATGGGTAAATACTTAGATTTGTCAACAAGTGTTACAACTTTCATCTACCAAATGTTTGCATCTTCCTTAACTAGATTTTCAATTAGACTAACTTTGTGCTTAACTCATTCACGTTTTGTGCACACTTAGTGTAGATTGTTGCATTTGCTTCTTCATGAAACTCACATGATGAAACCTTGAAATCACTCTACAATACATTGCACGTTTCAAAATTGACTCCATTGTCATAAACTTTGTAATAAAACTCAAGAATCAATTGTCACGAATATCAATCTTTGTATTCTTCTGAACAACTTTGCTTATGAAATCTATTCTTGTTGATCAAAGCAACAAGCAATAAGCACAATGACACAAACTTGACCAAAAGAAAAAACACATCAAAGTTTTTTGCATATGTGTGGTGAATAAAATAAAAAATAAACACAATGACAAAACCAAAATTATGTATGGACAATTACACCCATTTTGACACTCCCCCATTGAAATAGCTAACAAAAAAGAAAAAAAGAAATGGGTTGGATTATTGAACATCAAAATCATAAAAGCTTGTTCCATCCCATAAAATGCCATTTCACCAAAATTAAGTGATTTTGAAGGTTTTCAATTGCTTAAAATGAGAGGGACAAGGAAAAAAGAAAAAGAAAAGGTAATATTGAAATATTTCTATGCTTGGTTTTCAATGCGTAGCCAAAATATAGAAGGATGATTAAAGATTTTTATTTCATATTTGGTTTATAGCCAAATTTGGCTAAATCTTTGTTAGGCATGATTGCCACTTTTTCTACATCTTCTTCATATGGATGACAACCATTTTGGCTACAAAAAAAAATTCCTAAAATAAAAATACAATACTATCGAGAGTAATAAACAAATAACAAAGAGGAAATCCCAAAACCATGTTAACGACGCATCATCGAAGCCGTCCATCCGAGCTCATTACGGATCGCATCCGCCCAGCCGTTGATACGGGAACACGCCCCCCACCCCTGCCCCTGCCCCTGCCCCCAACAAAATTCCGCTCACATTTCCACGGTTACGTTTGCCCAGAATGCTAACCGGCAGAATCCGGTAACCCTAACCCTCGACGACCGGCTCTCCCAGTTACCGTCTCTCGCGTTCGTCTCTGTGCGCGTCTCCGACTGTGCGTGCGTGCGTGCGTGTTTCGTGGGTGCTGTTGCGCAAGAGCGAGCGAGCGAGCAAGCGAGTTGTTCTTGCCTTGGTTCTCTTGCACGCAATTCGCTTCTGTTCTTGTGATGTTGTGGATTGCTGTGAGGGTCTGGAAGTCACGGCCAATTTCTCTTTTTTGAGCAGCAGACAAGGGGAGGGTGGGGGGGGAATAATCTACTGTTGCTTGTTTTTTGGGTTTGGGTTTGCTGTGGGAGAAGAAGAGTGGAGGGAGGGAGGGAGGGAGGGAAGGAGAGAGGTTTGCACTGGTGGGTGTGGATTGTAGTCTTCTAACTGTTTGCACATTTTTTGTGACATGTTCAAATCCCCGTTTCTTTTCTTTTTGTGCTTTGTTTTCTCATAACACACTACCACCCTGGGGATTTTTTTCCCCTGCTTTGCTGCTTCTTGTCTGTGTGTGTGTGAGCACGAGTTAGTAGAGGAGGAAGGAAGATCGCTTGATCTCTCCACATCCCCTGCTGCCTTGCAAAGGTTTTGCACCACACCCATGTGTGCTGTTGCTGAATTTGCTTCACTTCATGCCTCGTTCAGTCTCCGTCTCTTGTGAAACGGAGGTGGAGGAGGAAGAGGAGGACGAGGAAGAGGAGGAGGAGCTATGGGTTTTGTTATCAGGTTGTTCTCAAACAAAATTCTTGTTGTCTTCTGTTTGCTTGCTGTGCACAGACATTTGCTGTGTGCTTGAGAGGACATGATAATGATGATGACGGCGATGATGGTGATAGATGGGTATGGCTGTGTCGCTTTGTTAACACTTTGAATCCCTTTCTGCTAGCTTTTTCTCTGATTTGCAGAATAGCTCTAGAAACTATGTGCTTCGGAGTTGAGTTTGAGATGGGAGTGTATGTTCATTACTCTTTCTTCAGAAGAAAGGAAGATCTAAGGTGTATTGTTAGTGGGGAAAAACTGCCATTTGCTTGTCAACAACCCACACCCTAAAGTGCCGCTCGCTCGTCAGAGCTCTTTCTTTTGTGGGTGGGTGTGTGTGTGGGGGAGAAGGGCGCGCCCCAATTGTGATTTTACCGGGGAATTAGTGTAGACTTCAGTTTGCAAAGAAAATGGGGATTTAGGGCGGCCGTGGCGGGGGGATGTGTGAGGATGCGAAAGTCTTTGGAACAGACAAGCAGCAGGCGGTGTTGAAGTTGTTGTGCCCCTTTTTTGCAATGGATGAACTGGCTATTCGGTGCCAGGTAAATTTCCTTTTCTACCCACCCTGTAGAGAGAGAGAGACACACACACACACACACACACACACAGACAGACAGAGACAGAGAGCTCCAGGGACTTCTTCTTCTTCATGTTCAGAGCCACTTTGTTGAAATGCAAAGTGTGAAATGGTTTTTCATGGAATTTCTGCAAAGAAAGCATTTTTTTGGAAGGGGGGGTTCACATTCTGTTGAGATGGAGTATCCTTTTCAAGAAGAAAAAAAACTACTCCCTTTGAGATGTATCATCTAGAGCATGAGTATGTTGTCCCCCACACAAATTGCTGCAGCTTGTGGGATGTTGCTGCACATCGACAGTTGCCAGCTGCTTCTTTTCACAGCAATGTTATAACCTGGAAATTGACAGATGAAAACTGTAAAAAACTGCTCTAAGAGGAGATAGTTGAGGAGATGGGTGTGCAGAATCAGTTGGTGTCTTTACGTATCAAGGAGCTGAAAGATGTACTTAGCCGCCTTGGTCTTCCCAAACAGGGGAAGAAGCAGGTTAGGCCACTGTCCCCCCATTTTTGAGGGAGCTGCTTTGCACTTTGTCTTTGAATAACAGACCTCCCCTGATAAAAAAAAGCCCTTGTTCTTGTTCTTGTTCTTCTGCGGTGGAGTTTTTCGAAGGAAGAATCTCTAGTACACCTAGCATAAAACAACAGCACTACTGTGCTGAATTTGAGCTTTTGAAAACAGAGACAAGCACAGAAATGTCATGATTGTGCACATCCTTCAGCCAAGAAATAAAAGAGAAAGCTTATGCACATTCAGAGACTTGTATTTTTTTTTCCAAGAGCTTTCTGGCACATGTGCTGGAGTGCAATTGAGGATTCTGAGACCTGTTGAAACTCAAACCCTATTATCAAGGAGTACATGAAGCAGCTGTTCATGCAACCATAAAGTTTTCAAATCAGCAAAATGGAAGCAAGCACAAGCATGTATCTCTATGTGCATCAGGTCTTGTAACTTAGTGGAAACACATGTAGAACTCTACCAATTGACTTTTTTAGATGAGGTAAACAATCGTCAAAAGGTTCTACCATAAACTGGAAGTTGGAAGAATGTTGTGTCTTGAGGGGCTAAGGGACAACCTCAGCTGACTTGTGTCACGTAGTGCTTTTCCTCAATTTTGGGTTTGTTGGTCTTTTGTAATCTTAGCTCACCAATGGCAACACCCAACATGTCTAGCACAGTCTTTCTGAAAACAGATGACACATGGGTTTCTGGACATCAGCCATGTGTGTAATTATTGAGGGAAGCAGGGGAAGTGCTATTGTGTCTGTTGCTTTTAGTGTCATGTAACTCACTAGGCTTTCCTGTGTTGTCCTACAAAAGCCAGAGCAGCAGCCTAGTCTTGGAACTTCACCTCCCAAGGCTGTGAGGGCTGTCAGTGGCATGGAGGTGGGTTTTGCATGAGAATGCCAAAGTTTACTAGCTCCTCAGTTCATTGTGCACACTTCCTCTGCTTTTTGTTCCCTGTCAATAAATATCCAGAAATACAGAATTGGAACTTTAGTCCATGATGAGCCTATAAAAGCAGCAGCTGTATACTGGTTTCTGCATTGGCATACACACACTTTGGCTAAGCCTCTGGTGGCTAATTTGCAGCACACCCTTTCACAAAGAGTGAGCCATTTACAGACAGGAAGCTGGAGAAGTGTAAATATATAGCATAAGTTGGATTCTTTGCTGTTACATACATTTCTGGTTGGCAAATGAAGACATAAGATTCATGTTCTTCCAAGTTTCAGGACTGAACTACATGTCTGGAACAGGTCTTTGACTTTAGACCATCTTTTGACAATGAAGCGGAGTGCACATGTGCACTCCCTTAATTTGATGTGATATGCTATACAGGAGGTCAACATTGCAGCTTGATGGGAAATGCGATTTGTTCTCTCCTCTCTATGTGTTGCTATCCTACTAGTATGAGTGCAGCTGAATCTGTGGTTTGGAGCCTCTTCACTGGCTCAGCATATCTTTCAAGCATGTGGTGTATGTGCAGCATTCAGTCTTACTAGGGGATGCATGCATAGATTGCAAGGTCAAGGGCATAAGAATTCCTTCACACGTTGTAAGTGTTTTTTGGTCCCTGTGAACAGATTTTGATGGAGAAGATAATGGGAGTGATTGCACCTGCAGAAGTGCTGCCACCAAAAGTGAAAGGTTTGTTCAGTTTGTCAAGTGAAATTCAAATTTTGGGGTTGGTCATACACCGAGTTAGAGTAACCAAAGTTGGGTTTTTGAGGATGATTGTGGGTCCCTTCATGGACATTCAATCCAGCTTAGGAGGTCATTTGTGCTGGAAAGCACGCACACACACATTCCATTCCAGTACTCAGTTCACAATAGAAGTACCTTCTTATGAACTGTAACATACATGTAAGCATCTGGAATTACCCACTATGTTCTATGGCACTCCAGAGCATGTTTTACAGTTACTAACCCCCCAGCAGGGCTGTGAGTCACAAGATCAATTCTATCCTGTTCTTTTTTTAGATCTTGGAAATGGCTGAAAACTTGGAGATTTGAAGCAGGGAGTTGTTCTCACTTTTGAAATGGTGATGATTCCTTTGGACACAGGCTTGAAGACGATAAAGAATGCAATTAGCAGGGAGGAAGCAGCAACTATTGTTAATGATATGTACAGGTTTGTGTTTTATATGTATGCATTTGATTCAGTATCTCTACTTGCTGGCAGATTCTCTCTGGATTGCATGTGATTGTCATACTCGGTAAATGGTGAGAGTGCAGTCAGGGTGGTCTGTCTAAGGCCAAAGATGAGAAGCTGGCTTGGCCAGTTTTGAATGTGCCAGTCCGGTTGTTGCAGATTTGGGTTCCAACTAGCCGCAGCCAGTTCATCAATGACTTGTGTGGTCTTGGGATGTGATGTCAGGAAAGTACAAAGATCGGTGGCCCCTGATTTGGCATCTGCAGTGAGAAGCAGTAATAATATAGGTGGATCCAGCAGCTTGGCCCACTCTGATGAGCAAGATGAGGTTGTTGGCTGGGATGAGGCCAAGACTCGTTGCCCCTGTGGGAACACTGTGGATACTGGAACCATGATCCAGGTCATATCTCTCAGCCAGTTTGCTGTTTGTTCTCCCCCTAGTCTACTCCTGATGTATTTGCTTCAGAGTTGTGATGACAAGTTTATTTCAGGATGGCTTTGTGGATTCAGGATGTGTGAATGTAATCTCTCTCTGCATGCCAGGAGGGTGGCATTTTGTCTCTTAGCCAGCATCATGACTGAGTCTTCCTGTTGCTTCTGGAAATGCAACAGAAATTCAGGAATGCAGATTTGTACAATGTTTTGCCCAGAATTTTGGGCCCGTTACTTTATACTTATCTGAACCTATTGTCAGGAGTTGATGAAGTCAGTGGGCAGTCATGGCAGCTCATCACTGCTACTCTACTTATGATGAAGGTGATAGTCTGACACTTTGTGAGAAACCCTCACAAGGTTATGACTGCCCTTGTTATGATTTGTTGCTGTGAAGATTTCTCTGCAATTGCCATAGATATAAGCCAGGAGTATGGCAAATACAAACTTGAAGCTGCCAGCTTCCTTGGTAACCACATTATTGTGAAGGGGACACAGCGGTGTGCATTGTGGTGTCGACTTCTAACTGTTGACATGGTGTACCAGTGTGACAGCAGAACATGTGGAGTTTGGCAACACTTGAACTGTGTTGTGATTTCAGATAAGCCCTCTGAGGGTGTCAAACCTGAAATCCCTTCCTCATTCTATTGCGATCTTTGCCGCATCACACACTGTGATCCGTATGAACATCTCTCCAATTCTTCTTCTTCGTTTTAACTTTCCCTGTTTTCCTACCATGTGTGCCACACCAAAAGATTAGCTCTTGTTACAATCATGCTCCAAAATCTTCACAATTTTTGTGTTTGTGTGTATGATTACATGCAGTTTTAGTTTCTGCTTATTTAGTTTCTCAGGCTGTACTTCAGCATAACACTGTTATGTTTGACAGTGATTTAATTTTCATGTGTGTGCATGGTACAGATTCTGTGTAGCACTTTCACATCCCTTGCTTCCAACCAAGCTGACTACATCATTTTCTAAGATGGAAGGGTATACCCCCTTGTCCGATTCTTCCCCTTGATGGTGTACTTCGAACAGGCAGTTTGCAGATCAAGCAAGCAGCCACTGCTTTGCAATTGAGGATTGATTAGGACATCTGTCATGGTCATCTCCAAGAGATGATATGCAGTTGCATCTCTGCTGTCACAGATATTGAACTAAGTCATGGTTGAACTGCCAAGTTTTTCAAGATAGTAGGTCTTGGAGGCATGAGCTTTGACATGAGAGCTTTACTTTTGGGAGGTAACAAGCTTAAGGGGAATGACAAATGGGATTTGGGTGTTGGGTTTTCAGCTCAAATCCATTGCAAAATGTGGAAAAGTCATTCACGTTAACACGTGGAGATCGAGACTTACTTAAAAAAAATACTGACTTACAGGTGAATGCACTTTCATCGTTGGTCTCTCACCCAAGAGGGTTCATCTCCATGCATTGAAAGTGCATAGTTCTTCCCCTGTTCCTTATGCTCTCAAGTAAAGAAAAGGAGAGCCAAGTCTTTGAGTTTGTTTCCTGGGTGGTAATGTTTTTTTGTCACACATCTGCATCTATGATGAAGCTGGAAGCACTTCACATGTGCCCGGTTTCTCACTGTTGATGTTAGTGGAGAGATTGCTCTGCAGGTGTGGTGTGTGCTTCTCAATGATAAGGTCCCATTCCGCATGCATTGGCCTGCTTACTCTGATTTACGAATCAATGGTAACTTCTTTTCTCTTGATGACATCAGCTGGCAAAGAAGTGTTTACTTCTAGATGATTTTTTTGTGAAGAATCAAAATCTATATCAGATGTCAACAAGATGAGTAGCATTCAGTGATTGTGTATTTCCATTTCCCAGAAATGCAGAAGCTTATGATGTTATGGGTTGAGGTTGGTGGCTTTACGTTGTATGTGTGGGGAGTCAAAGTCGTGTTTCTGTGATATTTTGACTTTTCCTGTTTGTCTTGGGTGTTGCAACAGGAGTGGCTGTTCGGGTGACCAACCGACCAGGTCAGCAGTTGCTTGGGGCTAATGGTCGTGATGAAGGCCCAGGGGTATGATTTAGTCTTCTTGTATGTCTTGGCAGATTTATTACGCTAATTCTACCATTACTATTTTCAGCAGGCTATACATCAAAGTCAACTGTTGCACATGTACGGGAGTTAGCAGAGGCACTTAGAACACTAAGATTTTCTTGGTTGGGTTTGCAGATCACAGCATACACCAGGGAAGGATTGAATCGGCTGTCATTCTCAGCATATGATGCACGAGCCTTCTGTCTGGGAGTGCGCATTGTCCAGCGCAAGTCATTGCAGGAGGTAGATTTCTTTTTCTACTGTCTGCAGCTCTGTTTCTCAACCAGATTGCAAACTTACTGCAAGCATTTACAAAAAGATCACAAGCGAAAAGGTTGGGTTTTTTTTATACATAAAGTGATCCACTTTAGAAATGACCATCTCTACTGTTGCCATCACCAAGTAAGGTTTGGAGAAGAGATCTGTGGTACTTAACCAGGTGCAATTTGGCAGTGAACTTCAGGCATGCGAGGTATTAACTCATGTGTGCAATAGGTGATGCAAATGATCCCAGCAGTAGCAGAGGGTGAAGCCTTTGAAGATGCAATGACACGTTTACGCCGGTGCATCAATGGGGGGGTTGGGTCGGGAGGCGGGCTTGATGATGAGGATGATGATAGTGACCTTGAAGTCGTGGCTGAATCAATCACTGTCAATCTACGATGCCCTGTAAGAACATCCCCACATTGATAAGGAAGTTCTCTGCTTTCATGCCCCTCTTTTTTCTTTTGGTGTGTCGAAGGCTGTTATCCAAAGATCTTCGGTCTCTCATTTGAATGGTGCAACTGATGCATGAGATCACAGATGAGTGGATCGCGCATCAAGGTTGCTGGACGTTTTAAACCTTGTCTCCATATAGGCTGCTTTGATCTGGATACTTTTGTGGAGATCAATCAGCGAGCAAGGAAGGTATGTGGTCTACATATTTGTACTTGTAGTAACAGCAGTAGGTTTAGTGATGTCAGAATATTTTTCTGGATGCTTTTCTTGCAGCAGTCATTTCTTCTCACCTTGCTCCTCCACAGTAGCAGCATTGCTGAGTTAGGAGTTTAACAATTCCATATTTTTTCTGGACATTCAGAGTTTTGGGTTGGCAGGAATCCTTCAGTTTATTCAATGGTAAATGCAAAACCATGCTTCACATGCTGAGCACTTGGCACCTTCAGACACCTTCAAACTTACTTGATTGTTTTCTATGTTCCAAATGTAGTGGCAGTGCCCGATTTGCTTGAGGAACTACTCAATTGACAGTCTCATCCGGGATCCTCTATTTAATAAGATTATTTCTGCTGTAAGTACAACATCCATATTCATGACAGAATCTGTGCTTTCCTTCCTTTTGCATCTGTTTTTTTCCATCTCAGGGAACATGTAATCACACTTGCTGGACGAACAATGAGCGTTTGGCTTCTGGATAATCTTTTGCTGCAGATGAAGGACATGGGAGAAGATGTCACTGAAGTTGAATTGAAAGCAGAGGGCTTATGGCGTCCCAAATTGGAAGGGGATGCAAGGCTTCATGAACCGTGGCAAACGATTTGTTGCACAGTACTTCCAACTGCAAATGGGAGTGGCCGTCCAAACTGTGCAGCCCCACAACAACAACCACTCAAGCCAGTTAAAGTGGAGCAAGTTGCATCTTTGCAAGAGCGAGTTTCACTGAGACTGGGAATCAAGCGAACTCTCGATGGTGTGTGGACTGTCAATGGCTCCAACAAGCCTCTCAATGGTTGGGCAGATGCAGGCCCCAGTAAACGGGTGAAGAGCACACCTGAATTACCACAAAGCAGCAGTGCAACTGATGGCTATGGAGAGCAAGAAGACGGCAACCAAAGTGTGAACCAAGAACCCAGTGAAAGGGATGTTGATTATACAGAGGATGCCAGTGAAGTTAGATTTCCCAAAACTACTGCAATTGATCCTGTACCAGGCATAGTATGGCAGACTCCTGGTTGTGAAATCCCAAACATAGCAGATGTTGTAGTGCTGAGTGACAGTGACGATGATGAGCCTGTTTTAGGATCATCTTCAGTATCAGCATACTTGGGAAATGAAGCTGTTGGCCATATGAGACTCCCGTCTCCAGGTGTTATCGTACCTGGTGATTTGCAGGTAGATGATTTGCAACCATCTTTAGCGTTTGGTACAGATAGTGATATGGGAATGGGGACCAGTTCTGGTCCCTTGCAATTTAACCATCTCACAGAGGCAACAAGAGCGGATCCCATTGACACTGGGAACAGCAGTGGCAATGAGCTTGGCTTGCAAATGGAAGATAATAACTTCTGGTCAGCATCATTTCAAGATCATCCAGATCTCCCATATGGCTTCTTTTCTGGACCAGACCCACCAGTTATGGGCCAACAACACCATCCTGGCCCTGTGCGACCAACAGCAATTGCAGGTGGGCTGTCGGTTGCTTATGGACTACCTTCACCTTTGTTTAGAGATGAACCTGCAAGGGTATCATCAGGCTGGACAAGGCTCAGCCAACACTTGCCTGCTCAACCATATTCAAGTATGGAGCACAATGGAGGGATTGATGACAATGACAGGGTTGCTTCACCATCAGAGTCAGCATTGCACTTGTTTCTGCCTCCCCAGCCTGCACGTGTGCAGATCCCACCTCCTGTAGAATTGCCCATTGAACAAGAGGAGATGGACAATGCATGGTTTTCTTTGAGTCTGGGAGGAGGGGGAAATGTTGAGAATCCCCCAGCAGCTCCCCCACCAAGTGTTCCAAGCACATCAGCACAGGAGCTTCACCGACCTGCTCCCAAAGCAAGAGGTGACCTCCAAACTATTGTCTCTAGAGGCTTCTGTAGAACTGGAAAAAGTAGTATGAGTATTGAGTTCTTGTCTTCAATTGCAGATTTACAAAAGAAGCCTGTTGCTGCTGTTCATAGACTACAATGGGTAAGATTGTAATCTGATTCTGTCTGTGATAATGGCTTTTGGCAGTGTCGGGTTTCCTTGAACTGAGCAGTAATGGAACAGCACAAGCACGTATTGTAGAGTTTCAAAGGCGGGGCCGCAGTCGAAGTCCAATTCGATATCATCCCATCTCAACAAGACCTCGCAGTAGTCCCACACGCAGGCGCTGCTTTCGTCACCGCTTTCGTGTGGATGATTCAAACTCATCTGATTAGGCCAAAAAAACTATAGAAATTATCATTTTCTTCCACACACAATGGGCTGCAGCCAGCCCTTTGGGTGTGTGTGCCCTTGTATAACTCTGACTTGATGGATCCCAGCATTCATTTGTCTAATTGTCAATAGCAACAACACTGCTGACCTGAAAACATAACACTTATTTCACATTCTTGCAGGGGGATGAACCTTGAACCCTATTCAGCTAGCTTCCCATTCCTTGTTATCTGAAAGGTTGTCTCTTGTTTAAGCTAATGCATCATCATCATCCAGAGTTGGGTGCTCTCTTCTCTCTCTCCTTTTCCCC